>ERZ795051.5868-NODE-5868-length-10552-cov-7.612365_pt1 | contig 10552 bp, 14 predicted proteins | sample MGYA00375135_ERZ795051 | MGnify/ENA primary metagenome ERZ795051 (study PRJEB30180, sample SAMN05720222) | activated sludge metagenome | isolation source: Anaerobic digester | place: Japan | collected 2015-05-26 ... | reverse complement strand
AATATATATTGAGGAACTAGGGCTTTCCTGGGTCACAATATATATTTGTTACTTGTCTTTGAAGGGGCGTTCTTATAGCGCTGAATGTAGACATTAAAAAACATTCAAGGATATAAGCCGACCGATAAAACAACCGACGACGGGGTGATTAAAATCACAAGTGATTATAGTAATATACCATTGGTATAACCATAGTATATATATTATAATCACCCCAGAGGAGGGCAGTTTAGGAGGGAGGAGGAGAGGAGATTGGGAAGGGAGGAAAGGGACGACCAGAAAAAGAGTCGCACAATATTACTGAATTACTGATAGGATAATATAGAGAATAAATATATATAAAAAAGAGTCGCACAATATTTTTATGTATTTAAGGTGAACCAGAGAAAACACGAATTGAAGTTATGAATAAGTGGGACTAAATAATAAGTTGAGAAAAAATAAGTAAATTAAGCGTTTTAAGAGGTATAATTTCTTAAATGAGGAAATATACTATAATTGGATTAAAAGCCCCTCACAGGGCAAAATAGAGCCTCAGAGAGGCATTATAAAATGGCAGTAAGTAGAGAAATAATTAAATTAAAACCAATAAGAAAGAATGGTAGTAGAGTAAAAGAGGTATTTGACGAAACTGTCAAGCAAATTGCCGAAGGTAAAAAGCCTGTTATTTCTAGAATAATGGTAGAAAAAGGTTATAGTCAATCCTCTGCTAATTGTGTTAAGGTAACACAAACAGCGACTTGGAAACAACTAATAAATAATCAAGATAAATACAGAATATTCAAAGTGTTTGATGATTTAATTGATGAGAGTAATGAAGATAAAAGAACAAGATTATCGGCGGCGATAGAGTTATGTAAATTACACGATTTGTATCCAGGAAAGAAACTTAAAATAGAATCACAGCAAGAGAAGAATAATCAGTTTATAGAATACGAAGAAGTGGAAGAAGCAGAAGTAGAGTAATATGGAAAAAAAGACAAAAATAAATGATGAAAAGTTATTAAAGAAGTTGGGAGTAAAACCCCATGAAGGACAAAGAGCAGTTATTGAAGCATTTGCAGATGAGAAGAAAAGAGACTTTGTTCTTGTATGGGGCAGACGTGCGGGAAAGTCGTTTATTGTATCTTATTGTGCAATTAGACAAATAATAATTCCTAATAAGAAAGTATGGATAGTTGCCCCAACAACAGATTTAACACAAAAGGTTTTTACATATGTTATTCAGTTTGTGGGAAAATTGTATGAGCCAGGAGAGTATCAGTTAATAACCAAGCCATATCCAAAAATAAAGTTTGCTAATGGTTCTTTAATAGAATGTAAAACAGCTGATAACCCCACGAGCTTGATAGGCGACGAGGTAGACCTTTTAATAATTGATGAGGCTTCTAGAATAGCACCAATGACATACGAAAGAGAGTTGGCGGCTACAACAATGACAAGAAAGGGTAGAACAATTTTTATATCAACACCGAGAGGAAAGAATTGGTTTTATTTGAAATATCAACAAATAAAATCAAATAAAGATGGATTTGTTTATACAGCACCTAGTTCTATAAACAAATTAAATACACCAGAGGAATTAGAAAGAATTAAGAATACAATTCCAGAGGCATTATGGAGGCAAGAGTATTTAGCACAATTTATAGATAGTGGAACAGAGGTATTTAGAAGCGACCACATAAAGGAAATAATAAATGATACATATCAGGAACCAATAGCAAGTCATAGATATGTTTGTGGAGTTGATTTAGGAAAAGCATTAGATTGGACGGTAATAACAGTAATTGATAAACAAACACATTGTGTTGTTTACTGGGATAGATTTCAAAAAATAGATTGGAACCTACAAAAAGAAAGAATAGTAAGTGTTGCTAGAAAATATAATAATGCGAAAATAATTATTGATGCTACTGGAAATGGAAGCCCAATAGTTGAAATGATTAAAAGAGAAGGATTAACCGTAGATGCATTTGTATTTACAACATCAAATTCAAGAACAGGAAAGTCAAAGATGGATTTAATTGATAAGTTAAGCATATTTATTCAAGAGAAAGGAGTGTTTATTCCGAATGAACCAGTGCTTTTAGATGAATTAAGTTCATATGCACAAGAGCTTACAGACTCTGGCAATGTAAAATATTCAGCCCCAGTCGGTATGCACGATGATACAGTTTGTTCATTAGCATTGGCGGTATGGGGGTTAATATCACCAAAACCACAGCAAGAAACCTACTCTTTTGATTTTACTGGAAGGGATAGGGAAATTAAAAGAGAAAGAATAAAAAGGAGAAAGGTTCACAGATAAAAATATGGAAACAACAGAGGAAAGAGTATTAAAACAAATAAACAAAGAAATAGGCGAGTATAAAAAACCAATAACAGTTTCTACTGGCTGGGAGTTTAAGCAAGAAGATGCCATAAATCAAGCTATTCTTTATACTAATGGAAAGTATATTGATGGAGATGTTGACACAGATGACCTTAAATTATACTTTTATAATATTATAAGGGCGGCTAATGGAACAACAACCAAAGCTATTGATTTAGATACTAAGGATATTATTATTAAAAATGCTCCAGGAGGAGATTGGTTAAAGGCTTGGTTTTATCAAAGAGACCTTAAATATTGGTTAAAGAAAGATGAGTTCGGCAAAACACTAAATAGAATTTCAAGAGAGTTGCCACAATTTGGAAGTGTTGTAATTAAGTATCACAAAGGTAAATCATATTTTGTAAATCTAAAAAACTTTATTGTTGAGCAAAATGCTGATTGTTTAGACTTTTCAAACTATATTATTGAACAACACTTCTTTACTCCAATGGAGTTTAAGAAGATAGCTAAGGAACAGGGCTGGGATTCTGAAAAAGTAAAAAAAATCATTGAAGAATATAGAAAAAGCAACGACCAATATATTAGAGTATTTGAGAGATATGGAGAATTGGAGAACGATGATGGTGATTATGATTATAAGAAGATTATATTCGCAGATATTCCTCACGACATAAAAAATAATCAACAACAAAATATTGAAACATTTAGTGGTGAATTACTATTTGAGGATATGGTAACAAGACACCCATATCAAGAGTTTCATATAAATAAGATTCCAGGAAGATGGTTGGGTGTAGGAATTCCAGAACTTCTAAGTGAAAATCAAATAAGAATAAATGAGATAATCAATCAACAGGTTAAATCATCATACTTTAATACATTGAGGTTATGGCAAGGAAGAGATAGTGGAGTTGCAAGAAATCTATTAGCGGAAGCAGAGAATGGAGATGTATTAAATGTTAATGAGTTTATACAACCAGTTGATATGCAAGATAGAAATCTATCACACTTCCTAAATGAAACAGAATTATGGGAAAGAAATGCACAAGCACAAACATTTACAACTGATATTTTGAGGGGAGAAAGAACTCCAGCAGGAACACCGCTTGGTTCTGCTCAATTAAGTGCAGCACAAGCAATTAGTTTCTTTGACCAAATAAGAGAAGATTATTCTTTAGAATTAAAATCATTTATTTGGAACTTCGTTATTCCAGGACTATCAGAAGAAATGAACAAGGAACATATGGTTAAAATAGCTGGTGAAGATATTGACAAGTTAGCAGAATTAGTTTCTAATGTTAATGTAAAATATAAAATACTTAAAAAGGTTATTGAGACTGGAAAACTACCAGACACAAATGGATTAGCTATATTAAAAACTATTTCAGATAGAGAGACAAAAGGAAAAGGAGAAATTCAATTAACAGTTCCAAAAGATTGGTATAAAGATGCTAAATACGAAATAGAGATTGATATTACTGGTGAAAGTGAATCTGCGGCAATAAAAGCACAAGCACTAATAACAACACTTCAAGCAATTACAACAGACCCAACAATACTACAAGACCCAACAAAGAAAAGAATATTTAGTAAATACCTAGAACAAGTTGGAGTTAGTCTAGCAGATCTTGAATCAAATATTCCAACTAGTGCTATGATAGAAACACCACAAGTTTCTGTAGCTGAAGCAGGTGGAGTAAGGGGTGCTGGTGGAGGTATTTCAGCTCCAGTAGAAACACAAGGAACTATCAATGAAACAAGAATATGATGATATACGAAGAAAAACAAACATTGTTAAAAGAAACAAAAGATAGACTTATAAATGAAGTGGGAAACTCTCCACTTGGACAATCTTTAAGGGAAGAATTGGTTGACCTTATGTCTGATTTATCAGATGTAAGAAATATTCCAGACGAGATTGTAATGGGAGAACAAAGCAGATTAGTAGCTGAAGTAATTGGAAGAAGGGAAGCCTCAAAGCAATTACTAAAGTTTTACAAAAGGCTTATTCCACAAGAGAAAAAAACAATTAAGAAAATATATAAATAATAAATTGGGAGGCGATAACCCATAACAACACTTAGGATTATTAACCTTTAATTTAATAAAATTATGGAAGAAACAAAAATTGAGGAAACCATTGAAACCAAACAAGAAGAAGAAATCTTGACCGAAGAGGAAATAAAAGAACTTGACGGTAAAACAGAGGAAGAACTTACAGATATTGAGAAAAAGAATAAGAAACTATACGCAATAAACACCGCAAGAAAGGAAAAAATACTTGCCTTAAAAGAAGAGAAAGAGAAACTTCAAGCAAGAATAAAAGAGTTAGAAGAATTTGTGAGAAAGACTGAAGAAGTAAAAAATAAACCAGCAATTGAAACAAAAGAGACTGACCCAATAGAACTTGCTAAACAAGTTAGAACATTATCTTCACTAGACGACGAAGAGTTATCTTATGCCCAAATCCTTTCAAGGGGTATGGGAAAATCAATAAATGAAGTTCTTGAGACAGAAGACTTCAAATTATGGTCATCTGCTCATAAAGAAAAAATAAAACAAGATAATTCACATCTAAATCCCAATAATAGAAGTGTTAGAACTGAACAAGAAGACGAATTCTTTAAGAAGTTCTCATCAAATCTACCAAAGGGATTTGAAATAAATAAATAAAAATATGAATTTTGAAATTAAAAACGGCGAAAAAGTAAGAACAGTTCTTGCAGTTAAAGGTTCATCAACAGTTATTCCAGCTGGTAGTTTAGTTGCAATTGATGATGGTCTTATTATACCAGCAGTTGCGACTTCAGCAGCAGTTGCTTATGCACCTAATGGAGCTGGCGATGGAGAAACAACAGTTGAAATAACAATTGGAAATGACTTTACATTGGTCGGAACAGCAGATGAAAACTTTACAGTTGCAAAAAAAGGAAGTACTTGTGATATAACAGATGCTCAGTTGATTGATATTGGAGCAACTTCAAAAAATGTTTTACTAGTTAGTCCAAGTGTTACGGCTGGTACTGTTGGTTCTAAAAACAATGTAGAAGTCAAAATTAACAAACCTTTATTTTAATTAGAAAGAAAATATGGCTACAACAATAAGCGATTACACAAATCTAGCGATTAAAGGACTACAAGAACCTTTTAAGCTAGCAGTACAAAATAGATTAGAAAAATACATGGAATTGGAGTTTATAAACTTTGGAAGCTCAACAGAGTATGACAAAATTTATTCTTCATTAGAAGGTATTTCTGGTTTTAGAAAATTAGGAGAATTAGAAACTCCTGATGTAAAGAGTTTAGAGGAAGGATACAATACAACTATTTCTGCAGAAAGAGGTGGTTTAGGAATGAATGTTTCTCAAACTACAATGGTCAGAGCAAAGGATGATACAACAAAGATTGATGCTTACTTGATGGAACAAAGAGACCAATTACTAAAAACAGTTGTTAATGGTTTAATGGTTGATGCATTTGCTCCTTATAATGAAGCATTTAGTTCAACAACTTACTTAGCACCAGATGGAGTTTGTCTATGTGGAACTCACACTTACAAGGGTGGAGGAACGTTTACAAACGCACAACCAGATGAGTTTGGCGAGGAAGCTATTGATAAAGCTTGGGAATATGCAGGTGCTTTTACAGACCAAAGTGGAAAGCCTATGCCTCTTAACTTTACAGCAATTTTAGTAAAGAAAGGAAGCAAAGTAGCAAAAGCAGCTAAACAATATTTTGCTTCAGGAATTTCACCAGTAGCAGTTAACGATGTTAATATTTACGAAGGTGAAGTTAGAGTAGTTGAGACTCCTTATATTACAGATGCAAATAAGAAAAACTATTTCTTCATTGATTCAAATATAATGAAATCACCAGTTGTTCTTGATGTAGTAGAATACCCAACTTTCCAAGACCCAATTAAAGAGAAGAATGAATCTATCACTTCTAATATTACTGGATACTGGAGAAATGGTATTGCAGTTCTTCCAATCAATATTTACGGTGGAAAGGGTGCAGAACTTTAAGTTAAAACTATGACTGTTTGGGTGGAATTCCCTTACTAATGGGATTGGGGCGAAAGCCCCAGCCCCATCATAAAAATAATTAAATAAACATTATGGCACACAAATACGAACATATTTCAACAGGAGGTGGATTCTCTGTATTAAACAACGGAGTAAAAACACAAGTTATCGCACAAGATGGAACAATTAAAGGAGAGATTAAGGAAGCATTAGCAGAAGGAAGTATTTACATTGGTAATTCTTCTGGCATTACTTCTGAGTTAAGCGTAAAGACAGATGGAGGAATTTTAATTGGTAATGGAACAACAGCAGCAGTTAAGACATTGAGTGGTGATGCAACTATGACTAATGCAGGTGCAGTAACAGTAGCAAAAATAAAAGGAGCTGCATTAGGAACAACAACAGCAACAGAAGCAAACTTATTAGTTGCAGATGGTTCAAAATGGGAAACTGTAGCAATGGGTGGTGATGCTACTATTACTAAAGCAGGTGCGGTAACAGTAGCAAAAATAAAAGGAGCTGCATTAGGAACAACAACAGCAACAGAAGCAAACTTATTAGTTGCAGATGGTTCAAAATGGGAAACTGTAGCAATGAGTGGTGATGCTACCATTACTAAGGCAGGTGAAGTAACCATAGGAGCTGGAAAAGTAACAAAATCAAAACTATCTTATGAAGTAGTAGAGGTAACAGTTGCAGCAGAGGGAACTACTGGAACTGGAACAGTAACAGCTGGTTCTATAATATTGGGATATTATCCAATATCTAATCAAGACCAATTTGTTGATAGCATAGCTGTATCTGAAACAACACTTACAATAACATTGGCGGCAGCAGCAACAGCAGATAACAAATTTAATGTAGTATTACTAAAAGCATAACAAAGGTTAATTTGTTGGGGGCGTTAACTGCCTCCAACAAATTAAAGTAAGAAAAATAAATAAAAAACATTATGAACTTAGAAGAAACAATATTGGATATTCACGGAAAAGTAGCAGAACAAAGATATACAGAAACAGTATTAGATGAAGAAGGAAATGAGAAAAGCTCAATTTCATCAAGACCACTAACACTAGGAAATGCTATTTCAGATTCTGTTTTACTACAAATAAGTGAAGGAGAAGAGGTTACAGAAAAAAGCCATTTATTGAGATATGGTATTTATGAGAAGGTCAAAAATGGTAACTCTAACTTTACAAGAAAAGAACTTAAACTTATTAAGAAGTGTATTGCAAAAAGATACACACCTTTGTTTGCTGGTCAATTTTTAAGAATGTTAAAACAGAAAAGTATTATAACTCGTATATTAGAGTTTTTAAGAATTAAATAAATAATATGCAACTATTCAAAAGAGGAAATGCTTGGCTAACAGCCGAACAACTAATAGAATATAACAAGAATAATTCTGTGGTTATTTTAGGAGATAAAAAAATAAATGAAACAGAGGAAGAAAATGATATTGAGGAGGAAGACACAGAAGAGTTAGAAGAAGTAGGAGAAGTAGAAGAAGAAAAAAACAAGACTAATAAATCTAAAAAGAAATAATATGAGCATACTACATAACGATAGAGGACAACATTATAGTCAAGTATTTACAAATGCTGTAACGGTTAGTCTATCAACCGACTTTGTTCCAACTTATCCATCACAATTATTTATAGGTGGAACTGGAAATATTAAGGTTGATACACCAGAAAGCATGGGAGTTACTTTTACAGGAGTTCCAGCAGGGTTCTTTCCAGTATTGGTTACGAAGGTTTATAAGGATGGAACATCAGCGACAAATATAGTAGCATTAAGATAAAATGAGCATCTCGTGCCTATTGATTGGTGGTAGGTTTGTGTTTTTCCCTACCATCAAACAATGGGCGCGAGAATAGACACGAGATTAAAATCATGCAAATAAGAAACGACACAATACAATCACAGTCCTTATATCATAGTTGTTTATTCAAATGTGGTCTTGCTGCAGATGATACAACATCATATCCATTTAAGGATTTTATAAGAGAAGCAAATGACTCAAATAGAAAAGTTAATTCTTGGATATGGAGAAATACAGGAGAGTGGGAATATGATGATTCAAACTATAATGATTTTCCAATAGCAACAAGAGATTTGGTTGACAATCAAGCAGATTATGCTCTACCATTAAATGTAGAAAAAGTAGATAGATGTGAAATATTACTAAAATCTGGAGAGTGGAAAAAATTATTATTATTTGACAAGGGACAAACAGATTTTGCTATATCAAAATTTGCTGGAACAAAAGGAGAGCCAATATTTTATGACTTAATGGGAAACTCCTTAATATTGCTTCCATCACCAGACCTCACGAAAGTAGAGGAAAATCAAGGATTACAATTGTATTTTAGTAGAGAAATAAGTGAGTTTAGTGAAACAGATACAACAAAAGAACCTGGCTTTGCTAAAAACTTCCATAATATTATAGCATTAGATGGGGCAATCTCTTGGTGTAATATTCACGACCAATCAAAAATCAATCAACTAATTTCAGAGAGAGAAACACTGAAAAATAATTTAGAAGATTTTTATGGTAAAAGAAGTAGAGAAGCCAGAACTTCAATAAGAAGAAAGTATAATAATAATAAAAGAAAATAATATGGCAGTCATACAAACAACAGACATAAAAGTATATTTATCAGGTGGTGCTGATAATACAAACCCAAACGCAAGTTTAGGTGGAGCTATTTCATCAACAGAAATGGCAGACGATGAATTACATAATCTATTTGATAAGGTGAGTGCAGCTGAAGCATTAGCAGGTAGCACAAAATATAGAGCAGTATATGTCAAGAACGAAAATGGACACGGCTTGGATTATCAAGATATAATAGCATACATAGCATCACAAACAACCTCTGGCGACACCTCAATAGAAATAGCGGTATCAACAGAAGCGAAAAACACGACAATACAAACGATAGCTAATGAAAACACAGCACCAACTGGTCAAGACACTTGGGTATCAGCAGAAGGAGTTGATAATGGTCAAAGCATGGGAACACTAGGAGATGGAGAATATCGTGGTCTTTGGATAAAAAGAATAGTAGAAGAAAATGCAACAGCTTATGGTAGCGACTCTGCTACTTTTGGAACTAGAGGAGAAACAACAGCTACATAAAAAATAATATGATAGGAAATAGTTCAATAGGAGAAAAATCAATAGGAGATACAAGAAACCTTCCATTCTTTGTGGCAACACTAAGAAAAATCAAATGGAATATTAACAACGCAGTATCTAAATATAGTGCCATAAAATGGGAGATTTTTAACCATGTGAACATAATAAATGCTATTAAATGGAATATAAATAATTTTGTTCAACAAGTAAATACCATTAAGTGGAATATAATGAGTTATGTGGATAAAGTGAACATCATTAAATGGAATATATTTCATTATGTTTCGTCAATAAAAACTATTAAATGGAACATTAACGGAATTGTTGGGGCTATAAAAACTATTAAATGGGATGTATCTTCATTTGTTTATAAGATAAATAAAATTAAATGGAATATAAACAACTTTATCTCTAAAAGTGTAACAGTCAAGTGGATAATAAATGCTTTTGTTGCCACGACAAGAACAATCAAGTGGACTATATTTCACTTTGTAATAGCAAGTAGAACTATTTCTTGGCAGATATGGCACTATGTAATTAAGTTAATTACAATTAGATGGCACTTAATAGATGCTTGGGTTAGAAAAATAAGAAACACAGCTGGAGAATGGACAAATAAAAATAAAAATGATTAAAATATGTACAAAAAATTAAACTTTGCCGCTGGTGTTCTTGCTTCTGGTATAGCAAATGATGCTGTTGAAATAACACTGAAGGAAGGACACACAATAACAACAGATACAGGTGAAACAAATAAATTCATTGGTGTTTTTTTTGATAAAGAAAAGTCATCTCCATTTCACGATACAACCAGAGAAATAGTAGAAGCATATAGAACAAACACCAATGTATTTACAATAGCGAGAGCAAAAGAAGGAACAAGTGCAAAAGCGTGGGTAGAAGATGATAATTTTATGCTAATAGCAAGTTCTGCAGTATTTGATGAATACGAAACAGCAGTTAATGCTAAAGAGAATGTAGCCAACAAGAAAACAACTATTACAGATAGCGATGTTGATTATCCTACTTGTAAAGCAGTTAATACAG
>ERZ795051.5861-NODE-5861-length-10560-cov-4.737363_pt1 | contig 10560 bp, 11 predicted proteins | sample MGYA00375135_ERZ795051 | MGnify/ENA primary metagenome ERZ795051 (study PRJEB30180, sample SAMN05720222) | activated sludge metagenome | isolation source: Anaerobic digester | place: Japan | collected 2015-05-26 ... | reverse complement strand
GATTTTTTTAGAATCGTCAGAAAAATAATTGTTGTTGCGAAAATCGCAAAATACCCCATAATCCCCGGAATTAGCATTGAAAACCCCATAGATTCAAGTTGATAATCAGGGAAAAGACTTGTGTACTGTTGTATTTCTGAAAAGAATGTTTTGATGTCTGAAGTATAAAGAGGACTTTCTTTGAATGATGTTTTAGCTAAAGCCCATTCAAGACCATCAGGGTTTTCTGAAGAAAATGATGAAAGAATTCCGGCGGATAAGATTCCAGCTATAATTAGAAAAAGAATTAAATTTATATATTTTTTTCTCCCTTTTATAGGATTAGAAGTTTGAAGTGTTAAATTTTCCGCTGGGAGAAGAATATAGATTAATATTGCTGTTATGAATCCTTCTGCAATTCCTATCGCAAAATGTATTGGCAACATAAGGGAAAGAAATTTACTAAAAGACAGTGGTGTTATGAATGAAAAAAAAGTTTCAAGAACGACAGAAAAAGCCCCAAGTTGAATAGCTATAATGGAAGAAATAAGAGTAAGAAAAAATTTTTTAACTTCATTTGTATCAGAATTAATAATAGAGGAAAAGAATGGATAAACAATAAACGATGGAATAAATGCAAGATTGAAAACATTACATCCTAACGCCATAATGCCACCGTCAGAGAATAAAAAACACTGAATTGCAAGTATAAGAGACATCACTATAAAGGAAACATGTGTTCCCAGTAATATTGCCAGCAACATTCCTCCGCAAAAATGCCCGCTTGAACCTGTACCAGGAATAGTAAAATTCAGCATTTGCATAGCAAAAACAAATCCAGCTAAAGCGGCAGTAAATGGTAAATTAATTTTTGCTTTGATTTTTGTAATTTTTGTCGCTGCATTGGAAAATGAAAATATGCTGAATAACCACATTGACGCACTTGTTTCGCCGGAAATTAGATGATCTGACATATGCATATTATTATCTCCTATAAAATTTATACTACGAAGTTAAACTAAAAAAAATGCTACTTTTAAATTCAGAATCAGGTATTATATTTTAAACCTTAATTTGCTTAAATCAAATTTCAAAAAGCCAAAGCCGGTGGGAACGTTTAATGGAGATAGATCACGAGAAAATAGATTCTAATTTTAAGAAGGACCATAAAATTTTTCATTTCCGCTACGTTGTATATGTTATTGTAATTTTGCTCTTGCTGTTATCCTTAATTTCATATGATCCTTCAGATCAGGATATTTTAAGTGGGGGAGTAGATGCACCATTGAAGAATTGGATAGGACCATTTGGAGCTTATTTTTCTGGTATTCTGATACTTTTATTTGGTTTAGCTTCTTATCCGATATTGATTTTACTGATAGTATCTACATTGAGACCATTTCTTTCTTCAATTCCACCTCGCAGGCATGGTTATTCTGGCGCATTAATTTCAGTTATTTTCGGTTTATTAGTTATTTTTGGGATGTTTCCTGCTGAGTTAAGTTCGCTTACAGAGTCTTTAGGAATTGGAACGACAGGCGATAATAAATTGTCCAGTTTATCTGGCGGTGTGATAGGTCAGTTTTTTGCGGCTCCTGAAGGTTCTGTTAGGCCCGGCATACTTTATGGTTTTATCGGTGCGGTAGGAACTTTTATAGTTGGTTCTGTTTTTTTACTGACGGGGCTTGTTTTTATCTGGTTTGCAGATTGGTATAATGTTTTAAAAAATTATCTTGATGAGAGAAGAAAAATTCTTGAAATTACAGGTGAAATCCCTTCTTCTCTTAGTGAAAAAAGAAAGAAGGAGCGTGAGGAAAAACTCAAGCAGATGCTGGATAACTATAAAGGAAATGATAAAGAGTCTGCATCTTTAACTGACAAAAAGTCTGAAACAGGAGAGCCTCTCGTAAAAGAGGAAGTTATAGAAAAGAATGAAACGGAAAAGAGCGTGGATAGAGTAGAAAGTAAAAAAGAAAATACGCCTTCCATAAACGCAATTTCTTCTGAAAAGAAACTTATAAAAGAAAAGAAAGCAGGAAAAACTATTCATTACGAATTACCTCCTCTGTCTTTGCTTGAAAAGGGGGCAAAGATAGAAGGGGAAAGTGGGGAAATTATAGAAGCGTCAAAAAGAGTAATAGAAGAGACTCTTCAACACTTTAACATTGAAGGGCAGGTTGTCGCAGTTGTTTCAGGTCCGAGAGTTACGCGTTATGAAATAATGCTTGCTCCCAACATTAATATAAATAAAATTACCGCGCTTCAGAGAAACTTTGCAATGCAACTTGAAGCTGAAAGTCTTCGTATGCTTGCCCCAATTCCTGGAAAAAATACCATCGGCCTTGAAGTGCCTAATTCAACAGTTTCAACGATTACTTTGCGCTCAATTATGGAGACTGATGCCTGGCAAAGGAATAGAATGGAAATTCCTGTAATATTAGGTAGAGATGTTTCTGGAAAACCTGTAATAACTGACTTAGCTAAAACTCCACATATGCTGATTGCCGGAGCTACAGGCAGCGGAAAAAGTGTTTGCATGCATTCAATAATACTCAGTATGTTGTATAAGTTCAGCCCTTTTGAAATGAGATTTATACTTGTTGACCCAAAAATGGTAGAATTTACGTGGTACAAACCATTGCCTCATCTAAATATCGAAGTAGTTAATGTTGTAAAAAATGTTCCACGTGCACTTCGTTGGGGAGTAAATGAAATGGAAAGAAGGTACAAGTTGTTTTCAGAATTGAAAGCAAGGAACTTACTTTCTTTTAATAGTCGAGATAGAACTAAAGATCCCGAAAGCGATTCGGACGGAAATCCAATACCTGATTCGCTACCTTACATTGTAATTATCATAGATGAACTTGCCGATATAATGATGACGGAATATAAACAAGACGTTGAAACTTCTATCGCGCGAATTGCTCAGAAGGGCAGGGCAGCCGGAATCCATATGATAATAGCAACCCAAACTCCGCGAACAACAATAATTACAGGAGCAATAAAAGCAAATATTCCTACCAGAATAGCCCTGCAGGTTTCTTCTCAAATTGATAGTCGCGTAATAATAGATGGACAGGGAGCGGAAAAACTATTAGGTAAGGGGGATATGCTATTTACACCACCGGGAAGCTCAAACCTTGAACGTGTACAGGGAACTTTTATCCAGGACCACGAAATAGAAAATGTTGTCAGATTCATTTCAAGTCAGGTAGAACAATCCTTCGATGAAAGCATACTTATGTCAGATGAAGATGAAGAAGGAGATATTAAAACAACAGGAAAACCTGAATTAGACGATATTATAAAAAAATACCTTGCGGATTCAGATAATGAACTTCTAAAAAAAGCTCTTGAAACAATACTCCTTGATAAGAAGGTAAGTACAAGCTATATACAAAGAAGATTGGGAATAGGTTATAACAAGGCTGCTGAACTCGTAGAAGAACTTGAAAGACGCGGAATTGTTGGACCTCCCGTTGGAGCAAGCGCAAAACGTGAAATATTAATAGAAGGATATGAAGATATAAAGGCAAAAGAAGAAGAAGTTTAAATTATAAAACAGGAGCTCTTATGCAAAGTCAATATATTTACAACAGAATTTTATTGAAGATTAGTGGAGAAAAATTAAAAGCCAATGATAATGATTCTGTGCCTTATAATGCTGATGCAATAGGAAATCTTGTTTCGAGCATAGGAAATCTTTGTGATAATGGAGTGGAAGTAGCAATTGTTGTTGGTGGAGGAAATATCTGGCGCGGGGCTTTCGTATCAAAAAAATCAGGTTTTAATAGGGTAAATGCTGATAACATAGGTATGCTTGCAACTGTATTAAATGCATTGTGTCTCAAAGAAGCTTTTAATTCTGCGGGGTTTTCATCAGTAGTATTTTCTGCTATTCCTATAGAACCTTTTGTATTAAAGGCAGATCATGAACTGGCAAAAAAAGCTTTAGATGAAAATAAAATCGTTATATTCGCTGGTGGCACGGGAAATCCGTTTTTTACAACTGATACTACAGCGGCTCTCAGAGCACTTGAAATTAATGCAGATATACTTTTGAAAGCAACTAAGGTAGATGGGATTTACAATAAAGACCCAAAAATATTCTCAGATGCAATACGTTATGAAAAAATAAGTTACGAAGAGGCTTTAGAGAAGAAACTCGAGGTGATGGATTCAACAGCATTCTCAATGTGCCGTGATAATTCACTCCCAATAGTAGTGTTTAATTTTTCAGATGCTGAGTCGCTTGAAAAAATTCTTCTCGGCGATTTCTCCTCAGCTACAATTGTAAACTGAAAATGAAACGTGAATTCTGCATTTCTAATTTGTATTTATGAGAAGTTTATATGTTATTTCGCAATCTCTTGATATTATCTGAAGGAGCCTAAAAATCAATCTTTGCAATTTTTACCAGAGTTTTGTGTAAATTTCATAGAGGCTTTACTAAAATAATCTACAAATTTTTTATTTATATTTTATCCGATTTCGGAAGAATTTATGAAGATAAAAATTAAAGAAAATTGAAAAAAATATTTGCAGTTTTTTTTGGTAATAATATCTTAATAACATAATATTGGGAATGTTTAGGTCAAAGACAAACTAAAATAGTAAAAAAATAAAACTCGTGGAGGTAATAATGTGGAATCATATTGGGGAAAGTGATGCTGAATTTCTGCTAATTGCAGTAATTGCTTTTTGTGCGGTCTTAATTTACTACAAGTTAGATACTCTTTGTCAAAAACTTGATAGATTATCTGACAAGTCTAACTCAACAGAAAAAGAAGAAAAAAAAGATTAAAATAACAATTTAAAAAGATATTCGGAGGTAGATAATGAAGATCAAAAGAAAATCAATTAAATCAGCAGCCACATTTATCGAGTATGCGATGTTAGCCGGACTCATTGCAATTGTTGTTGCAATTGCAGCGTCTTTTTTTGGAAAGCAGGTGAAAAGTCTTTTTACTAGTGTAGGAGAAAAAACGCAAGGGGTAAGCTCACAAGTTCAAGGATCTACACTACAAGGCGATTTCTCTCAACCCCAATAAGATATTCGCTTCTAAATAAAAATGTAATATGAAAAAAGGAAGAAAAACAAAGCGACTATTGCGAAAATTACTTGGGGAATCTGGTGCCAATTTCCTTGAATATGCAATGTTATGTGCTCTGATCGGAATTGCAGTTTCTATTGCAGTAGCAAGCTTTGGAAAACACTTAAAGGAGTTGTTCAATACACTTTCGGGGAAAGTTGAAGATGTCAATAATCAGATGAGCGGACAATAAATTCGTTAAGAGATGAAATTTTTTAGAAAAACAAAAAGTTTTTACAAGAGAGTACATTCGGAAAGAGCCTCTGTTTTTCTTGAGTATACACTGCTTTTTGCTTTTGTTGCAGTTGTCGCTTTTGCCCCTCTATTACCTGGAGGTCCAGCATATGAAATTCTCCGAAAGGAACTTATGCTGAGAGTTTTTTTAATTAGCATGCCTCTCTTCTGAGATTTAAAGACTTTTATTTGATTTTCAAAAACAAAATATCTTTAAAATAAAAAGAAAAAATGAGGGAAATTATATATATCCTTCTGGTGCCTCTTTTATCTATTTCGGCCTATACTGAAATTAGATTCCGAACTATTCCAAATTGGCTAACTATTGGAATATTGTTAGCTTCGTTTGTATCTTCCTTTTTAATAGGGGGGTCAATGATGTTAAAATCATCTTTTCTTGGTTTTTTCTGGGGATTTATTGTTTTTCTACCGTTTTGTCTTGCTGGCGTTTTGGGAGGAGGAGATTTAAAACTTATGGGAGCAGTTGGTTCGATAGTTGCTTTTCCGACCATATTGTTGGTTTTATATTATACCGTACTTGCTGGTGGTCTTATGGCAATTGTTTATGCTATCTGGAACGGTGTTTTTTTTTCAACATTATCGGATTTGTTTAAAATATTGATAGGTAGAAAAAAAACAAATCCAAAAGGTCTTAAGAAGGTTCCTGTTGTACCTTATGGAATAGCGATTGGGCTTGGCACATTGTGGACACTTCTTCTGTCTTTAAATATTTTGTAATGAGAATAATACAATTTTTTTATTCTAAATGAAAGCATTTTTTATTGTATGAAGTCTAAAGAGAAAAAAATTCGAAACTATATTTTTTCTAAAGTTTTTTCCGAAAGTGCTGCCGTTTACCTTGAATTTGCTCTTTCATTTCCTTTGCTTTTAGGATTTTCTCTTTTTATACTTGAAATGCTTATGTTCTGGGATGCGTCCGTTATGGCAAATCATGCAGCATTTACAATTTCAAGAATTGCCAAAGTACATTATTATCATGGTAGTAATAAAAATGAGGATAATCCATATCCTGCAGTGGAAATGGGAGGAATTGATATTCCAGCTGATAAGGCTATACTTTCTTTTTTTATGATGCCTTGTACATTTTCATGGTTTGGGCCCCCCCAAAAGAAACTGCAGGTTGATTTCTATGATTATTTTAAAATTACCAAACCTCTTTATGATATAAAATTTGACTCAGATATTCCAGATTTTTTTCAAAAGGTTATTGTGGATTTATTGAAATTGATATTAAATCCTATAGATGATATTATAAGAGGATTTATAAATAATGAAATAAATCTCATTCTGAATAAAATTTTTGGTTCATCGTCGTCTCAAATGAATATAAGATACAATATGGCGCTTCAGCGAGCAATGATCCCAGGTACAATAGATACCAAATTAGTTTCACTGGAGGAAAGTGTAAAATTCCCTTCTGATGATTATTTGAGTGGTGTTTGTGAATTTCCTGAAATTGCAAAAGTATCAATAAGTTATCCTCTTTTTAAAGGAGGATGGCTGTACAGCTTTTTTATGTTTTGGAAGACAGATAATGATAAAAACTTAGACGCTGTAAGAGTGAGTTCAAGATGGTCATTTTTTGCAGAACCAGAAAGAGATATTGAGTATTATTTTGCCTTTGATGATGGATCATCTGATATAGATCCTGATGATTTAAAGAAAAGAGCAAGAGAAAGGGCAAAAAAGATTATAGATGAGACTTCTACTATTATTGATGAATGGGAAAGGGCAGTAATTGCACGTGAAAATATTGGAAATCAGTATGGTGAAGACGCTCCACATCATTCTGATTATAAGGATGCATGCAAAAATGAAGCTCACCTATGGTCGGAAATAACTCAGAAAATTCATGATTTTATGAAAATAATAGAAAGCAAACCTAAAAAAGGAGGGCTTTGCGGAGATAAGAAAGATTCTGCTGGACCATTTTGTCATACGAATCCTACTGCTTTTACAAAATGCGCAAGAAATGAAATGCAAAATAATCTACCTTATTGCGAGAGGGTTGTATCCAGAATCAGAGAAGTAGCAAATAATCACCATATATGGAAAGGAGATAAAATAAAGATAGGTAAAAAAGTGATTTTTAAAGGTTATGTTTCGAAGGATAAGCCGGGTATAGTATATCCAGGGCATGAACATCATGATCTATTTGGAGTTAAATGTTCAACACAGTATTTTTGTCCAGATGATAATTGAAAGAATAAAAATTAATAGGCTTAAAAAGTTTGTAAAACGAGTAAATTCTGAGCGAGGTGTAGCATTTTACTACACTGTTATAATTGTTTTCTTTATCCTTGCGATATTGTCTGTTATTTATGATGTATCAAAATTCTCTAACAAAAAAATAATTGCTCAGAATGCTGCAGATGCTGCTGCACTTGAAATAGCAGTATGGCAATGTCGTGGCTTAAATCTGGTGCAGAACATAAATATGGAAATTTACGAAACCGACGAAGTTCTTGCTGTTATCTACGGAATTGCAGCTGGTATGACGCTTGTTGGGGAGGCTTTTGAAGCCTCAGTTATCCTCGCAGAAATAGGAGAGGCTATTGAAAAAGCTGCAGCTGAAATTGCAAAAGTTGCACACTATGTACATGAAGTTATAGTAGAATATTTTTTATCCAATATGCGTGAATTTTATGCAAAAGGTTCTATGTTTATGGGGCTTATTTCTGCTAATGAAGCCGCTATGCACAATGGAGCTCACGCATTTTTTCCGTGGCACATGGATGACTCAAGTGGAGATAATTTTTTGGACAAGATAAAAAAAGCTTTAGCCAGAATTGTCAATACGCTAGGAAATGTTTATTATGTTCCTATTAGTTTTTGTTGGGACATTTCTGTAAAACAGGAGAGTGCATATCTTCCTATACCAATAAATATTAAGGATCCGTGGGGACCGGGTAGTGATAAATATATTGCTTTAATGATAATTCTTCGAACCAATCAATATCTTCTCCGAGACAGTGATAAACTATTCTGGAAGGATCCCCCATACAGATCGAGAGAAGTAAAGGAATCAGAGAAAGAAAAAATCGCATTACCTCCCGTTATATGTGCGACATATCTGCCCTCCTCAGATATAAGTTTTATTTCAAAATATTTTCTTGGAGGGGATAAATCAGATTATAAGACTCCTCCTGTGATTGCTTATGCTGTTGCTCAAGCTATCGGAGGCAATGTAACAATGAAAAGTTCTGGAGATCATCCGTTTAGACCTACGCATTATGGCGTGGGCGCAGATGCCTTCCTTGTACCAATGGAAAAAATGATAAAACCCTATTATATCTTTGGGGCTGGTGGTGTAACCCTTTATTTAAATATTGATGATTATGTAAATAAATTATTCATGCATTAAAATATGATCACATTAAAAAACAAAATTTTAACTGATACTAAAGCTGCCGTTTTTCTTGAAACTGCGCTTGTAATGCCTTTATTCATGATCTTATTTTGCTTTTGTATCGATTTACCGCGTATAATTGTTATAAAACAGAGAACGTATGGTGTCCAGAGAGTTTTAGCTGAGATAAGAGCAAGAAATTCAGGTTCTTTTAATTATGATGCTTCTTTCCTTTCTTCTCTTTTCTTTGATGATAACCTTTCTGCTAATGTTAAGATCTCTATAAATAATTATGAAGATAAAAAAACGCTTCTATCTGAAATCGTGGACATTCAAGATTGGTTGAAAAATGATATCTGGAAATATTTTACAGGTATTTTAAAATTTCTTGGCAATATTGTTACGGGAGGAAATCTTAAGCCTTATTTATTCAATGTGTTTTCAAATGATAAATTATATCATGGTTCTGTAACTGTTAATGCTCAGACGATTCTTCCCCCACAAGCCTACAATGATTTGGCAAATTTGAACGCCCCAAATGTGATAATAAAAACTGAACATGATTGTTACATTCCGTCCTTTGACTCTTGTAAGTATACAGGCGAATCATTTATCGGAAAGTTAATAGATTGGTTGCATAAATTATGAAAGATAAATATGAAATAAAAAATCAAATTACCAGAATTGTAATAATATTTATTTTATCTGCAGGAGTTACTTTTCTTGGTATAACTCATTATAAAATAGGAATAAATAATAAGAAAAAAACTCAAATATTTGCTAACCAGATACCTATAGAAGAATTAGTTAAAAACAATGATGAGATTGGGCAAATCAATTATAGGGGATTGCTCATTGATGTAAAAAGGGAATTAAATGAAAATCCAATCTCATATGTTAAAAGAAACATAGAAAATGCGAATTTCGCAAATGGAGCAAAAAAGATTGAATTGAATAAATTGAACAAGAATCTGAAAAATAAAAATATTAATTCTAATCTTGAATTAATCTTCTTTGTTGCAGAGAGAGGACAAATAATGAGAGGCTATCTACTTAGAGGAATTTCTGGAAAAACACGTATAACTTCTGTTGAAATTCCATTAAAGAAAATTGAAAAAGCAATCAACTATCATTCCAGAATAGACACGATGGACATACCTCCTGGCTTTTTGAGTATTATGCCTTCTATACCGGAATTATACATAAAAAATAACTTAGAAACAGGTTTTGGTATATATTCATGTAGGGCAAAAAAAATTGAAAAAGAATATTTGATAAGAGAAGTAAAACAACGAATGATAGAAAATGGTTGGAAGCTGGAAAATTGGGATCCAGCGTTAAAAGAAGAATTTAAAGGAAAAGAATTTTTCCTGTCAGCGTATAAAGATGATATTTTATGTCATTTCATGGTCTCCGAAAATAAATTTAGCGAAGATTTACATTTGACATATAAATTTTCTGGTTCAAGATATGCTTTGGTGAATTCAAGAGTAATTAACTAATAAAAAATAAAAGGAGTAATATAAAAATGCAAGATAAAACTAAAACCATCTTACCTCTCGTAGTTGCTGTTGTTTTAGGAATTGTTTCCGTTGTCATCATAAATCGATATATAACATCAAAAACAACTGTTCCTGAAGTAAAAAAGGTAAAAGTCATTATAGCAGCTAAGCCTATTGTTTCATCGCAAATAATTTCAATGGATCAACTAGGTGTAAAGGAAGTACCAGAGAATGCTACTTCTGACGTTAACATAATTGTTCCTTACTCTGGAACTCCGGAGAGAACCTATGAAGAAATAGATAGGCTCAAAGTAATGATTGCCGGAAGAAAGGCAATAAGAAACATAAGCATTGGAAGCCCACTATTGTGGACTGATTTGAA
>ERZ795051.5853-NODE-5853-length-10574-cov-4.111893_pt1 | contig 10574 bp, 5 predicted proteins | sample MGYA00375135_ERZ795051 | MGnify/ENA primary metagenome ERZ795051 (study PRJEB30180, sample SAMN05720222) | activated sludge metagenome | isolation source: Anaerobic digester | place: Japan | collected 2015-05-26 ... | reverse complement strand
CGAACGTGAGCGCCTGGAAGCGGTCGAACAGGTCGGCGTTGATCTGCGGGTGGTGGAGGTGGTGGTCCGTCACGATGTCGCGGCTCCGTTCGTCAGGGTGCGGGTGCACAGGGTGCGCAGGGTGTCGACGAGCAGCAGGTGCTCGGCGGTGTGCATGCGCTGCTCGAGATGGGCGAGGGTGTCGCCGGGGAGGATCGGGACGTCGACGGTGGACAGCACGGGGCCCTCGTCGACGCCCTCGTCGGGCACGAGGTCCGTCCGACGCGGGTCGGCATAGGTCTTCTTGAGATCGAGCAAGTCGGCCCGGATCTCGCCATAAATCTTCTTCGGGTTGGCCAGCAGATCTTCGAGGCGGTTGATTTCCTTGATCAGCGCCTCGTATTCCTCGTCGATCTTTTCGCGCTCGAGACCGGTCAGCTGGTAGAGCCGCATGTCGAGAATGGCGTTGGCCTGGATTTCGGACAGGCCGAAGCGGCTCATCAGGGCGGCGCGCGCCAAGTCGCGATCGCGCGACTCGCGGATGATCTTTACGACCGCGTCGAGGTTGGCCAGGGCGATTTTGAGACCCTCGAGGATGTGCGCGCGGGCCCGGGCCTTCGCCAGCTCGAACTCGAAGCGGCGGCGGAAGACCTCGAAGCGGTGATCCAAATAGCATTGCAGCAGCTCTTTGAGGTTCAGAATCTTCGGACGGCCGTGGTCAATCGCCAGCAGAATCGCGCCGAACGTGCTCTCCAGCGCGGTGTGCTGGTAGATGTTGTTCAGCACGACCCGCGGCACGGCGCCGCGCTTGAGCTCGATGACGATGCGGATGCCGTCCTTGTCGGATTCATCCCGCAGGTCCGAAATGCCCTCGAGCTGCTTCTCGTTGACGAGTTCGGCGATGCGCTCGATCAACGCGGCCTTGTTCACCGTGTAGGGGATCTCGGTAATGACGATGCTGTCCTTGCCCTGCGCGCCCTCCTCGATGCCGGCGCGCCCGCGGATCTTCAGCAGGCCGCGGCCGGTCTCGTACATGCGCCGAATTTCGGCGGTGCCGCAGATCGTACCGCCGGTCGGGAAATCCGGGCCTTTCACGTGCCGCATCAGGTCGGCCACGGTGGCGTCCGGCGCGTCAATCAGCGCGACGGCGGCGTCCACGATCTCGCCGAGGTTGTGGGGCGGGATATTCGTCGCCATGCCGACCGCGATACCGGTCGAACCGTTGACCAGCAGGTTCGGCAGCCGCGCGGGAAGCACCTTCGGTTCCTGGAGCGACTCGTCGAAGTTCGGCTGGAAATCCACCGTTTCCTTGTCAATATCGGCCAGCAGCTCCTCGGCGAGGGGGTGGAGCTTGCACTCCGTGTAGCGATAGGCCGCGGGCGGGTCGCCGTCGATAGAACCGAAGTTGCCCTGCCCGCGGATGAGCAGGTAGCGCATCGAGAAGTCCTGCCCCATGCGCACCAGCGTGTCGTACACCGCGCTGTCGCCGTGCGGGTGGTAGTTGCCGATGACCTCGCCGACGACCTTCGCGCATTTGACGAACGGCTTGCCGGACGTCCAGCCGCGCTCGCGCATGGCGAAGAGGATGCGGCGGTTGCCCGGCTTCAGCCCGTCGCGGGCGTCCGGCAGCGCGCGGCCGACGATGACCGACATCGAGTAGTCAATGTAGGCCCGCTGCATCTCGTCTTCGAGATTGACCGATTCAATCCTGTCATTTTGTGCATACATAGAATTCGTCTCGAGGAGTCCGCCGTGCCGGAGTCCGAAGTCGGAACTCAACCGGGCATGCGACCGGGACTCCCCATCCTTTCGATCCTCGAATGTTCGCGGCGGACGTCGCCGTGCTCCCCGCACCCCGCAGCTCTGCTGAATCCGAAATTCTCCATTCCGAACTCCGGCCCAAAACTCCGTTCCTCACACGTCCAGGTTCCGCACGTTGAGCGCGTTGTCTTCAATGAACCGGCGGCGGGGCTCGACGACGTCGCCCATGAGGATCGTGAACAGCTCGTCCGCGCGCGCCGCATCCGCCAGCATGACCTGCAGCAGCTTGCGGTTCTCCGGGTTCATCGTCGTTTCCCAGAGCTGCTCCGGATTCATTTCGCCGAGACCCTTGTACCGCTGGATATTCAGGCCCTTGCGGCCGATCTCGCGCACGCGGCCGAGCAGTTCGAACAGCGAGCGCACCGGCGCACCGCCCTCGCCGTTGAGCAGCCGAAACGGCGGCGGCTCGCCGCGGTCCTGGATCTGTTCCACGCGGAACCCGCGCCGCTCCAGCATCGTGAGCACACGGGCCAGCGCGCCGGCGCTGTAGATTTCCACCGTGCGCAGACCCGCGCGCGGCGCCGCCGCGGCGCCGTTGGCGGTCAGCAGCTCAAGTTGCTCGCCGCTGCGCCGCTCGGCTTCTTCCGTCATCGCGCGAAGCTCATCGTCCGACATCGCATACCGAGCCTCCTCGCCGTCCGGCGTCGCCACCGTCAGCCGGTACTTCGGCAGCGCGCCGGTCTTCGGGTCGCGATGCCGCAGATAGTCGGCAAAGTCAATGCCTTTGCGCCTAAGCCGGTCGGCGTGCGTCTCGACTTCGGAAACCCATTGCAGGACCTCGGCGAGCGCCTTGCCGGCGAGCAGCTCGCGGCCGCCGGCGTCGGCGACCTTCACCTCGTCCACGGCCATGTCCAGCAGCAGCCGGGTGAGCTGTTCGTCGCTCTCGATGTACTCCTCGCGGTTCTTGCGCTTGACGCGATAGAGCGGAGGCTGGGCGATAAAGACGTGGCCGCGCTCGATCAGCTCCGCCATCTTCCGGTAGAAGAACGTCAGCAACAGCGTGCGGATGTGCGAGCCGTCCACGTCCGCGTCGGTCATGATGATGATGCGGTGGTAGCGCAGGTTTTCGATTTTGAATTCGTCGCGGCCGAATCCGGCGCCGAGGGCCTGGATGATGGTCCGGATTTCGTTATTGTTGAGCATCTTCTCGTCGCGCGCCTTCTCGACATTGAGCACCTTGCCGCGCAACGGCAGCACCGCCTGGAATCGGCGGTCGCGGCCCTGCTTGGCCGAGCCGCCGGCGCTGTCGCCCTCGACAATGAACAGCTCGCAGCTCATCGGATCCTTCTCCGAGCAGTCGGCGAGCTTGCCGGGCAGTCCGCCGCTGTCGAGCGCGCCCTTGCGCCGCGTCAGGTCGCGGGCCTTGCGAGCGGCCTCGCGCGCCCGCGCGGCCAGCACGGCCTTCTCGATGATGCGGCGCGCGACGCTCGGGTGCTCCTCGAAGTGCGTTGCCAACTGTTCGTTGACGATCGAGGCGACGATGCCCTCGACCTCGCTGTTGCCGAGCTTGGTCTTCGTCTGGCCCTCGAACTGGGGATCGGGTACCTTGACGCTGATGACGGCGGTGAGGCCCTCGCGGACGTCGTCGCCGCTCATGACGTCGCTTTCGCTCTTCAACAGCTTGTTGGCCTTCGCGTAGGCGTTGATCGTGCGGGTCAGCGCGGAACGGAATCCGCTGAGGTGCGTGCCGCCCTCGACGGTGTTGATGTTGTTGGTGAAGCTGAATACGCTCTCGTTGAAGGCGTCGCAGTATTGCAGCGCGATTTCGACCCCGATGCGGTCCTTCTCGCCCTGCAGAAAGATGGGCTTGGGGTGCAGCGGCGTCTTGTTTCGATTCAGGTGTTCCACGAATTCGACGATGCCGCCCTTGTAGTGGAAGATCTCCTCGCGGCTCGGTTCCTCCTGCCGCAGCGAAATTTCGATGCCGCGGTTCAAAAACGCCAGCTCGCGCAGACGGTTCGCCAGAATGTCCCAGTTGAACGAGAGCGTCTGGAAAATCTGCGCGTCGGGGAAGAACGTCACTTTTGTGCCGGTCGTCCGCGTCTTTCCGATCGGCGCAACGGGCGCGACCGGATGCCCGCGCTCGTACCGCTGGTGCCAGACCCGGCCGTCGCGGCGGACCTCGACTTCCATCCACTCGCTCAACGCGTTGACGCAGGAAACGCCGACGCCGTGCAGCCCGCCGGAAACCTTGTAGGAGTTGTGGTCGAACTTGCCGCCGGCGTGCAGCACGGTCATCACGACCTCGAGCGCCGAGCGCTTCTCGGTCTTGTGCAGATCCACCGGGATGCCGCGCCCGTCGTCCTCCACGGACACCGAGCCGTCGGCGTTCAACACCACGGCGATGTGCCGGCAATAGCCGGCCAGCGCCTCGTCCACGCTGTTGTCCACGACCTCGAATACGCAGTGGTGTAGGCCGCGCGCGCCGGTGTCGCCGATGTACATCGCCGGCCGTTTGCGGACCGCATCCAGGCCCGCCAGGACCGTGATCGCGCCGGCATCGTAGGCGGCCGCGCCGGCGGCGGCCGGGGTGTTTTCAGGGGCGGAAGTGCGGAGTTCGGCGGTTTGGTTATCGGATGTCAGTTCGGGCATTTTTTCGCTCCGGAAATGGCTGGTCCAATCTAGCGAAAATTCGCCCGGAGCGGAAGCTTTTTCGGCAGGAAAAAGAGCGCTGAATCCCCGCATAAACAGCGGCGAAACTCGAGGTCGGCCGGGATCCGCTCTCCCGGGCCCGGACACCCCGGCCCCGCGGGCGTACAGGGCCGGGAAACCGATACCGCCACCGGCGGCGGCGCCGCTCAGGAACAACCCATCGAATTCCCGCAGTTGAAGCAGCGGTAGCAGGCGCCGTTGCGCACGGTAATCGCGCCGCACTGGTCGCAGGCGGGCGCATCCTCCATGAAGTGCTTGAACTGGGCGTCCACCCGCGAAACGGTGGGCGCGGCTGCCGGCGCGGCCGCCGCGGACTTGTCGGACGGGGCGCTTGACGCGGCCGGCAACCGCTCGGCGTTGCGGACGTCGTCGGCATCGCCGCTGCGCGCGCCGTGTTCGTCGCGCGGATCGAGGAAGGTCTGCCCGATCCAGCGGAAGATATAGTCGGTCAGCGACTTCGCGATCGGGATGTCCGGGTTCTTCGTGAAACCGCTGGGTTCGAACCGGCTGTGGGCGAACTTTTCGACCAGGGTCTTCAGCGGCACGCCGTACTGGAGGCACAGCGAGATCGCGGTGCCGAAGCAGTCCATCAGCCCGCCGACCGTGCTGCCCTCCTTGGCCATCGTGATGAACAGCTCGCCGGGGGTGTTATCTTCGTACAGGCCGACCGTGAGGTAGCCCTCGTGGCCGGCGATGTCGAACTTGTGCGTGACGGAGCGCCGCGTGGCGGGCATCCGGCGGCGGAGCGGACGCGCCTTGGAACCGTTGCCGCCGGCCGGGGCGGCGGGCGCGGCCGCCGGCGCCGGGGCGGCGGCGGTATCCTTGGCCTTGCCCGTGTTGACCGGCTGGCTGCGCTTGCTGCCGTCGCGGTAGATCGCGACCGCCTTCAGCCCGAGCCGCCAGCCCGCCAAATAGGTGTCCATGATCTCGTCGGCGGTCGTGTGTTCGGGCATGTTGATCGTCTTGCTGATGGCGCCCGACAGGAACGGCTGTACGGCGCTCATCATCTTGAGGTGCGCGAGATACGGGATGTAGCGCTGCCCGTTGCGCGGCGCGAAGGCGCAGTCGAAGACCGGCAGGTGCCGCTCGTCGAGATCGGGCGCGCCCTCGATCGTGTCGCGTTCCTCGATGTGCTTTAGAATGCGCCCGATCGCTGCCGGGCCGTAGCCGAGCCGGGTCAGCGCGGCGGGCACGGTGCGGTTGACGATCTTGAGCAGGCCGCCACCGGCGAGCGTTTTGTACTTCACGAGGGCAATGTCCGGCTCCACGCCGGTCGTGTCGCAATCCATCATGAAGCCGATCGTGCCGGTCGGAGCGAGCACCGTGACCTGGGCGTTCCGATAACCGTGCCGCTCGCCGCCGGCCAGCGCCTCCTCGAGGGCCGCGACCGCGGCGCGGCGCAGCGGCTCCGGGCATTCGCCGCCGATCGCGCGCGCCGCCGCCAGGTGCATGCGTACGACATCGAGCATCGGCTCCCGGTTGGCGGGAAACCGCTCGAAGGGCCCCTGCACCCGCGCCAGTTCCGCCGAGTGCGCATAGGCGCGACCGTGCATCACGGCCGTGATCGCCGCGGCCATCGCGCGGCCCGCATCGCTGTCATACGGCAGGCCTTGCGACATCAGCAGCGAGCCCAGGTTCGCGTAGCCCAGACCGAGCGGGCGGTACCGGTGGCTGTTCCAGGCGATCTTCTCGGTCGGATAGCTCGAGGCATCCACGAGGATTTCCTGCGCAGTGATGAAGATATCGACCGCCGCGCGAAAGCGCTCGGTGTCGAATTCGCCGCCGGCGGTCATGAACTTCATCAGGTTCAGCGAGGCGAGGTTGCACGCGCTGTCGTCGAGGAACATGTATTCGGAGCACGGGTTGCTCGAGTGGATCGCGCCGTCGTTTTTGCAGGTGTGCCAGCGCTGGATGGTGTCCTCGTATTGCACGCCCGGATCACCGCAGATCCACGCGCCCTCCGCTATCCAGCGCATCAGGTCGCGCGCCCGGTAGGTCGGGCCGGGACGGGTCGGATCGGTAACAAACCGCGTCTGCCACTCCCCGTCCGCCTCGACGGCGCGCAGAAAGTCATCGGTGACGCGCACGCTGAGGTTCTCGTTCTGGTAGGCGATCGAGCCGTAGGCGTCGCCGTTGAAGCTGCCGTCGTAGCCTTCCTCGATCAGCGCCCAGGCCTTGCGCTCCTCTTTCTGCTTGGCCTCGATGAACTCCTTGATGTCCGGGTGGTGGATCTTCAGCGTGTTCATCTTGGCGGCACGGCGCGTCTTGCCGCCGGACTTCACGACGCTGGCGATCGCGTCGTACACCTTCAGGAACGACAGCGGCCCGCTGGGCTTCCCGCCGCCGCTGAGCAACTCGCGCGAACTGCGCAGCGTCGAGAGATCCGTGCCGCTGCCGCTGCCGAATTTGAACAGCATCGCCTCGCTGCGCGCCAGCGCCATGATGCTCTCCATCGAGTCCTCGACCGACTGGATGAAGCACGCAGAGCACTGCGGCCGTTCGTACTGTGTCGCCGCCCGCCGCACGGTCCGCTCGGCCGCGTCGTAGTAGTAGTTGCCCGCGGCGCTGTGCCGGCCAACGCCGTACTGCTGGTGCAACCCGCAGTTGAACCACACCGGGGAGTTGAACGCGCCATACTGGTTGACGCACAACCAGGCCAGCTCGTGGTAGAACGTCTCCGCGTCTTCCGCGGAGGCGAAATAGCCGTCCCGCAACCCCCAGTCGGCAATCGTGCGCGCGACGCGGTGGACGAGCTGCCGCACCGAGTATTCCCGCTCGCGCGAGCCGTGCGCGCCGTAAAAATACTTCGAGGCCACCACGTTCGTGGCCAGTTGCGACCACGACGCCGGAACCTCCACGTCCGACTGCTCGAAGATCGTGCGGCCTTTATCGTCCGTGATGGCCGCCTGGCGCCGCTCCCACTGAAGCTCATCAAACGGATGCCGGCCCGCGGTCGAGAAAACCCGCGGCACCCGGAGACCGGGCGCCGCAGCCGGCGCGTTCCCGGCGTTCTTGACCTTGCGCAAGCGCGGCGATGGACGATTGGCACGCGGCGGCTCGGTTCCGCGCTCGGGCGCGGCGGAATGGGCGGGAGGAACGGCGGTCTTGGGCAGAATCATGACGAATGGACCTCTCGAATCAGAAATTGAACGGCCTTGGAAATTCGGTGAAAACCGCGTGGCCGCCGACGCGGTCACAGCAGGCGAAGACCACAAGGTATGGGGTCACAGCGAGTGTATGGGCAGCCTGCCTTGTAGTCATCACGCGGTGAAAGATAGTGCGGAGCGGGGCGTGTGCAAATCAAAAGAAAATATTTTTTTTGCGAGAGATTCTTTGCTCTGTTTCGCGGCGGAAGGCGGCGCCGGGACGGTTCGGACCATTGGCCTCAGGGACGGGATCTATCGCTGGGCGGGGGCTTGCGGGGCTCCCACTCCAGCCGCACCACGGCATCCAGGGGCGCCCGGATGCGCCCCAAACCCGCGGAAACGCCGACGATTTCGCCGGCGGCCGCCGGTTGAAGGACCAGCGTCAGCTCGGTGCCGTCGTTCAGATACACGCGCGCGGCGCCGGGCGGCGGCGGATCCGAAACGGTCGGTCCCGGAAAAGCGATGTTCGCCACCCTTTCCACGGGCACGGTCAGGTTCCCGAACGGCGTCCCGATGCGGACCGTCCCCTCGGAAATCGCGAGCGATGCGCCGTTGATCACATCGCCGTTGTTCAGCTTCAACAGCACGGTGGAACCGGACTCGGCATCCGGCGGGACGGCCAGGAATCCCGACCATTCCCGAACCTCGAGATTGCTCACCGTGACCGTGCCCGTTGACAGGTTCATCAGCGTCAAGGCCGTTCCGGCCGCCGTCGGTCGTTCACCATCGTCCCAAACCGCCACGGATTGACCGTTGACGAACGCTTCAAAGCGATGCTGGTCGAGGTCGGCGAGCAATATGACGCGGGCGGAGATCTCGGCCGAGGTGTCGCCCTGGGGGGCGCTGGTATTGAAGCGCCGAGTGCCGCGTTGAGGCGACAGGTGTGCCAGCGTGAGCCGGTTCTGCGATGCCAGGATCAGTTGATAATGCGGTTTGGCGGTTCCCGAAATTGCGGTGGCGGTTCCGTACAATTGCACGGTCAGCCGCCCGGCGGCATTGCCGGCGGCATCGAACTCCAGCCGCATGCGCCGCGGCAGCCGCTCCAACGTGCGGCCGATGTGCGCCCGCGGCCCGAGTTCCACCGCGCCTTTCTCGAATTTCAGTGATCCGGTTTTTGACGGCCAATCCCTCTCGTCGCCGGGGCCCTTGAAAACGAAGTCGCCGCCGATATGGTGCGTGGCCGTCCGAATTTCGGAACGGCTCACCGACAGCGGCCCGGCGTTCGGCGTGTCGAACGTCAACGCGCGCTCGTCCAGAGCGACCAGCGAGCCTGATAGCCGGTCGCCATTGGCCAGCGCAATCATCCAGTTCCTCGGTTCGGCGGCGGCGGTGCCGGGGGAACGGTACTCCTCGATCGCATCCAATTGTAGCGCGACGGGCGATCGCGCGTATTCCGCCCGGATGTGCGCGAATCCGCTTTCGATATCGAGCCATTCCAGGGCGCCGCTGAGCCGGTCTCCATTGCGCAGCCGGAGCGTGCCGCGCGGCGGCGGGGCGCGCTCGGCGCGCGCGACGGCCAGTCCGGCGCCCAACAAGACCAGAAGGAATGCGGTTCGTTTCACGGTTTCCACGGCGACGGGACGGTCGTCCCGTCGCCGGCGTGCCAGTACAGTATGGTCCAGCCGCACGGCGGCGCGCAATGCTTCATTCCTTGCGGGGCGCACACAGAATCCCATACGAGACGTCGAGCGCTGGACATCACGGGCATGTCTTCGCCGTGATCATGAGCGTTGTCCTCGCAGGTCCCTGCGCAAAGCTCCATGCGGCGGAGCGCTTCTTGAGTTCGGCCCTGCGCCACTGGGCGATGCGCTCGGGAAGGGTCATGGGCTGAACTGCACCCGCGGCGAGCGCGCCCCCAAAGCGGTTTTCCAAGCGTTGGAAGCTCGGGGCCGTCGGTCATCCAAAGTTTGGAAATTCGAAGACCGGATACCTCCGCGGCCGCTTGCCCCGCCGGAATTCGGCGGTATATTGAGACTCGAACAGGAGACGTAACCCATGTCGGTCATCACCTTCAAAGGCCAAACGATTCACACCTTCGGATCGCTGCCGCCGGTCGGCTCGGCTTGTCCCGATTTCCGGCTGACTGCCGTCGATTTGTCGGACAAGACGCTGAAAGACTTCGCCGGTAAAAAGAAGATCCTCAACATCGTGCCCAGCCTCGATACCGGCGTCTGCCAGGCGTCGGCCCGGCGCTTCAACGCGGAGGCGGCGAAGCATCTGGACACGGTCGTTCTCAACATCTCGGCCGATCTGCCGTTCGCGCAGCAGCGCTTCTGCGCCGCCGAGGGCCTGACGAATGTCGTCAACCTCTCGACGATGCGTTCCCCGGAATTCGGACAGGATTTCGGCGTGCGGATCGTGGATGGTCCGCTCGCCGGTCTGTTGAGCCGCGCGGTCCTCGTCGTGGACGCGGACAACCGCGTGCGCCACGCGCAACAGGTTCCCGAAATCGCGCAGGAACCGGACTACGCGGCAGCGCTGGCGGCGCTGGGTTGAGTACCGGCGGCCGGCCAGGAAAGCCTTCGGCCCGCGGCGCGCCGCCGGTCTTTGTTTCATGGCCGCTCCAGCACGTCGCGGATGTATCGGCGTGTTGCGGGATATGTTATCGCGTCGAGGAACGCCTCCGCATCGGCGGCGTCGGCGGCCCAGCGCGCGGCATTGATGCGGCCGGCGTTGTACTCGGCCAGCGCGAATACCGCCGGCACGTCGCGGTCGCCCCAGTGGCGCAGGGCCCGGCCAAGGTACCAGACGCCGACCTGCAGGTTCAGCGCCGGATCAAAGAGGGCCTCCCGCTCCGGGGCTTTGACGCGGTTCGCCGCCGCCCAGTCGAGCGCAGCGCCGGGGGTCACCTGCATCAGGCCGACCTCGCCGGCCGCTCCGACCGCCATGATCCGGAACCGGCTCTCGCGACGGACGACGCGCCAAACGAGCTTTGCGTCCACGCCGTGCGCCGCCGCGATATCCGCGATCAGCGGG
>ERZ795051.5850-NODE-5850-length-10576-cov-4.365555_pt1 | contig 10576 bp, 8 predicted proteins | sample MGYA00375135_ERZ795051 | MGnify/ENA primary metagenome ERZ795051 (study PRJEB30180, sample SAMN05720222) | activated sludge metagenome | isolation source: Anaerobic digester | place: Japan | collected 2015-05-26 ... | reverse complement strand
ATAGACAATATTTTCCTACCAGAAAATTAGAATATATATCCAAAGCCTGCTATGATATTACAGGATTTACAGAAGAAGAGTTTAAGGAAGATTCTAATCTTTTTTGGAATAGAATATACGATGAAGATAAAAAACATTTTATTAATTTTAAACCGGATTTTCAAACAGCTTTATCGAACAAGCAAAATTATTTTGAATATAGATTTATTCATAAAGATGGTTCTATAAAATGGTTATCAGATTTATTTGTTATAATTTATGATGATAATAACCAACCATTATATATAGTTGGTAGTATTAGAGATATAACCAAGCAAAAGGAAGATGAAAAAAAATTAATTGAAATGGAAAAGCAAATAGCTCATTCTCAAAAAATGGAAGCTTTAGGAAGATTTTCAAGCGAAATATCACATGATTTCAATAATATTTTAGCAAGTATAAAAGGCAACACTCAACTTTCTCTTGAAAATATTGGTAACTTAAAAAAATATTTAAAAGATAGTAACGAATCTATTTTGAAAGAAAATTTAAATGAAATTGAGGATAATTTAAAAGATAATATTCAGATAATAAAAAAAGGACTTGAATTAACAGATAGAATTAAACTATTCTCACAAAAAAAGCATTCTAAATCATCATTAATAGAAGTAAATGAAGCAATAAATAGTATTAAGACAATTTTTAATTATTCCAAAGGAAAAGAGGTAAAATTTGAATATAAATTGATGAAGGAAAAAATATATATAAAAATGAATAAAATTCAATTTGATCAGGTTTTGATGAACCTATTAGTCAATGCATATGATGCTATTAAGCAAAAAGGAATAATTACAATAAAAACAGATATATGTAGTAAAAATATAGAAGGTAAATATAATAAAAATATTGAAGATCAATATAAAAAAAATACAGAAAATGAAGGGGAAAATAAAGAAAAAGGATATAAAAGAGAATATATAAAAATAACAATAAAAGATACTGGTTGTGGAATTGATAAAAATGATCTTCCCAAAATTTTCGAACCATTTTTTACTACAAAGGAAGAAGAAGGAACAGGATTGGGACTTTCCATTGTTTATTCTATTATTAAACAGAATGATGGCTATATAGAAGTCGATTCAAAAATTCATGTTGGTACAAGTTTTTATATATATTTGCCAATAGAAAAAAGAGAAATTTCAGATGAAAAAAATTAAACCTGTTAAAATTTCAAACTCAATAATTTATGATAACTCATTCATATATCTTCAATCTATGTGTAGTTTTGGTTATGATAATAAGACTGAACTTGAAAATCAGATACTTGAGCTTTCAAAAACAAATTGTAGTTTAATAAGATTATCAATTAGGAATGAAAATGAAATTGAAATTGCAAAAAAATTTAAAGATAAATATGAAAGAGATGACTTTGTTTTTGTTGCTGACACCCATTTCTTGCCAAAATTAGCAATTTTATCTATAAAAAATGGGTTTAAAAAGGTACGGATAAATCCAGGAAACATGAATTTTACTGATATGAATTTGATTGCAAAAATTGCTAAAGATTATGATGCTACCATAAGAATTGGTTTAAATGGTGGTTCTGTATATGAAAAATTAGGTCCTTATAATATTAGTAAGATAGAGCAAAAAAATGGTCAAAGTAATGAAAAATATATTAGTGATAAATATATAAAAAAGATAATTGATCTATTTTCAAAATATTTAGAACCATTTGAAAAGCAGGGTTTTGAAAAATTAGTATTATCTTCAAAATTTTCAGATTATATAATTGCCTCTGAAATTAACGAAAAATTGGCTAAAAAATTTTTGTATCCTATTCATCTTGGAGTTACTGAAGCTGGAACTAAAACCCGTTCAACCATTTTGCATACATTATTTTTACAAAGAATGATCACCAAAGGAATTGGTTCTACAGTCAGAATTTCTATTACAGGAGATTCAATAGATGAGATAGATGTTGGCAATGAAATATTAAAATCTTTATCTGTATATAAAGGAATAAATATTATTTCCTGCCCAACATGTGGAAGAACATGGGGAAATCTAACAGGTTACGTAAATCAATTAACAAATTTAATAAAACCGATTGAATATAAAATATTTAAAAAGGAAAATATGCTTAATAAACCTATAACTGTAGCTATAATGGGCTGCGAAGTAAATGGTCCTGGCGAAGCTAAAGAAGCAGATTTTGGAGTAAGTTTAGCCAAAGACTGTGCCATATTGTTTTCAAAAGGTAAAATAGTTGGGAAAATTCAAAAAGAAAGAATAATCCAATCTTTAATAGATTTTATAAATGAAAAAATAAATGAATCTAGTAAAAAATTATAAAGATTATATATACCACTATTAACTACTATTCTTGACAAAGCTAACTTTTACTTTAATTTAATTTTATGGAGCAAAATTCTATAGGTGTTTTTGACTCAGGTGTTGGTGGACTTACAGTATTAAAAAGCCTTATCAAAACATTAAGAAATGAAAATTTCATATATTTTGGAGATGTTGCAAGGCTTCCCTATGGAACAAAGTCAGAGCAAACCATAAAAAGATATGGTTTTCAGGATGCAAAATTTCTTATAGAAAAAGGGGTTAAATTAATTGTAGTAGCATGCAATACAGTCTCTTCAGTAGCACTTGATTATCTTCAAGAGATATTCAATATCCCTATTGTTGGAGTAATAGAGCCTGCAGCTGAGATAGCCCTGGAAAAAGCAAAAAATTCTATAGGTATAATTGGAACTCTTGCCACTATAAAATCTGGTAAATACTCATATCTTATTAAAAAATTTGCCCTGGAAAAACAAAAAAATGTTGAAGTTTATCAGCAGGCAACATCATTACTTGTTCCTTTTATAGAAGATGGATGGAAAAATAGTAAAATTTTAAAAGATGTGATTTCTGAATATTTTAAAATCAATGATTTTATTAATAAAATTGATACACTTGTTCTTGGTTGTACTCATTATCCTATTATTCAGGATTTGATTGAACAGATTTGTGGAGATAATATTTTTGTATTAAACTCAGCAGATGCTGTTTCTATTAAGGTAAAAGAAATACTTGGGAAATTGGGAATTGAATCAAGGCAAAAAGATAAGAAACAAAAGATAGAAATTTATGTTTCAGATGTAAATGATACAGTTTATTATCTTACTCATGAGATATTAAGTGATGTTATGAATGATAGTGAAATACATAAGAAAATAAAATTAGTTGAAATACCAGATTAATGGTCATGATTATTTATCAATTAAATATGTATAAAAAGAATTTTTTTAATAAAACAAAAAGACAAATTAATAAATTGGACTAGAACCATTAAACTAAAAAAAATTAAATAAAGATTAAATAGAATATTATTATAAAGTTAAAAGCCCTAAGATTATATTAGTAGGAGGAATTTAGTGAAAAAAATAACCCAAAAAATAATATTTATATCTATTTTATTATCTATAATCTTTTTTATTAGTGCTACAACAGATTATATAATTGTTACTGTTAATGATCAACCGATAACTTATTTAAATTTTTTATCTACTTACAAAATGTATGTAAGTCAAGCAAAAGCGCAGGGACAAACATTAAAAAATCCTGTAAAAGAAACATTGGATTATATGATAGAAGATATATTAATAGCCCAGGATGCTTTAGCTCATGGTGTTAAGGTTACAGATGATGAAATAAATATGCAGATAGAATATATTCTTAAAACTTATAACCTAACTTTAGATCAACTTTCAGAAGAATTAAAAAAACAGGGTATGGATTTAAATCAATTTATTGAAAACCAGAAAAAACAAATATTGATGTATCGATATATGCAACAGGTTATTGAACCCAATGTAAAAAAACCCACAAAAAATGATATAGAAAATTTTTATAAAGAAAATAAAGAAAAATTTAAAGGTTCTTATGAATATTCTGTAAAACTTGTAAAGTTGATTGTTCCTAAAAATGCTGGATTTAAAGAAAGACTGACATTAAAAAGAAAAATTGACCAATATCTGAAAATGATTAAGGATAATAATCTTAGTATAACTGAAGAAAATGTTAAAAAATTTTCTTCTGAAAATCAGGTATCACTTGTATTTGAACAGAAAAAATACTATCCTGAGCTTATAGATGAAGAACTTGCAGATGAGCTATCTTCCTTGAAAGTAGGTAAGATAAGTGATGTCATCGAATACAATAATGATTTTTATATCTTTATTTTAGAATCAAAAACCCCGATAGATTATATACCTTTTTCCGAAGTCCAGCAAAAGATTTATAACTATATTTTTGAGCAACGAAAAATGGAACTTCTTCAAACAACTATCGATAAATTGAAAAGTGAAGCTGTTATAGTTTGGTATGTCGATATAAACTCAATAATAGTACCTTAATCGATATTAGTATTCAAAACATATAATAAAATAGAGTAAATTGATAATATTAAAAATAATATAATTTATAAAATTCGAGTAAATTAGTAATATGAACGAAAGTAATAGTATTTCATTTAAAAGGCAATCTAGAATTTTAGCATTTCAGGCAATCTATATCAATGCTTTAAATCCCCAACCTATAGATGAATTAATTTTATTTAGTTGGACTTCTTCCATCCCAGCGCATGTTTATAAATTTGCGAAAGAGCTAACAATAAAGACTTTGGAATATGAAGAAATTATTATAAATACTTTAAAAGAAAAGATGAAAAATCCAGAATTTGATAAGATATCAGAAATAGAAAAAAGTATATTAAAAATATCTTTATGTCAGTTATTATACTTTCCAAAGATATCACCAGCTATTGTCATTGATGAAGCAATTGAACTGGCTAAATCTTTTGCTGGTAAAAATAGTTATAAGATGATACATGCTGTTCTTGATTCAATTGAAAAAAATATAAAAGAAAAATCTAATTAGATTGAATATCAAATACAAGGTTTAAATGAAGAAGAAAATAGATTATGAAAGTAAGTATTTTTCACAGAAAAAAGATAAAAAAAATATACAAACTTACATAGTCTTAGGTTTTCTAACATTGATTTTTTTCATAATTATTTTAGCCTTGTTTTTTTTATTTGGTAATAAAGATGAAACAGGTAAAATAAATTTAAAATATGATGATTTTGAAATAAAAAGAGAAATCAGATTATTATTAAAACTTAAAGAATATGAGATTTTAAATTCAAAAATAGATGAATATTTAAATCAAAAGATAGATAAAGAATTAAAAAAAAATCTTTTATACTTAAAAGTTCTTATTTTAATAACATTGAATGATACATCCGAGATTAATCTTTTTATTGAAAAATATAAAAAATCACTGACAAATGAAGATTATTGTTTTTTGAAAGGTTATAGCAATTATCTTATCAAAAACTATAAAAATTCTAAAGAATATCTAATTAAAATAAGAAATACAAATTCTTTATATAGAGATTCTGCTATAATTTTAGCTAAGATATTTATTGAGGAAAAAAACTTAGACGAGGCAATAAAAGTTCTTGTAAAAATTCAAGATAAAGATGATGTTATTTTGTATAACTTAGCTTACTTATATTTAATTAAAAATGATTTATCAATGGCGCAATTTTATGTTAATCAGATAGGAAAGACAATAAAGAAAATAGAAAATATCTCTTTTAAGATTGATTTACTTAAATTACATGTTTCTATTGAAAATGAAAATTGGGAAATTGCAAAAGATTCATTAGAAAATTTAAAAGATTATAAGTTTTTAGAAGAAACATATCTTTATAACCTAATATTAGTAGATTATAAGAGTAAAATAGATCAAAATAATTATTCATTTTTTCTCGAAAAGTTAAAAGAAGAAGAAAATAGTTTTTCTTATCCAATCTATCAACTTATATTTGTGACAATGTTTTTTAATAATATGGATAATCTTGCCATTTCTTTTTTTGAGGAAAATAAAGATAAGATATTACAGAAAGAATATGAAAAATATTATGCTCTTATCCTTTATCTTTATAATAAGAACAAAAATTATGATAAGATAATCAATCAGATTGATTTTAACTTATTAAATCTGGTTTCGAAAAAATATTTTCCTTATTTTTATAGAATTTATTATGAATCAATGATAAATGAAAAACAATATGATAAATTCCTTGAAATAAGTAATAATCTTTTAAAATTCAGGGATGAAAAATATTTAATATTAAGTCTTATAATAGATAGTATGATTTTGCAGAAAAAGTATGATGATGGTATAAATTATTTATTAAATAGTTCAATTCTTAGTAATTATCCGCCATATTATTATCTTTTATTGGCAAAGTTATATATTGAAAAAGGTGATGAAAAAAATGCAATAAAAAACTTTAAAATAATTGAAAAGATGAATCTAGATGGATATGATAAAGATAATATATATTCATTTATCTGTTATTATTATTTAAAAACAAAAAAACTTGATGATTTTAAAAAATTATTTAGTCTAATTTCAGATGAAGGAAAGAAGAAAAAAGAAAATATAAATCTTCTTTTCAAATATGATTTTTTAATAAAAAACTATGATGAAATTATAGAATTATCGGGCAAGTTGCCAGATAATATAAAGGAAGATAAAACAATTATCTTTTATATTGCTAAAGCATATTATGAAAAAAAGCAGTATTCTCAAGCAATAATTTTCTTTTCTAAATTGATAGAAAAAGTTGATAATTTTAAAGAAAAGTCTATTTTTGCAATATATATTGGTAATTGTAATGCTTACCTGGGAAACTATTCCACTGCTAAGTTTTTTTATAAACAGGCTCTAATATTTGATAAAGAACAGACATATAGTATAGTTAATAATCAGATTTTAGAAAAATATGGCAAATAACAATTAAATTAAATTTAATTTAATAAATAGGGGTAAAAGATGGAAAAATCAAATCTATTAAAAGAGAGGAATCCTATGTCGACAAAAGTAGATTCATTAAATTCATTAATTGGTGAGAATTCCGTTTTTGAAGGTAAATTTTATATTGCCGGAAGCTTAAGAATTGATGGGAAATTTGAAGGTGAGGTTAAAACTGAAGAAGAACTTATCGTTGGTGAAACAGGCAAGGTTAAAACAGATATTTATGCTAAAAGAGTTACTGTGGCTGGAACTGTGATTGGCAACATTGACGCAGAAGAAGAGGTAAAACTTCTTTCTACAGGTAAAGTTCTTGGGAATGTTACAGCACCTAAAGTATATATTGAAACCGGAGTTATGATTAAAGGTGAAGTTAAGATTCATTCTGGTCAAAAAGCAAATCTTGAATCTATTATTCTTGAAACATATAATAAAGGACCTAAAATTCCTCCAAACATGGGCAAACCTCAATCTGAACCTCAGAAAAATCCAAATCCAAATCCACACTAAAAATTTTAATCAATTAAAAATTTACTGCATTTATTTGTTCATTAGGTCGATATTTTAGAAAAAGTTAGTTGGTAGTTAGTCTACCAACTTATCTTTTTTTAATTTTCCTATTAAGTTTAGTGAGAAAAAAATGATTATAATTAAAACAGATGAAGAAATTCAGATAATGCGTGAAGGTGGAAAAATATTAAGTAAGCTACTTGAAGAGTTGAAACAATTAATAAAACCTGGAATAAGTACTCTTGAACTCGATAGATTCGCTTATGATTATATTATATCATCTGGTGCAAAACCATCTTTTTTACATTACAATGGTTTTCCAGCTTCTTTATGCATTTCATTAAATGAAGTACTAATCCATGGTATTCCAAAAGAAGATATTATTATTAAAGAAGGTGATGTAGTCTCTATAGATGCTGGAATCTACTATAAAGGTTATCATACTGATGCAGCAAGGACTTATGCTATTGGGAATGTAGATAAAATTATAACAAAATTGATAAATATAACAGAAAAGTCATTTTTTGAGGGAATAAAATTTGCTAAAGCGGGCAATAGATTATCGGATATATCGGCAGCAATTGAAAGAACTGTCGTTGATGCGGGTTTTTATGTGGTCAGAGAATATGTTGGTCATGGGATTGGTAAAAATTTGCATGAAGAACCTTCAATACCTAATTATGGCAAACCAGGAAATGGTCCTATATTAAGAAAAGGAATGGTTTTTGCAATTGAACCTATGGTTTTACAAAAATCTCCTCGAGTAAAAACAAGATCAGATGGATGGACTGTTGCTGCTACAAATGGATTGACTACTGCACATTATGAAAATACAATAGTAATAACAGAAAATGAACCAGAAATATTAACTATTTAATAAGTAGATCATTTTCAATAGTATCTATAATTACCTTTTCTGCTCTTATTTTAAGTTCATCAAATTCAATATCATTTTCCTTTTTATCAGATGAACTATCAATGGTTTTGAATTTATCTTTTGATATTGCAATTAATTTATCTATGGTATTTAATAAAGATAAACTATCTACTTTATCTTCATCAATCACAATATATGAAGTAGATTTTTGTTCAAAATATTTAGCATTATTGTATTGTTCGCCCCTGGATGCCGATTTTAATGGGATAAAAATAGCAGGTGTTTTTGTTGCAACTATTTCAAATACAAGATTTGCTCCAGATCTTGATATTATTAAATTTGAATTTTTCATGCAATAAGAAATCCCTTTTGAAATAAAACTAACCTGAAAATAATTGGGATGTTTAAATTCAATTTCCTTATTTTCACCTGTTTGATGAATTATGCAATATTTTTCGCATAATTTTGGCAAAATTTCATATATTATTTGATTTATCTTTAAAGAGCCTAATGACCCACCTAAAACAAGTATTAAAGGTAAATTATTATCTTTTGATTTTAAAAATTTATTTAAATCTTCATCAATCTCGATATCATTAGCATTATTTTTTATGTCAAAATAGTCTATAAAAAATTCATTTCTAACGGGATTTGAAGAAAAAACTGATTTTTGTGAAGGAAGCTCTTTTAGAGTATCTTTGAATGAATAGAAAAATTTTCTTGAAAAGTAAAGATTGATCTTATTGGCAAGTCCGACAGTATAATCACTTTCATGAGTATAAAAAGGAATTTTTAGTAATTTAGAAGCTACTGCTACTGGAACAGAAACAAATCCACCTTTTGAGAAAATAAAAGAAGGTCTTTCTTTTATTAAAATAAAAATCGAAGCAATAATGCCAAATAAAAATTGAAAAATGTCTAAAATATTTTGCAAATTAAAAATAGTAAGTAAAATGTTTTTTTTCCTTCTTAATTTACCTGATGGTATGTGATATATTTTTATTCTATTAAAGTAATTATTTATAATTTTTTTTTCAAGAATTTTACTCTTATTTGAGCCAATCCATTTTAAATCATAACCTCTTTTGTCTAATTCTTGAGCTACAACTATAGCTGGAATTATATGACCACCTGTTCCACCGCCAACAATAATAGCTTTTTTCATATATACCCCATTTGTGCTATTTTGTTATTAATAATTAAGCATATTTAAATATTATTAAAACAAAATATTTGACAAAAGCAATTTAATATTTTATCTAATTTTTAAGCTTAAATGATAGACTATAAGAAATTAATTATATTTTTTCTTTTATTATTCTTTATTTTATTCCAATCCCCCATATTTATTATAGATTCAAAAAATAGTCTGGAAACAACCTTCAATATTTCAATATCACGAACTTTTAAAAACATAAATGCAAAACCATCATATTTTGAATTTTATTTTCCTGAAAGTTATGTAATAGCAAATTCTCAATTAAATATCCAATCTTTTTCATCTATTGTTATGTTTAATCCCGAGCCAGATAATAAAGTTTTCGAATATGATAAATTTCAAAACAATATTTTAAAATTCTCATATTCTAATATTTATGGATTTTCTGTTAATATAAGATTTAAAGGTACCATAAAATCAAATAATAATAATATATTTTATATCCCATATCCTTATGAAGAAAAGGACATACCTTCTTCTTTATATATTTTTTTAGAAAACTCTCCAGATTCTACGATTTTTGATTTTGCAAATGAAATGGCAAAAAACAAAAGCAATTTATTGAGTATTCTTTTAAGTATTAAAAACTATATAGATAATAATATTAAGTATTCACCTTTTTATATTGGTAGAACTCCTCAAAAAATATTAACTGAAAAGGTCGCAAATCGAGAAGAATTAATAGATTTTTATGCTTCCATATTAAGAATATTAGGAATACCTGTTAGAGTATGTTGTGGACTTAGTATCCCTCAGAAATATGAGTTTATTGAAGAGAATAAGAAAGATTCAATGGAAATATATAGCTGTAAAGGTGTTGTAACATATCTTGAAATCTGGACAAAAGATTATGGATGGATATTTTTCGATCCTTTCTTTTCATTGATCTCTTCATTAAATAATATAATAAAATTCGGACATGCACAATATGTAAATCAGCTTCATTATATATATTTTGAAAGCAAAAGTTTAAATATTTCTATAAAAGATTACTATGATATTGAATTTAGTTATAATAATCCAGTTTCATTTTTAAAAATTAAAAAAAATCTTTTTTTTTATTTTATAATTTTTAGAAATATTTTTAATATTAATTTTGAAAAAATTT
>ERZ795051.5849-NODE-5849-length-10577-cov-3.808782_pt1 | contig 10577 bp, 10 predicted proteins | sample MGYA00375135_ERZ795051 | MGnify/ENA primary metagenome ERZ795051 (study PRJEB30180, sample SAMN05720222) | activated sludge metagenome | isolation source: Anaerobic digester | place: Japan | collected 2015-05-26 ... | reverse complement strand
AGCCAGGGCAAAACGGTGGAAGGCGCGATCGGGTCAATCGCCGGGAGTATAGTCGGTTGCCTGATCTTTCGTGCGTGGTTTTTCCCCGAGTTGGCCGTGCATCATGCGATGATCATGGGACTCGTTGGTAACATGGTGGGCGAGCTCGGCGACCTATGCGAGTCGGTCCTCAAGAGGTCGGCGGGTGTGAAAGATTCGGGGACTATATTCCCCGGACACGGAGGGGTACTGGACCGACTGGACTGTATCCTGTTCATCGGGCCTTTTATCTTTTACTACCGCTGGCTGACGACGGGTTGATTTGTCGATGGGCGAATCGGAGGCAAGGCAGGGCACGAGGATGAAGAATATTTCCATACTGGGTTCGACCGGGTCGATCGGCGTGAGCGCCCTCGAAGTAGTGCGGCGCAACCCCGCGCGGTTCAGGGTGCTCGGACTCGCCGCAGGCCGGAACGTCGAGCTCCTGTCGCGACAGGTCGAGGAATTCAGGCCGATGTACGTTTCCCTCTTCGATAAGGAAACAGCGGCGGAATTCAAAAAATTGGCCGGAGCTACTTCGACCGCCATTCTGTGGGGAGAGGAAGGGTACAGGGACATAGCCACTATCGAAGGTGTAGAAATGGTCCTTTCGGCGATGGTGGGGGCCGCCGGGTTGTTGCCGACGGTATGCGCGATCGAGGCGGGCAAGGACGTGGCGCTCGCGAACAAGGAAACACTCGTCATGGCCGGGGGCCTTGTCATGGAAAAGGCCTCACGAAAGGGAGTGCGGATCCTTCCTGTGGACAGCGAACACAGCGCCATATTTCAGTGCTTGGAGGGAGAGCGCAGGGAATACGTGAAGAAGATCATCCTGACGGCTTCGGGGGGGCCCTTCAGGACGTTGCCGCCCGAGAAGATGGCTGAGGTGTCGGTGGAAGATGCCCTGAAGCACCCCAACTGGAAGATGGGGAAAAAGATAACGATCGACTCGGCCACGATGATGAACAAGGGACTCGAAATCATCGAGGCCCAGTGGCTGTTCGGCGTCGACGTCGACAGGATCCACGTAGTCGTCCACCCGCAGAGCATCGTCCACTCCATGGTCGAATTCTGCGACGGTTCGGTCATCGCCCAACTCGGAGTGCCCGACATGAAAGGGCCGATAGCTTACGCCCTTTCGCACCCAGAAAGGCTCGAACGGGAAGAAGGGTTCCTCGATTTCTATGCGATCGGCACCCTCGACTTCGCGGCACCGGACATGGGTAGATTTCCCTGCGTGAGACTTGCCTATGAAGCAGGCAGAAAAGGTGGTACAATGCCGGCTATCATGAATGCTGCGAACGAGGTAGCCGTCGAGGCCTTCCTCGGCGGAAAGATAGGATTCACGGATATCGCGGCGGTTATCGAAAAGACTATGCAGGGTTTGGAGAGCCGCGAGGCAGGTTCGGTCGAGGACATCCTGGACGCAGACCGGAGGGCGAGAAAGTTTGCTGCGGCTTACGTCGAGGGGGCGGCAAGAAGGACATGATAGGCATCAACATAGTTTCAGTCACCATTCTCCTGGGCATCCTGATCTTTGTCCATGAACTCGGCCATTTCCTGGCGGCGAAGATGTTCGGGGTGGGGGTATTGAAATTTTCTCTCGGCTTCGGGAAAAAGCTCGTCGGTAAGAAGGTGGGCGAGACGGAATACATGATTTCTCTGATACCGTTGGGAGGCTACGTCAAGCTGCTCGGCGAATCGGAAAGCGACGTCATTGCCCCGGAAGACGAAAGGCGCTCCTTTCTGAAACAGCACGTACTGAAGCGCATCGGCATAGTTTCGGCAGGGCCTTTGTTCAACTTTCTTTTTGCCGTCCTCCTCTTGGCAGCTTTGAACATGGTCGGCATTCCGACCCCCTCGTCCGACATCGGCGATGTTCAGAGTGGTTCGGCGGCCGAAAAGGCGGGTTTGAAGCCCGGTGACCGTATCCTGGCGATCGACGGGAAAGAAACCGTTACCTGGGGCGATGTAGCCAAGATAATCGAGAAGAGTCAAGGCAGGGCTGTCCCTGTGCGCTATCTGAGGGGCGGCGAAGAAAGGGAAACCACGGTTCAGCCACAGCTTACCATGGCGAAGAACATCTTCGGCGAGGATGTGGAGGCTTACAAGATCGGGATCATAGGTTCGTCGAATGTAGTCGTAAGAAGCCTCAATCCCCTAGCGGCACTGTGGGCGGGTACGGGACAGACATGGGCTATGACAGAACTGACCGTCCTCAGCGTGGTCAAGCTGATCCAGGGCGTAATCTCTCCCTCGACCCTCGGCGGGCCGATATTGATCGCCCAGATGGCCGGTGCCCAGGTCAAAAAGGGGATCATGCCCTTTGTCTTATTCATGGCGATCCTGAGTGTGAACCTGGGGGTCCTCAACCTTATGCCCATCCCGATACTCGACGGCGGGCATCTCCTTTTCTTCTTGGTCGAACTGGTGACCGGCAGAGAAATCAGCGTCAAATGGCGGGAATGGGCCCAACAGGTCGGTTTTGCCATCCTGATTCTCCTCATGCTCTTCGTCTTCTACAACGATATCATGAGAATTTTCAGTTGATGAGTCGATTCTATGCTTACCCTGGCCGTTGACACGTCGTCCGCTACCGAAAGCGTTGCCCTGTTAGCCGACAGAGAGATACTCGCTGAAAGGACGGCCCGGGTATTGACCAACCATGCGGCGTCTCTGATCCCCTCCATAGACAGTATACTGTCGTCCTGCGGAGTGAAGATCTCGAATATCGACCTCTATGCGTTGACAGTCGGTCCCGGTTCCTTCACCGGCTTGCGGATCGCCGCAAGCACAATAAAAGGGCTCGCTTTTTCTTCCGGGAAACCGATGGTGGGCGTTTCGACCCTGGAGGCCCTTGCCTGCAATGCCGTGCCGACGCCTTATCCTGTCTGTCCTTTGATGGATGCGAGGAGGAAAGAAGTCTACGCCGCCCTTTACCGGATTCGCGATAACGGCTACCCCGAGCGGCTACTGGCCGACAGGGTCGTGGCCCCGGAAAAGTTCATTGCAAACACCCCGGAAAGGACGCTGTTCCTGGGAGAAGGCGCCCGAAAGTATTCTCAAGTCATCGCCGACCTGAACCCCTCAGGTGTTGTCTTCGGCAAACCGGGCAGCGAATTCGTCAGGGCGGCGAACGTCGGTTTGCTCGGGGTCGACCTGTATTTTAGGGGGCAAACTTTGGACCTGATCACCTTTTCGCCCGCTTATCTGCGGTTGCCCCAGGCCGAGGAGGAGAAGGTGGGAAGAAGTCCGCAATATTCGTAGAAAGCCATAAAACTTCATATCTTATGAATGCTTGAGGTTGACAATCGGACGTATATCTAATATAAGTCGAAACATGCAGGAGGATGGGTGTATGGAAAAAAGTGACGAAGCCTTGATCGCCCGATATGTCGATAGGGACGAAGAACTCAGAAAGTACGTAGACGAGCACAGAAAATACGAGGAGGCGCTGGAAGCCTTCAATAAGAGGGTCTATCTGACGCCGGAAGAAGAATTCGAAAAGAAAAAGATCCAGAAATTGAAACTCCAGGGAAAGGACAGGATACAGCACATCCTCGCCCGGTACCGCGAAAGATAGACAGTCGGCGCCGCCGCATGGCCTTTTATGAAACGTAAAGACAGCATGATCGTCGGGGAAGGCTATCCGTTCATCGTTCCTCCGGCAGCACTGACCGTCGTTTTTGCCTACGCGGGCCTTTTCTGGCTTACCACCCTGTGTTCCGTGCTTACTCTGTTCGTTGTCTGGTTCTTCCGGAATCCCGACAGGGCGGCGCCTTCCGGCGAAGGCGTTTTCGTTTCGCCGGCGGACGGACGGGTGCTGAAGGTTGAGGATGTGCCTCGGGGGGAAAACCTCACCGGCCCGTTCCGGAAGGTCAGCATTTTCATGAATGTTTTCGATGTCCACGTCAATCGGGCGCCCTGTTCCGGTACGGTGACGGCGATCCATTACCACAAGGGAAGGTTCCTTTCCGCCAACCTGGACAAGGCATCCGAGTTGAACGAAAAGAACACGGTCGTCATCAGGAGGGAAGAGGGCGAAGACGTATTGGTCTCCCAGATCGCCGGGTTGATAGCCAGACGGATCGTGTGTTGGGTCGGGGAAGGGGTTCATGTCGAAAGAGGAGACAGAATAGGTATGATCCGTTTCGGTTCGAGGGTCGAGGTCTTTCTCCCACAGGACGCGAAGGTCTCCGTCGAAGCGGGTACCAGGGTAAAGGCCGGTGAAACTATAATAGGATGGCTGAGATGAAAAGCAGGCAACGGTTTGCGGCCAGGATGAGGGGCAGGAGACGTTTCAACCGTGACAGGATGAAGAAAGGTATATACGTGCTGCCCAATCTGTTCACCACGGCTTCGCTGTTGGCCGGGTTCTACTCGATTGTGATGGCCATGTACGGGAAGTTTACCCGTGCCTCCGTGGCCATCTTGATCGCCTGGGTCCTGGACGGATTGGACGGAAGGATGGCAAGGCTGACCAACACCACTAGCAAGTTCGGCGCCGAGTACGATTCCCTGGCAGACCTGGTAGCTTTCGGTGTCGCCCCCGCTATCCTCGTTTACGTTTGGTCTTTATCCCCTTACGGGAAGTGGGGCTGGATGGCGGCCTTCCTCTTCGTGGTTTGCGGGGCGCTGAGGCTCGCCAGGTTCAACGTCCAGGTGAACATCATCGACAAGAGGCTCTTCAACGGCCTCCCGATCCCCGCGGCCGCGGTCGTAGTGGCTTCGACGGTCATCCTGTTCCACCACCTGGGGGTCGAGGGTCGGTTCAACCACGTGGGAATCCTCTTTGCCGTAGCGGCCGTGTCGTTGCTGATGGTGAGCAGTGTAAAGTATTACAGCTTCAAGGACCTGAATTACTTCACCAGGAAACCTTTTATCTCCTTTGTCCTGATAGTCCTGATCATGATGATCGTGATAGCGGAGCCGCAGATCACGATCTTCACATTTTCTCTCGGTTACAGTCTTTCCGGGCCTGCCTGGTTCATTCTGAAGCTGATAAGGCGGAAGGGCGGTGCCTTTGCGAAGGAAGAAGCCAAAGACATCGAGGCGGGTGCCAAAAGTTGACGTCCTGGTAAAAAGTCCAAAAACGTCATGCCGGACTTGATTAAGCCTGCTCCCCGTATCGGGTACGGGGCAGGCTCCGATACGGGGGCATCCAGAACATATTGAATATACTGGATTCCGGCGTTCGCCGGAATGACGAAACGCGTAATTCTCGACTTTTTACGAGTCCATCAAAAGTTAGCATACAGTTAAATCGGAAGGGGTAATGAGTTTACTATGAGAAATTATCATGTTGCCGTCGTCGGCGCGACTGGTGCAGTGGGTAATGAAATGATAAGCGTCCTGGAGGAGCGGAATTTTCCTGTGGGGAAATTGACCCTGTTGGCGTCGGAACGGTCCATCGGCAAGAGACTCGATTTTCGGGGCGAGTCATATCCTGTCCAGGTCCTCAAAGAAGATTCCTTCAAAGGCGTCGAGATAGGGCTTTTTTCCGCCGGGGGCGGGATAAGCCAACGATTTGCGCCGATAGCGGCCGAGGCGGGCTGCGTGGTCATCGACAATACCAGCGCCTTCCGGATGGACCCGGAGGTCCCCCTGGTCGTCCCGGAGGTTAATCCGACGGACATCGGCGATTATAGGAAGAAAGGGATCATCGCAAACCCCAATTGCTCGACGATCCAGATGGTCGTCGTCCTGAAGCCTATCCACGACAGGGCCAGGGTCAGGAGGGTAGTCGTCTCGACATACCAGGCGGTGTCTGGAACAGGGAAAAAGGCGATGCAGGAGCTGGAAGACCAGACGCGCAACATTCTCAACTTCCGGGAACCGGAGATAAGGGTCTATCCCCACCAGATTGCTTTCAATTGCCTCCCCCATATCGACATCTTCCTGGAAAACGGCTACACCCGTGAAGAGATGAAGATGGTGAACGAAACCAAGAAGATCATGGGAGACTATTCGATAGCAGTCACGGCGACGACGGTCAGGGTCCCCGTTTTCCGGGGCCACTCGGAATCCGTCAACATCGAAACGGAGAGGAAGATAACCGTCCAGGAGGTGCGGGGGTTGATGGAAAAGGCGCCGGGGGTCAAACTTGTGGACGACCCCGCACGAAACGTCTATCCGCTCGCCATCGACGCCGCGGGAAAAGACGAGACCTTCGTCGGTAGGATAAGAGAGGATGAATCGATACCCTACGGCATCAACCTCTGGGTCGTATCGGACAACCTGAGAAAAGGTGCAGCCCTCAACGCGGTGCAGATCGCCGAGGTCCTGGCAAGGGACTACTTGAGATAGGGTGGACGGCCGTCCAAGGAAGTCAGGATGAGAGTGATCGGGGGCAGTGCGAAGGGGCATCGGCTGGCGAAACCGCCCGGCGTCGTCCTCAGACCGACGGCGGACATGGTCAAAGAGGCCCTATTCAACATACTTGCCGATGTGACGGGCAAGAGGTTCCTCGACCTCTTCGCCGGCGCGGGGGGCGTCGGGATAGAGGCGGCAAGCAGGGGCGCCGCAAAAGTAGTCTTTGTCGACAAAAACCGCAGGTGTACCGAGACTGTCTTCCGGAACCTCCGAAGTTGCGGGATAGAAGGGGGCCATGAATGCCTGGCCATGGAGGTCGGCAGGGCACTGAGACTGCTTTCAAAGAAGGAAGAGCAGTTCGACGTCATTTTTCTCGACCCGCCTTACGAAGAGGGATTGGTCGAGAAAACTCTCCAGGACATCGTCCGATCGAACATCCTCCGCGAAGACGGTTGTGTATCGATTCAGCATTCTGTTAGGGAGCCTGTCGAAGAGAAGGCGGGCGGGCTGATTTCGGAAAGAGAAAGAAGATACGGCGATACGGTATTAACCTTTATGAAATTCGAGCAGAGAAGGTGCGTTCATGGAAAGAGTTGCGGTCTATCCCGGTTCGTTCGACCCCATCACGAACGGCCATCTGGACATCATCAGGAGGGGTTTGAAGTTTTTCGACAAGATGATCGTCCTTGTCGCCTATAACCCGAGCAAGGCAGGGCTCTTCACCGTCGAAGAGAGGATCGCCTTCATAAAGACCGTGATCGGTGACGAACCAAGGATCACCGTCGACAGCTCGGCGGGCCTTCTCGTGGAGTACGTGAAGCAGTGCAAGGCTAATGTGGTCCTGAGGGGACTCCGGGCCCTCTCCGATTTCGAGTACGAGTTCCAGATGGCGTTGATGAACCGCAGGCTCAACCGAGAAGTAGAGACTGTCTTCCTGATGACGGGGTTCAAGTGGTTCTACACGAGTTCGAACCTTATCAAAGAAGCGGCAAGTCACGGCGGGTCCGTCCGGGGACTCGTGCCGGACATCGTCCTTCGCAGTCTCGAAAAGAAATATGGAAGAAGGCTGAACAATAATGAAGGGGAAAAACAGCGATGAGGCTCTCAGAAAGGGTAAAATGTATAAAGCCGTCTCCGACCCTGGCCATCACGGCGAAGGCGCAGTCCATGCGGGCGGCCGGTAGAAACATCATAAACTTCGGAGCCGGGGAACCCGATTTCGACACCCCCGACCACATCAAAAAAGCGGCGATCTCGGCCATAGAAGCGGGGTTCACAAAGTATACGCCGGTGGGCGGCATCGATGAACTCAAAGACGCCATCATCGCAAAACTCAAGCACGACAACGGACTCGAATACGGGCGGCCCAACATATTCGTGTCCTGCGGGGCGAAGCACACGCTTTTCAACCTTGCCCAGGTCCTCTTCGAGGCCGGCGACGAGGTCATCATTCCCGCGCCTTATTGGGTCTCCTATCCCGACATCGTCGTCCTCTCGGGCGCGACCACGGTGGTCATCTCCACGACAGAAGAAGACGGATTCAAGCTGAAGGCCGACGACCTGGCACGAGCGGTCACAAGCAAGACAAGGGCCGTCATCATCAACAGCCCCTCGAACCCCACCGGGATGGCCTATTCGGAGGCCGAATTAAAGGCCCTTGCCGAAGTAGTCCTGGAAAAGGACCTGATCGTCATCTCCGACGACATCTACGAGAAGATCGCCTACGAAGGCTTCAGGTTCGCAAACATCGCCATGACAGGCAAAGAGATAAAGGAGAGGACGATCGTGGTGAACGGGGTGTCAAAGGCCTACTCCATGACGGGATGGCGGATAGGCTATGCGGCGGGACCGCAGGACGTCATCTCGGCAGCCACCGATTATCAGAGCCAGAACACGTCTAATCCCACCTCCATCTCCCAGAAGGCCGCCGCCGCCGCTCTCAAGGGGGACCAGACGCCCGCGGCGACGATGGTGAAGGAGTTCCAAAAAAGGCGGGATTACACAGTCGACACCCTGAACGGAATAAAGGGGATCCGATGTATGAAACCCCAGGGCGCCTTCTACGCCTTCCCGAACACCGCCGACCTGTACGGGAAGTCCTTCAGGGGAAGGCGGGTGGAAGGCTCGGTCGACCTCGCCGCCTATCTGCTTGACGAGGCCGAGGTGGCCGTAGTCCCCGGAGAACCCTTCGGCAGCGACGAACATATTCGACTGTCTTTTGCGACCTCGATGGAGAACATAGAAGAGGGATTGAAGAGGATAAGACAAGCCCTCGAAGGTTGAGGCCACCCGCGACGACAGTGAAGGAAGAGCAAAGGACAAGAAAACACACCAGAACCGTCCTCTTGGGCGACCTCCCGATAGGCGGGGAAGCCCCTGTCCGCGTCCAGTCCATGACGACCACCGATACCAGGGACGTCGAATCGACCATCGCCCAGATTAAAGCCCTCGAAGATGCGGGTTGCGAGATCGCGAGGGTCGCCGTTCCCGACCGCGAGGCGGCCCTTGTGTTGCACAGGATAAAGGAGGGTATTTCTACTCCGCTTATCGCCGACATCCATTTCGATTACCGCCTCGCCCTTAAGGCAATAGAAGAGGGTGTCGACGGCATAAGGATAAACCCCGGGAATATGAAGGCCGACCGGGTGAGAGAAGTCGTCTCGGCCGCCAAGGACAGCCCGGTAGTAATCCGCCTCGGAGTCAATTCCGGTTCGTTGGAAAAAGACATCCTCTCGAAGCACGGGGGGCCGACGGCGGCAGCCCTCGTCGAGAGCGCCTTGAGGTCCGTCCGTTTTATCGAAGACCTGGGGTTCGATAGGTTGAAGGTCTCGCTCAAGTCGTCCCATGTACCCACTATGGTCGCCGCCTACCGCGGCCTGGCGGAAAAGACGGACTACCCCCTCCATCTCGGAGTCACCGAGGCCGGGACGCTCCTCAGGGCAGCGATCAAATCTGCCGCCGGAATAGGGTCGCTACTGATAGACGGGATCGGCGATACGATCCGGGTATCGTTGACGGAGGATCCCGAGTTCGAAATTCCTGTCGCACTGGCGTTGGTTAGGAGGTACGAGGAGCGAAAAGGGAGGGACGAGGGGCGAGGGACGAGGGACGAGACCGTTGGACTGTCCGCCTTCGCTGAAGCTTCGGCGGATGGTGGATGGAGTTTGCCTTATTCGCCTTATGATTATTCGCGGAGGGAGACGCGGGAGGTTTTGCATGTGGGTGGCAAGCAGGTGCCGCGGGTGATCGCGGACTATAGCAAGAAAGAGACGATCACGCCGGCTTCGTTGTTCGGTGTGGGTTATCAGTATTCGGTTCCGCTTGACAAGTGGAACCTGACGGATCAGGCGTGTGATTTCCTGTACACCGGCGATCAGGTACTCGACTTTGAAATCCCCGGCACGCTGGGGATCATCGTGAACTCCGGGACCTTTGCAAGGCTGGAAAATAAAGAACGCTACTATCCGCTCTTCTGTGCCGACGAATACTTCCGGGCGAAGAAGCGTTCCGAACGGTTGAACTTCGTTGTCATTGATCGGAAAACACTTACAGAAAATTCCGCATTCGATCTCCAGCGGCTCGATGCGACGGTCGTGCTGGTGGTCGACACCATGGCGGAACACGGCATGGCGGAAGAGCGCGACGCGATCCGGATCCTGATGGAGCGCAGCTGTCCTTGTCCGGTCATCCTGAAGCGCAACTACGCCAACTTATCTCCGGAGCAGTTACAGCTCTTCTCCTCCACCGACCTGGGCGGGCTTTTGCTCGACGGCATGGGCGACGGCATCTGGATCAAGGCACCGGGTGTAGCGTCGGAAGCGACGATCAACAGCACCGGCTTCGGCATCCTGCAGGCGACACGTACACGCATCTCGAAGACGGAATACATCTCCTGTCCGAGTTGCGGACGTACCTTGTTCGACTTACAGGAAACGACGGCGAAGATCCGCGCGCGTACCGATCATCTCAAAGGCGTCAAGATCGGCATCATGGGATGCATCGTGAATGGTCCGGGTGAAATGGCGGATGCCGACTACGGGTATGTGGGCACCGGCCCCGGTAAGATCACCCTCTACAAAGGCCGCGAAGTCGTGAAACGCAACATCGACGAAGCGGAAGCGGTGGATCAGCTCATCGGGCTGATTCGGGAGCATGGGGATTGGGTGGAGATAGGGAGGTGAGGCGAGGAACGAGACCGAGACCGAGGGACGAGGGACGAGGAAAGTTACGAGGAACGAGACGGTGAC
>ERZ795051.5847-NODE-5847-length-10582-cov-3.943954_pt1 | contig 10582 bp, 9 predicted proteins | sample MGYA00375135_ERZ795051 | MGnify/ENA primary metagenome ERZ795051 (study PRJEB30180, sample SAMN05720222) | activated sludge metagenome | isolation source: Anaerobic digester | place: Japan | collected 2015-05-26 ... | reverse complement strand
TTGCATTAAGAACGATTGAGTGGCGAATTTCCCCATTTAGAATCATAGAATTTAATTTATCTTCATGAATCAGTAATGTTTCAATATCTTCACAATCTTCAAGGTTTGTTTCTGATGATTTTTTTGCATTGAGAACTAATATTGTGTGGCATTGGTTGTTCTGGAGAGCTGGATTTGGATAGACTGAACCGATTAAAAAAGCTTTTTCACCGGAAAATCCTGTTTCTTCTTTGAGTTCTCTTAATCCAGCTTCGATGGGATTTTTATCAATGTTATCCATTAATCCCCCCGGTATTTCGAGTTCAATTCTTTTATTCCCGTGTCGGAATTGTCTTATCATTACGATTTCTTTTTCTGGAGTTACTGCGATAACATTGACCCAATCGGAGAAATTGAATATGAGGAAACTTCCTTCTTTATGATTTCTTGGAGAGATAGACTTTTCTTCAAATACAGAGAATAATCGTGTTTTGAGGAGAAGTTTTGAGTTTATTATTTTCCATTCTGAAATTTTCATTTTTTCTCAAAGTCAAAATGAGGTTTTGGAATTTTTAGCATCAATTCAATTAATGGATTTAATCCTTCTATAAAATCTTTGAATTTGCCTGATGGAATCTGTTGAGATGCATCACTAAGGGCCTCTACCGGGTTTGGATGCGTTTCAACTATTATACCATCAGCTCCACAAGCAATTGCTGCCCTGGCCAGAGGCAAGACAAGATCAGCCTTTCCCGCTGCGTGGCTCGGGTCTACAACCACCGGCAGGTGGCTTTCTCTTTTTGCTACTACCACAGCACCTAAATCAAGGGTATTTCGGGTGGCAGTTTCAAATGTCCTTATTCCCCTTTCACACAATATTACACTTGGGCATCCATTCACAAGGAGGTATTCGGCTGAAGAAAGCCATTCTTCCACTGTAGTGGCAGGTCCTCTCTTTAATAAAACAGTTTTTTTGACTTCTGCAACCTTTTCAAGGAGATGGTAATTCTGACAGTTTCTTGCTCCGATTTGAAAGCATTCTGCTACAGAAGCCACTTTATCAATATGTGTAACACCTACGACTTCTGTTACTACTGCCATTCCTGTTTCTTTTTTTACTTGTTTTAATATCTCAACGCCTTCTTCTCCAAGTCCTTGAAAGTCATAAGGACTTGTTCTGGGCTTATATGCTCCGCCTCTCAGAATTTTTACCCCACACGCCGAGATATCTTGTGCAGCTTTACGTAATTGTTCTAAACTTTCAACACCGCATGGCCCTGCTATTATCTGGAAATTTCCTGCTCCAAGTTTATTATTGCCAATCATAGCAAAACTATCATTAGGGTTATATTCTCTACTTGCAAGTTTATATCTTTTTTGAATTGGGATAACATCTTCAATAAAACTAAATGATTTGAGGAGTTCAAGTGATTTATGCATTTGTTCATCACCGACTGCTCCAATTACTGTATTTTCTACCCCACGGATTACTCGTGGTTCATAGCCAAGTTTTGTAATAATTTCAGAAATCTCATTAATTTTTTCTTCAGGAGTGTGTGGTTTAAAAACTATTATCATAATTATATTTTCTCCAAAATTTAAAATTACTGTTTTATTTTTACAAAAAATATAGTATTATACTAACTACTTGAAATTACAAACATAAAAACCATAAAATGTCAGATAATAAAACAATAGCTGTAATAGATATTGGCAGCAATTCTATAGTATTACTTATTGCGCGTTGTTATAGAGATGGAAAAATTGAACCGCTTCATGAAGTTTTTGCCATAACAAAATTAGGTGAGGAAGTCAGTAAATCTGGAATGCTCGACCAACAGGCTATGTATAATACCATCAATGCAGCAAAGGAAATGAAAAATATAGCTGAAGCTGAAGGTTGTAATGATATAATAGCAGTAGCAACTCATGCTGTTCGTGTGGCAAAGAATCGTAGTGAATTTCTTGTAAAATTTAATCAGGAATTAAATATTTTTCCACAGGTTATCAGTACAAAAGAAGAGGCTAAATTTACTTATCTGGGAGCAACATGTGATATTGAGCCGGATAAAGATGTTTTGACAATAGACATAGGCGGAGGAAGTACCGAAATAGCTTTTGGCACCAGGGATATTATGGTTGAAGCATTTAGTTTACCTTTTGGTTGTGTATCTATTTGCACAAAGTTTAATATTCAAAAGAGACTTTGGCTTTTAAGTGACAGAACAAAAGCTCAGGACTTTGTGAGAAAATCACTTTTCAGCATAGTTGATTCGATTTACTTTTGGTTAAAAAATAAAAATCCATTGGTAGTGGTCTCAGGAGGGAGTGCAACAACTTACTCATCAATATTGTTGGGATCTGATTTATTTGATAGATCTCAGATACATCTTAGAAAAAGTTCAAGAAAAGAACTTGCCGCTATAAATAGAAAAATATCCCAACTATCAGTTGAGGAAAGAATTAAAATACCTGGTATGGAGAAAGATAGAGCCGAATTTTTACCTGGAGGTTTATTGATTCTACATGAGATACTTACATTTTTTAAATTTAATGAATTTATTATAAGCGCAAATGGTATCAGGTTTGGTATTGCTCGCGATTATATAATCAGAAGATTTTAACATTATCCGGTATTTCCCATTTTTTTACTCTAATCAGCTCTTTAAAAATTTGAAAAAAAAATGTTTCAATAGTAAATTTATCAAATTAAAGCATGATTGTGCAAAAGTATCGTTATTTTTTACTTCATTATGACTGTTACTAAAATAAAAAAATCAAGGAGTATTATGGAAAGAAAAAATCGTGTAAAGATGAAGGGGACTCCTCTGACACTATTAGGACCAGAACTGAAAATTGGTGATATAGCCCCTGATTTTAAAGTTATTGATATTACGCTTCAAAAAGTCTCTCTTAAGGAATTTAAAGGTAAAAAAATTTTTATTAATGTTGTGCCAAGTATTGATACAGGAGTATGTTCTATTCAAACTAAACGTTTTAGTGAGGAGGCATCAAAAATCAAGGACGTAACTTTCCTCACAATCAGCACAGATCTACCTTTTGCTCAGAAACGTTTCTGTGAGACTGAAAAAATAGAAGGAATGAAAATGCTTTGTGATTCTGTGTGGCATGATTTTGGAATGAAATATGGTGTGTTGATTAAAGATATAGGACTCCTTGCGAGATCTATTTTTATTATTGATTCGGATGGAAAAATTTCGTATATCCAAATTGTTGATGAACTTACAAATCATCCTGATTATGAAGCTGTTTTAAGAGAATTAAAAAAATAAAACCTTTATATAAATTATGATAAAAGTTTGTATTATTGGTGCAGGCGGGAGAATGGGAAAAAGACTCGTTAATCTGATACTTGATTCAGAGGATTTTTCTCTTATTGGCGCAACGGAAATCCCCGGTTCAGGACTTATCGGACAGGATGCTGGGCTTGTTGCTGGTACAAAGGCTGCAGGTATAAAAATTAGCGATTCAATAGAAAAATCACTGAATAATGCAGATGTTATGATTGATTTTAGTACCAGTAATGTTGTGGAAAATGCGAAAATCGCAAATTCTCTTGGGGTAGCTGCTGTAATTGGAACTACGGGACTTGATGAAAGGGCAAAGTCTGATCTTGAGAAAATCGCAAAAGACGGTGGGAAAATTGTGTATGCGACAAATATGAGTGTTGGTATAAATGTTCTTCTCAATATATGTAAGGAGCTTGCACATTTACTTTCAGAAGACTATGATATTGAAGTAGTTGAGATGCATCATCGTAATAAAAAAGATGCCCCGAGTGGTACAGCCCTTTCACTTGCTGAAGCTCTATGTGAAGGAAGTGCTATATCAATGGAAAATTGTATCTTTGGTAGAAAGGGGTTAACTGGCATCAGACCTAAAAAAGAAATAGGTATTCATGCACTTAGAGGAGGAGATGTTGTGGGTGATCATACAGTTATTTTTGCGACAGATGGCGAGAGAATAGAACTTACTCACAGGGCTTCAAATCGCGATGCATTTGCGAAAGGGGCTCTCAGGGCTGCGCGTTTTATTAAAAACGCAAAACCAGGTTTTTATAATATGCAAGATGTTTTGGGATTAAAAAAATTATATAAGTGAGGGAAAAATGAATAATGTATCGGTACTTGGAATGGTATTAGCCGGAGGGGAGGGGAAAAGATTATATCCTCTAACTGTTGAGAGAGCAAAACCTGCTGTTCCATTCGGAGGAAAATTCAGAATTATTGATTTTGTGCTCTCAAATTTCATCAATAGCAGAATATATAGCATTTTTGTATTGACACAATTTCGTTCTCAGAGTCTGATGGAACACATCATAAACGGATGGAATATATCAGGAACTCACGGAAAAGGTAGATTTATTATTCCTGTTCCTGCTCAGATGCGAACGGAAGATAAAAGATGGTATATCGGAACCGCCGATGCAATTTTTCAGTGCATGCACCTTATTGAAGACTTTGCTCCTGATTTAGTTGCGATATTCGGAGGTGATCACATCTACAAAATGGATATAAGTCAAATGATTGATTTCCATATTAAAAATGGTGCAATTTGCTCTGTATCAGCTATTCCTGTTCCTATCGAAGATGCGAAACAATTTGGTGTAATTCAAGTTGATAAAAATTGGCGTATTGTAGGATTCGAGGAGAAACCCACAAATCCAAAAGCTATACCGGACGATTCCTCTAAAGCTCTAGTTTCTATGGGAAATTATATTTTCAATGCTACTGACCTTGTAAAAATCCTGAAAGCTGATGCAGAAAATAATAGTAGTTCTCATGATTTTGGTAAGGATATTCTACCTTCACTGGTTGATACAAAACGTTTGTTCGCATATAACTTCTATACAAATGAAATCCCAGGAAGAAAAGGGGCCAGACATTACTGGCGTGATGTTGGAACTCTTGAATCTTATTTTTATGCAAACATGGATCTCAGAATGCCTGAACCAGAGCTTGACCTGTACAATATGAAATGGCCTATCTATAACTATCACTTTAGTCTTCCTCCAGCAAAATTTGTTCATAATGAGGAAATAAGTCCTACAGGTTTGCCTCGTATAGGTAAGGCAATAGATTCATTGGTCTGCGATGGTTGCATAGTTTCAGGAAGCACTGTTACTAACTCTGTTTTATTCAATTCTGTTCATATTCATAGTTATGCAACTGTTCACAACAGCATCCTCTTGAACGAGGTGGAAATTGGCGAACATTGCAGGATTAGAAATGCTATCATAGATAAACATGTTTATTTACCTGAAGGTACAAGTGTGGGATATAACAGACAGGAAGATGAAAGGAGATTTTTCGTGACGGATTTTAGTCATAAAAGGAAAAATGAATGGCTTACTGTAATTCCAAAACAACGCAGTGTAGAAAAGTTACCAACATTTTGAAAGGTAAGATTTTTCCTGTTGTTATGACAATCGCTGGCAGCGATAGTGGTGGTGGTGCAGGTATTCAGGCAGATTTGCGAACGTTCGCCTATCTTGGCACTTATGGAACTTCTGTAATTACTTCAATTACCGCTCAAAATCCATGTGAGGTAAAAGCCATTTATCCACTACCAGTAAAAATTGTCCTTTCGCAACTTGAAACTATCTTCTCTAAAATTTCTGTAAAATCCATAAAAACGGGAATGCTCTTTGATTCTTCAATAATAAAAGCTGTAGCTAAATTCCTTGAAAAACAAAAAAACGTAAAAATTGTAATAGATCCGGTTATGGTATCAACAAGTGGCTCTTTACTCCTGAAAAAAACTGCATTAAACGCACTGAAGGAGTATTTACTACCATTAGCAAAATTCATTACACCAAATATTGAAGAGGCTCAATTTATTATAGAAAAAAAAATAAAAAATCTCGATGAAGCATGTTTAGCAGCAGGAGAAATTGAAGCCAAATGGGGAGTTTCGTGTGTTATAAAAGGAGGTCATAAAACTTACTTGAAAGGAAAAAGAATAGATGTGGTTTGCAGAGAACAAAAATATTATTATATTACAGGGCCGAGTATAAAATGCAGTAATTATGTAACCCATGGCACAGGTTGTACGTTCAGTGCAGCTCTTGCTGCCAATATAGCAAAAGGCATGGATGAATTAGATTCTCTATATTCAGCCCGTCTTTTTGTTCATAATTCATTGCTTAATGCTGTGAGAATCGGAAAAAAAATAAATGCGATGTTTCCATTGCAAAAAGATAATGGAGATATAAAAATTTGCATGATTTGAAAAAAAAAATATTACCATCAGCGAAGAATAACTTCAACTCACTGATTTATTCTCTCTTATTACTTCTATCATTCGTGAATTATATTTATTCAGATGATAACGTTGACTATATAAGGTATAAAAATCTAAATGGAGTAAAGTATGTTTATCTCTCTGATCTCGCAAAATACTATGGGATGAGTTTAAGAACAAAAAATGATGGTTGCGAAATTCGCAAGGGCAACACATACTTCTCTTTTACCTTTGAAAAAAGAGCTGGAAATTTTAGTGGAATAGGAATTAATTATCTTTATCCTCCTGTTCATATTTCAGGTCAGTCCTTAGTAAGTGAATTGGATTACCGCAGAATAATAATTCCACTTCTAACCCCTGCTTATGGGATTACTCCAAAGAGAATAAAAAATATTGTAATAGATCCTGGCCATGGAGGCAAGGACAATGGTGCACAAACATTATATAAAGAAAAGGATATAAATCTCTCAATATCATTAAAATTGCAGAATGAACTCACAAAACGAGGGTATAAAGTGTTTTTGACTCGTAGTAACGATAGAGGACTTGAGCTCGAAGACAGAACGGCGTTTGCTAAAAAAGTAAATGCGGATATTTTCATCTCTATCCACTGTAATGCCACATCAAACAGATATATAAGAGGTATTGAAACGTTTTGCCTTACGCCAGAAGGAGCCCCCTCCACTTCAGATAAAAAACCATCTTCTACCTTTCTTAAAGGAAACTCATTCAACAATCAAAATATTTTTTTGGCGTATCTTGTCCAGCGTTTTCTGATAGGAAATACGGCCACAATTGATCGTGGAATAAAACATGCGCGCTTTGTAGTGCTAAAAACAGCTCCTTGCCCGGCTGTGCTTGTCGAATGTGGTTTTCTTACAAATAACTGGGAAATGAAAAACCTTGCATGGACTAAATATCAACAGGCTATTGCAGAATCTATCGCACAGGCTGTAACATATTACTCTAACACAATAAAATAAAAGATGCTAATATTCATATATCTCTTTTTAGGTATTGTATTGTTATATTATGGTGCTGAATGGCTCATAAAAGGAGCTTGCAGTATAGCGTTGAATTTGCGAATTTCGCAATTGATAATAGGGCTTACTGTGGTTGCCTTTGGCACAAGTGCTCCGGAGTTAGTTGTGAGTTTAAAGGCATCTGTAAGTGCTTATGGAGATATAGCTATTGGCAACGTTATTGGTTCGAATATTGCAAATATTTGTTTAATACTCGGTATAGCAAGTATTATTAGTCCTATAAAAATTCAGAAACAAATATTAAATTTTGACCTTTTATTTTGTATTATAATTTCAATTGTATTATGGATTTTTATTTTTTTCGACGCTTTTCTTGGGAGACTCGAGGGAATTTTTCTTGTTGGCATATTTTTGATATATATATTTTTGCTCTGGAAAAAAAGTTTAAAAGAAGAGAATTTAATCCAGATACCGGAAGAGCTCTCGAATATACGATCCTCTAATTTAGTAAGTTTCTTTCTGGTCTTTCTGGGAATTATTTCTCTCGTTGGAGGAGGATATTTTTTCGTTGAAGGAGCAGTAAAATTAGCTCGGCTGATGAAAATTTCTGAGGCTGTTATAGGGCTCACTATTGTGGCTATAGGGACCAGTTTGCCTGAACTGGCAGCTTCTGTTGTAGCTGCAATAAAGAAAAAAGATGATATATCTGTTGGCAATATAGTGGGCTCAAATATCTTCAATATTTGTCTTATCCTCGGATTAAGTTCAATAATTTCTCCTATAAAAGTGAAAGACATAGGTGGTAGTGATTTTTTCTTTATGTTGTTTTCTGTCATCATACTATACCCGATTATGTTGACTGGTAATATAATATCAAGAAGGGAAGGTGGATTTCTTCTTCTTGTTTATGTTGTTTATATTATTTTTCTATTTTAATTTCACTTGTTAGAATATGAAAATTGCAGTAATAAAAAAAGATTATCTATGTAATGGTGGTGGTGCTGAAAGATATGCTATGGAAATATGCCGTAGACTTACTATTGCAGGACATCAAGTATATGTTCATTCGAGGCGTTTCGTAGAAGATAGGCAAACCGGGATAATTCACGTGCCAGTTCGTCAAAAAGTTTTTGGAGCTTTTAGTTCAACACATTCCTTTCACAAAAGCGTACAAAAGGTGATATCACCTGGAGATTATGATGTAATATATTCCCTTTCAAGAACTTATCCAACGGATGTTCATAGAGTTACTGAATCTCTTCACTGTGAATGGATGAAGATACGATATTCACCTTTTCAGCTTTTTAATCCACGACATATTGAGATTCTATCTCTGGAGAAAGATATTTTCAAAATTCAAAATACCAGATATGTTGTATGTAATTCAGAATTGACAAAAAAGCAGATTATTAAAAACTATGAGTATCCAGAGGAAAAAATATACGTTATTCGTAATGGAGTTAATAAGGAGGAGTTCTATCCAGCCAGTGACCATGAACGAATTAATTTACGCAGGAAATTAGATCTTAATAAAAGCAATTTTGTAATTTTATTTGCAGCCTCAAACTTTCGTATAAAAGGTTTGGACTTTGCCATGAAGGCTCTTGTACATCTCCCGGAAATATTAAGAAAACAAGTTATCCTCCTGGTTGCAGGAGGAGGGCGAGCTGATTATTTCAGAAAAATTGCTCAAAAATTGAATGTTAATGATAATATTCGCTTTCTGGGATATGTTGCCAGTATGAGGGAGTTATATGTTAGCTCTGATATATTGTTGCATCCTGTTTTATATGAACCTTTTGCAAATGTTTGTATAGAGGCTCTTGCCTGTGGACTTCCAGTTATCACAACAAGGAATAATGGAGCCTCAGAACTCATAAATGAGGGCGAAAATGGTTTTTTAGTTGATAGCGCTGATCAGGTAGAATTAATCGCCGAGAAGATTGTAAAATTCGCAGATTTATCTGGCATGAGAAATAAAATTATTGTTAATGCGCTAAAGACTGTTGAAAAATTAAGTTGGGAACAGCATATTGAAAAATTACTGGAAATCTTTAAAAAACTAAAATAAAAAATTTGTTTTATTTACAAATACTTATATATTAAACTTTCATTTATTAAATTCACTTGATATTTTTTGTAATGAGTAAAAATACTTTTAAAAATGATTTATTTTTATCCCCGCACTTGCGGAACAAAACGATTATTAGCCATTGTATAGTCCTTTATGACTCAATTTCCACTTGAAACAATCCGCCATAGCGCAGCTCATGTGATGGCTGCCGCAGTAAAAAGACTTTTTCCTGGTGTACTCTTTGATATTGGTCCATCAGTAGAAAGTGGTTTTTATTACGACTTCGATATGGAGCATCGTTTGATTCCAGAAGATTTAGAGCGAATTGAGGATGAGATGCGCAGGATTGTTATCGAAAAATCTCCATTTGTAAAGAAAATTCTTACGAGAGAAGAAGCAAAAAAACTTCTCGAAATTGAAGGGCAGAAATATAAACTCGAACGACTTTCTGATATTCCTGACGAAGAGGAAATAAGCTTCTATGAATGCGCTGGTTTCACTGATCTTTGCAGAGGACCTCATGTGGAACACACAGGTCAGATAGGTGTATTCAAGTTGCTTTCAATTGCTGGTTCATATTATCGCGGTAAAGATGAAAATCCAATGCTCCAAAGAATTTATGGGACTGCTTTTCACGATAAAAAGGAACTCGAAGAATATCTTAGGAAAATAGAAGAAGCAAAAAAACGCGATCATCGCAAACTTGGAAAAGAACTCGATCTTTTTAGTGTTTCTGATTCAGTTGGGCCGGGTTTGATTATATGGCATCCAAAAGGAGCTTATGTAAGAAATACTATAGAAAGTTTCTGGAAAGAGGAACACTATAAAAATGGTTATGAACTTATCTACACGCCTCACATCGGTCTTTCAAATCTTTGGGAAACCAGTGGACATTTGAGCTTCTATAAATCGGCAATGTATTCACCTATGCAAATAGATGAAAATAAATATTTTATAAAACCTATGAACTGTCCATTTCATATTCAAGTTTACAAATCAGCAATAAGATCCTATAGAGATTTACCTTTGCGTTGGGCTGAACTTGGGACAGTTTACCGCTATGAAAAAGGTGGTGTTCTTCATGGCTTACTTAGAGTGAGGGGGTTCACTCAGGATGATGCGCATATTTTTTGTAGTCCAGCTCAGATTGAATCTGAGATAGAGAGAGTTTTGCGTTTTAGTTTGAATATCTGGCATACATTCAAATTTACTGAAGTAAAGGCCTATATAGCTACAAAACCAAAGGATTCAGTTGGCGAACTTGAACGTTGGAAACAGGCTA
>ERZ795051.5827-NODE-5827-length-10606-cov-17.167377_pt1 | contig 10606 bp, 10 predicted proteins | sample MGYA00375135_ERZ795051 | MGnify/ENA primary metagenome ERZ795051 (study PRJEB30180, sample SAMN05720222) | activated sludge metagenome | isolation source: Anaerobic digester | place: Japan | collected 2015-05-26 ... | reverse complement strand
TATCCAGGATGATTTTTTCCACCGCGGCGCCCGCCTTTTCCGCGCCGGACAGGGCATCGTCAAGGAGAACATCGCTGTTGCCGCCGACCCGCGGGCTTCCCATGATGCCGAGCACCTTCATTTTGGACCTCCAGGGAGTATTAACATTTATTAAATAAAGACAGCCCCTTGATGCCGCTGTCCAGCGCTTTTTGTGATGAAAATATCACGCCATATTACACAGGGAAATCTGCCATGGAGCATTAATCCCTGCACATCTCTTTTTTAATTGAAAAGATCCTCACACCATTTCACAATTGGTCCATGCAAGACCAGTGATGATCTGAAAGCCGCACCCGTCCATGGAGCTTTTTTTAGATAATCAACCATGCCAAAGGAGTGGTATATGAAAGAATTAAATGATTCTAATTATAAAAAGAAGCTGAAAATAGGGACCGCAGTATTGATAGCCCTATTAATCCTGGCAGCCAGCCTGATTTGCGCCTATATTACATGCAGCAGCAGGAAAGATACCGCCGTCAGCGATACGGGAAATTCAATCGAAAACAAAAAGAAAATCAGCTCTTCTTCCGATATCACACCAGACAGGACACCGGCGCCCCAACCTGTTGAAATAGAAAAGAAAATTCAGCAAAAAATATCACAAAAGGTCGGACAGGCGAACCCTAAGCCGGAAAAATCAAAAAAAGAAAAAAAGGATTTTGAAGACGAACCCGTCGGGAACGTTGTAAACTGGTGATGCATTGATGGTGCGATCAGCCCCCGCTGGTCATAGATCACCCAGTCATGGTTCCGTTTGGTCAATCCTCATTTCTTTGTTGTCTGGGGTGAATCACTCCCCTCCGTTTTTTTCTCGGGAAAATTGACGCGGTAGATCACGGCCGCGGTTATGCCGTAAAAGTGATCATACAATTTATTGAGCTTGATATTCAGCGTACTGTCCGTGTTAAGCATCTTGAACATCTGGTAACGGAAACCGAGGGAGAAGGTGGTATTAATCACATCAACATAGTAGGCCAGGGACAGGGTGCTGTTCATGCCGATCTTGTACATATTCTGTTTAATCGGTTTTTGCGGTAAAAGTGTCACTTCAAGTGGCATAATATTCATAAAAGCTAAAGTCGTGGTGGATCCCTGCAATGCAACAAAATCAAATATAACCGACCCATTAAAGAGCAGGTAAAGGGTCTTTTCCACAAGGGGTATGGTGAAACCGAACCCCAGGGCCGGCGCATATTCATCATACTGCTTTTTTATTTTTTCATAAAATACTATTTCATCTAAGGCGGAAATTTCATTTGATTTAAACTTGAATTTTGTATATTTAAAGCCGAGGTACATGCTGAAAAATCTGGCAAAGGAATAGGTGATCGCAGAATCGCTGTCATATCTTTTTATCAGGTATCTTGTTTTTTGAGGAAAAATGAAATTCAAGCTCATATTCACTTCATCAATTTTTATTGGAAATTCACCATATAGAAACGTTGTTGTTATTGTAACATGCTTGGGCAGATAGAATGACAATACCGGACCGTAGAGGAAACTCGGGTTGTTGCTAGTTTCCCTTTTCAATGACATGGATTCGCCAGGGGAAAGAGTAAAATAGGGCTTCCACCAGACAAACCAGGTGGTCATGCCGATGCCCATGCCGGCCGCTTTCCCTGCCCGCGGAATTGCGACCAGGCAGAGCGCAATGATTATCGCTGCAATTCTTTTTTTCATAGTCGAGTATCCCCCTCCCAGCGCAGATCAAGCGGTCATGCCCGGCGTTTCATAATTGCCGGCAGGTCTGAGCAATGATCTGGCTTTATCCAATGGCTTGTTCTATCTATATGATGTGCTTATGACTTCTTGTGAAATTATTGATGCAATGTCCACTATTTTTTAATGAACCGCTTCCGTATTGTTTACAAAACCATCAACAGCGTTTCCGTACGGGGACAATCTGCCTCGGGATAAAAATTATTGACACGATGCTACCGCCGGCCCTCTGATCTCCAGCATGGCGGTCTTGATATGGCATTACAATACTACATCTCGGCCTTTATCCTCGGCGTCATCGTGGCAATCCCCCCGGGATCGGTCACGGTCATCGCCTGCCAGCGGGCCCTCCAGTACGGCTTCAGGAACAGCCTGGTTTTCACCATGGGGTCCAGCCTCACGGACATATTCTATATCTGCCTGGTCTATTTCGGCCTTACGAAATTCATTCAAAGCGACGGGAACAGGTTCATTCTCTGGGTCCTGTGCGGCCTCCTCCTGGTCCTGATCGGCGTCGCCACCGTGGCATCGGCAAAAGAAGGGGACGGCGCGGACGCGAAAAGCGCGGCCACGCTCCAGTCGCGGCCCTGGGTCACCTTCGTTTCCGGAATCCTTATCACACTTACTAACCCCATGACCATCATCGGGTGGATCGCCATCGCCGGCAATTTTTTCCTGGTCTGGAAGGACCGGGTCCCCGGATCCGCCGCCGGCGCCGTAATGACCGTTGCCGTGATCATGGCGGGCGTGCTGGCCTGGTTCATCCCGCTGATCTATGGCATCAGCAGGCTCCACAGGGTCATCAATCAAAAATACCAGAGATACCTGATAGCCTTTGCCGGGGCATGCCTGGCAGGCTTTGGTATTATTTCATTGGTGTCCGCATACAGGATAATCGCTCAGTAACCATACGTCCCGGTTTTGCCGTGTCCCCCCCATGAAAACGATCATTTAGTTGTTGCAGTCACGGCCATAACCTGCATACTGATGCCATGAATAAAAAGGTACTGATCGCACTTCTTGTCCCGGCAGTCCTTTTTGCCTCGGCACTGGTCATCTATGGAATCATATACAGGGACGCGCAGCGTCTCCCGGACAACAACCCGCGCTCATACCTGGAGCAGGGTTCCGCAGCGCGGAAGCGCCCCGTGGTGGTGTGCGCCGGCGACAGCATCACCCACGGGAGGGTGAGCGTCGACTACGTGGACATCCTCGCACGGCGCCCGAAGCTCCGGGGATATGCCTTCGTCAATGCCGGAATCAACAGCGAGCTTGCCTTTAACCTCCGTCTGCGCCTGGACGCGATCATCCGGTGCGATCCCGCTGTCATCACCATCCTTATCGGCACCAACGACGCCAACGCTTCCCTTAATGACCGGTCCGCGCAGCGCGCCATCAGCGAGATGAACCTCCCGCGGAAACCGGACAGGGAATGGTTCCGCGAGAACCTGACGGCTCTCTGTGTAAAACTGAAGGCCAGGACGAAGGCCCGCATCGCCCTCCTGTCTCTTCCCCCCATCGGCGAAGAGCCGGGAAGCGATGCGTACCGGCGCGCTGCTGAATACAGCCGGATCATCCGCGACGTTGCGGCGGAGCAGAAGGTAGACTACCTGCCGCTGAACGAGACCATGTCGCGCGGCATTGAGGGACGGGGTGTTGCCCCGGAGCTCCGCTACGAGGGTGACACCGAGATGCCCCTGTACATCGTGCTGGCAAAGCACTACCTTCTGCGAAAATCCTACGATGAAATATCCGAAGAAAACGGTTTATACTACCTGACGGACCTTCTCCACCTGAACACGCGCGGCGCCTCCGCGGTGGCGGACCTGATCGAGGAATACATACACAAAGGGAATCCCCCAACCCCCCCGGAGGGGGGCTTTAGGGATCAGTACTGATTATATATCCACTCTCGGGGGCTGGGGGAAATTTCAGCACGCCCCCCTGCGCACACCACATAACCGATACTTATCCCACCGTCAGGGCGCGGTAATGAAGGGAACGTTACCGCCTAGTTGGGACTTGCTGCAGCCGTCCTTGTTGCAGCCCCCGAAGCCGCAGACCTCCCCGGTCTGGTCGATGGGATGGCCGATGCCGTCAAAGCAGCCGTCGCCGCTGCAGTTCATCCACGACGGCGATGAGCCGCCCCGCTCTATGGCCGCCAGGTTGTTCCAGGTGTCCATGTGATAATCGTTGCTTCCAGGGTTCCGGAAATCCTCGAAATAGAGGCACCCCCCGGAGCCGCCGGAATCGTGATAGGAACCGTGGGCGTTCTTCCCGACATACGCGACCGGGTGCGTCCCGCCGACGGTCTCGAAGCTTCCGGCAGTGCGCGTGTACCATCCGCCATGCTGGTAAAAGGCGGCCCGCTTCAGCTGACCGTCGACGATCATGACAGCCAGGGACTCCCAGTCGGCCGCGTGGGAACCGAAGCTGGTGAAGCAGGTGCTCTGCCAGGCGTAGAAGTACCAGTAGCGTATGATTACGGTGTTGGTGCCGCACTGCTTGGCTATGTAAAAAACCGGGACCCGGTTGTTCGCGATGGTGGAATAATCCTTGTTGCACAGGGCAACCGGATTAACGCCAAGTGACCGCTGCGTATAATATACCTGGGGGTCGCTGGGAAAGCATTTGCTCTGTTCGCCGGAATCGGTGCCGAAGAGCTGGTCGAACCTGAGGCGCGGCGCGAACTTCCGGGCAAGGGCGCCTAAATCGGCCGGGGCCGTGTCCCCGTCGGCCCGGCAGAGATAGAACTGCATGTTGTCGCAGTACCTTCCGGAGCAGCGGGCGCCGGCCACGAACATCGATTCCGGCGCGACAAAGGTCCCGCCGTCTTCTTCCGAAAGGTACCCGGTCCAGTAGCAGTCCCGCCGGATGCCGCCGTTATTCAGCTGCGAGCAGCGGAGGGACATGTTGTCGCAGTAGCTCCCCGTGCACCGTATGCCGGTGACGAAGGCATTGTTATCGCACACCCGCCAGTTGGTCCCCTCTTCCGAAAAATAGTCGGTCCACCAGCTGGAGGTCTGGCTATACCCGGAACCCCGGCACAGGAGGTTGACGTTATCGCAGTACCGCCCGCTGCACTTGACTCCGCCCGTGAGATACGACGCCCCGCATTCTATTGACGGCGATCCGTCCGTCGTCCAGTTGAGCCAGTGGGGAGGATATATACTATCGTAATAATAACTGCTCGATCGCGCCGGATAGTTATCGGTAACCAGGCCCAGAAGCGCGGTGGGATACCCCTGATTATCGGCACAGCTCATAAGGGAATACCCCAGGCCCATTATGATCAAAGGCAGGATTAGAAAAAATTGAAAAAAACGAACCTTCATAGGAACCCCCTCGTATCAATAATGTTGAGAAACCGGTTTCATACGTTCACAATCATTTCCGGTGATCAGTATATAAACCGTCCGGACTGTCTGCAATAAATTTATTAAAATATTGTATACAATTCCAGCCAAAACCAGATCGATCTGATTTTGCACTAGATCGGTCAGAATTTGAATTATTGTGATCAGATAATGATTAGGCCGGATTTATCTATCCTGTTAATCCTGTCTACCTATTCATAAATTGAAGAGATATGAAATTTTACTTTTTACAGGTCTTTATGCTGGAATCGTCTTGATGATATGCACGGCCGTGGCTTTGAAGGATGCGGTGATCTCACCCCCCTCCCTGATGCCAAGGTCTTCCATCGACCGGGCGGTGACATATCCCATGAGGGTAATGCCGCAATCGACATACACCTTGCGGTACAACCCGGCCGGCACAACTTTCGTCACCCTGCCGTTGAAGGAATTACGGGCGCTTGTCCCGGGGCGATCATGGGAGAAAAGAATGCTCTCCGGGTGCACGCAGAAGGTGACGATGCTTCCCTGCCCGGCATCCCCCGCCGCTTCAATTACCGTGCCGTTAACCGACAGGACCAGGAGGCCGCCCCCGGACCCGGTTACCCTGCCGGTAAGGATGGTCTCGGTCCCCATAAAGGAGGCGACGAACTCGCTGGCAGGGTACAGGGAAATTTCGTTGGGGCTCCCGGTCTGGACAACGGCGCCGCCGTTCATCACGATGATCTCATCGGCAAGGCGCATAGCCTCGCCGCGGTCATGGGTCGCAAAGACCGTTGTGATTCCTCGTTCCCTGATGATGTGTTCCAGATCGGCGATGAGTGCCTCCCGCGACGGGGCATCCAGGGACGAGAAGGGTTCGTCCATAAGAAGGATCTCCGGATCCACGGCCAGGGCCCGGGCGATGCTGACCCGCTGGGCCTCGCCGCCGGAGAGCGCCCCGGCCCGGCGCTTTGACAGGTGGGATATCCCCAGCAGTTCCATCGCCTGTCCCGCGACGGTCCTGGTTTCTTCCCGCTTCACTCCCCGCAACTTCAGGCCCGACGCGACATTGTCAAATACCGACCCGGTGAACAGGAGCGGCTCCTGGAACACCATGGCCAGGTTCCGGCGGTACCGATGGGCTGATGCTCCCCCCGGAATATCCGCGCCGCGGTACCGTACTCTGCCCCGGTCGGGCCGCACCAGGCCCATGAGGGACAGGAGCAGGGTCGACTTGCCCGCGCCATTGGGCCCGATCAGGGAATAGACGCGTCCCTCGCTGAAGGAGAGGCCGGCAACGGAAAGGGCAGGCATGTTGTTCCGGATGACCTGGAGGTCCGTTATTTCCATGATGGGTCCGCTCATTTCTGCTTCCTCTGCTGGACCGCGGTAAGGATATAATTCACCGTGAAGGCGAGGATGAGGAGAATCACGCCGAGGGCAATGGCAAGCTCGAAGTTCCCCTTGCCGGTTTCCATTACCGTGGCGGTGGTAAGGACCCTGGTGTAGCCCTTGATGTTGCCCCCCACCATCATGGAAGCGCCGATCTCGGATATGACGCCGCCGAAACCCGCCATGACAGCGGTGAGGAGGGGAAGACGCGCCTCTTTCATGAGAAGCCATACCAGCTGACGCCGCGTGGCGCCCAGGGCGAGGATCTGCAGGCGCAGCCTGGCCGGAAGCTTCTGCATGGCGGCAAGGGTAACGCCGGTGATGATGGGCGCAGCTATGACGATCTGCGCCAGCACCATGGCCGCCGGCGTGTAAAGAAGTCCGAGTCCGCCCAGGGGCCCGCTCCGCCAGATGAAGAGGGTAACGAAGAGGCCCACAACCACCGGCGGAAGGCCCATGCCGGTGTTGATCACGCTGATAACGAAACGCTTTCCCGGGAAGCGGAGGAGCGCCACGGCAGTCCCCGCGCCCACGCCTATGACGGTGCTCGCCAGGGTAGCGGCCCCCGATATTTTCAGGGAAAGGAAGGTCACCTCCACGACCTCCGGGTCAAGGGACACGATAAGGCTGAAGGCCTGTATGATGCCGTTTACTATGAGGTCCATCTATCGTACTTTACTTCACTGCATCAGGGTGAAAGAGTATGGCGCCGTATTTCTTTATCCCAAAATCCTTAATCATCTTCTGCGTTTCGGGGGTTACCCAGAAATCCGCGAAGGCCTTTCCCCCTTCAGCGTTGACCCCGGGAAACTTCTTCGGATTCACCTGGATCACATGGTAGGTGTTCAGCAGGATGGCATCGCCTTCCACCTGGACCGCAGCGCCGATCTTATTTTTCCGTGAAAGATAGGTTGCGCGGTCGCAGAGGGTATAACCTTTTTTCTCCACAACGACCGCCAGGGTCTGCCCCATGCCGAGGCCGGTCTGCTGGTACCACTTTTCTTTTTCAGGATTGAGCCCCGCCTTCTTCCAGAGCTTCTGCTCCATCACGTGGGTGCCGGACTTGTCCCCCCGCGACACGAAGAGCGATTTTGACGCGGCGATTTTCCTGAACGCATCCGCCGCTGTTTTAAGGCCCCTGATCTTTGCCGGGTCATCCTTCGGTCCCAAGAACACGAAATCGTTGTGCATGACGATGCGGCGGTTAATGCCGAAACCATCCTTCACAAACTTCTCTTCCGCGTCCTTTGAGTGCACCAGGAGCACGTCCGCCTCGCCCTTCTCGCCCATGGCCATGGCCTGGCCGGACCCCACGGCAATGGTCTTCACCCTGTAGCCGCTCTTTTTCTCGAAGACCGGGATCAGCACATCCAGGAGGCCCGTGTCCTGGGTGCTGGTGGTGGTGGCGAAGATGATGTCTTTTTCTTTTGCATAGGCAGGGATTAAAAGAAAAAAGACTGCTGAATATATTATTAATAAGATGCCTGTAATTTTGTTCATATACAAACTCCCAATTGATAATTATGAATTTATAGGTATATTAAATTTGTATATGATTTTTTGTGATTTTTTTCATATTTATAATAATAATTATCAATATAATTATTACTTGAAAAAAAATATCAAAAAATTACAAAAAGATACTAATTTTCATCATATTACTTGACCATATTGATAGTTACTATTATAAATGAAAAAAGTTGCAAATAATAAAACGATTGGTTGCTTAATTGTATTGGTTAAAATGATTTTTATCGGCATTGACGACACAGATACCCTGAAGTCCCGCGGCACCGGACGCCTCGCGAGAAATATCGCCGCTATCCTGGCAAACGACTTTACTGTCCAGGGCGTGGTGCGGCATCAGCTTTTACAGGACCCGCGGGTCCCCTTCACCAGCCATAACAGCAGCGCAACGATAATCCTTCAGGAAAAAAACGGCACTGACCTGGCCGCACTGTTCAATAGAGTAAAGGCCCTCATGCTTTCCGATTTCCAGGTCGGCAGCGACCCCGGCCTCTGCGTGACACGGGATATTCCCGACCAGGTCATTGAGCACGGCCGCAACGCCCAGCAACGGCTGGTCACCCAGGCCGAGACGCGGGACCTCGCCCGGACCCTCGGCATTGCCCTGGAAGGCCTGGGAGGCACCGAGGACGGCGTTATCGGCGCCCTGGCCTCCGTGGGACTCACCGCGACCGGCGACGACGGGCGCTACCTTCTCTGCGGGCGGGTGCGCGATCTGAGCGGCCTCCTGCCGGTGGAAGCGGTCCTCGAAGCCGGCGTGACGGAAGTCCGCACCATTGATGAAAAAACCGTCACCGCCGGCATGGTGATGTCGGACAAAATACGGCCGGCGCGCCGGGGCGGAAAACCCGTTGCCTATGTTGAATGGCGCGAAGACCACTGGGAGCCGCTCAAGCTGAATTGACATGATACAGATACACGAATTATCCTACGCCTATCCCCAGCACGGCCGGGGAATCGGGCCCTTTGATTTTACCGTTAAGCCCGGGGAAATGCTTCACGTAACCGGCTCGTCCGGGTGCGGCAAGAGCACCATGGCACGGTGCATCACGGGGCTCATTCCCCACATCTACCACGGCACCATGCGGGGCAGCGTCCGCATCGGCGGGCTTGATACCGCCGCCACCCCCCTCTGGGAGCTCGCCGAATCCGCGGGGTTCGTTTTCCAGAACCCCGCCATGCAGATGCTGGGAAACTCCGTCGAAGAAGAAATACTGATGGGCCTTGAAAACCTGGGCCTTGGCCGCGGGGAAATGAGGGACAGGCTGGATGAAGCGCTGGAACGCTTCGGCCTCGACAGCTTCCGGGGCCGCGCTCCCCAGACCCTTTCCGGCGGGGAGCAGCAGAAGCTTGCCCTGGCGGCCATCATCGCCCGCAGGCCGCCGGTGCTGGTGCTGGATGAGCCCCTCTCGATGCTCGATGTCACGGCCGCCACGGAGCTTGCCGGATACCTCTCGGAACTTACCCGCGCAGGTTCAACCATCATCATATTCGAGCACCGGTCCGATTACCTTGCGGGAATGCCGGGAATCAGGGTGGCGGCCCTGGATAACATTATCGTCCCCGACCGCACCGCAACACCGGGGCGATGGGCCAGGGCAGCCTCCAGCGATACACGGGGCGCGCGGCTCGATGTCGATGGTCTCGGCGTCGCCATCGGCGGGAAAAACATCATCAGCAATCTTACCTTTTCCATTGAACCGGGCGAGGTGACCGCCGTGGTCGGTAGGAACGGAAGCGGAAAGACCACCCTGGTCCGCGCCCTGGCAGGACTCCAGAAGCACGGGGGAAGCGTCGCCATCGAGGACCGGCGTCCAGACTTCGGCCAGGTGTACCAGAACGCCGATCTCCAGCTCTTCAACGCATCGGTCCGGTCGGAAATCCTCTTCCGCGTCAAGGAACCGGACATGGCGTGGTACGCCTGGCTCATGGAGACCCTGGGCCTCAGGCAGTACGAAGAAACGCCGCCCCTAATCCTGAGCGAAGGGGAGAAGAAGCGCGTGGCCCTGGCAACGGTGCTCATGCGGAAGGCGGCGCACGGCGTACTTCTCGACGAGCCGTCCCTGGGGCAGGACATGGCCCACAAGACAATGCTCATCGACATCTGCCGGGGCCTCGCGGCCCGGGGCAAGATCGTGCTTTTCACCACCCATGAACTGCACCTGGCGGCCATGGCGGACCGCCTTATCCTGCTCGGGCGGGACGGGATCGCCGCTGATGGGCCGCCGGACCAGGTCTTTCATGACAGCGAGGCCTGGAAACGGGCCGGTCTCTTCGTTCCGGCCTGGGTGACGGAAACCGGGCAGAGGGGTATAACCGCATGAAATTGACCTCATCATACGGTATGACCCACGCGATGACCATAGTCGAGTCATCGCCACTCCGCAGGGCGGACCCCCGCACCAAGCTGGCCCTGTGCCTGTGCGCATCCCTGGCGGTCATGCTCCCCCTGGAAAAAATAATTTTCTTCGCCTCCGTATATGTCCTGTTCCTTATATGGGCGCGGCTACTCCCTGAAGCTGCGCGACAAGCATGGAAGCTCAAGTGGATACTGGGGGTTCTCTTCCTGGTTGACTGGCTGGTCATAT
>ERZ795051.5826-NODE-5826-length-10607-cov-5.124242_pt1 | contig 10607 bp, 3 predicted proteins | sample MGYA00375135_ERZ795051 | MGnify/ENA primary metagenome ERZ795051 (study PRJEB30180, sample SAMN05720222) | activated sludge metagenome | isolation source: Anaerobic digester | place: Japan | collected 2015-05-26 ... | reverse complement strand
CACTGCTGGATTGGGCTGCATATATGCCGGATTATGTTATGACAGCCAAGAACAGCGCAACTTATATTAACGCCGGGCCGGACTATATCCTGTCCAGCGATTTACAGCGGGCCAGTGACCATAACGGGCTGGCCCACGAATGGGCGGATGATGAATTGTTTGCCTTTGATGCAATATACGACAGTCCGGCGCTGGCGCAATTGAGCATAGAAAAGGGCTTTGATGTCCGGCAGTATATTACAGATAATTTGTATTGCAACGAAGGCGATTTCATCGTTTACCGTGTGCCGATCAATGTGGCGATTTCAAGCAATCTGTCGGGGCCCTATACTGTGCTGGCACTTGTGGCGCGAGTCCTGAACCGGCCGGATTACATCGACTATATGGACCGGTATTTGGATGCAACTGTGACCCGAAAAATCCAGCGGGACGGGACGCTGAGTGAAGGGATGGGTTATTCCATCGGCTACATCAACGAGAATCTCGACGCCGCGCGAAACACACGGAATTATTTTTTGACTCGGCCTGCCGACACCCCCGAATTGCAGGCCATCAGTGTCCGTACTAATACTTATGTCAATATTCTCGAATACGGCCGGGCGCAGTGGCAGGCTGCCAGCTTGCCCAACGGTCAGCTTCCCTCATTCGGCGATACGCCGTTTAAGACATACTTTGCTGCCCGCAACAGCGGCACCTCCGTCCTGCTGCCTGCCTACGGTTCGGTTTCAATGGGTGCCGGCAGCAGCAGCGGTACAGCTGTACAGCTCAATCAGTGTTTCGCCGGCGATAACAACCACATGCGTTCCGATACCTGTGCGTATGTATTGTGGGCTTTTGGTAATGAAGTTTTGGGCAATGTGCGCTACCACAACGGCACACCGGGCCGACAGTTTACTGAACAAATCTTGGCCTATAATGCTGTTACTATCGACCGCAGCGATATGGCCAGTCCCTCAGCCAGCACCTATGGCAACGGCGATTTGACATTGTACGAGCCGGGGCAGGACGGTCTGGCTGTGACGGAAATTGACGGCCAGAGGGCCTACCATAACAAGGCCTCGCGCTACCAGCGCATCATGCTGCTCAATACGATGGATTTGACACGTCCCTATGCGGTAGATATATTCAGGGTGACGGGGGGCACAACACACGATTATGTCTGGCACGGTTCAATTCGATATGACCAAACTGCCCAATGCAGTTTTGCTTTGACGCCGATGCCCGGCGAGACACCCATGCTGGAAGGATCTGAAACATGGTATGAACCGACCAGTTCGGGTTCTTCATTTCCCTATTACGGTTTTTTCCGTGACATGAGCAGCAATCCAGCGCCGGGCAATTTTCAGATCAGCTATCTGGATACCAACCGCTCCTCGCCGCGTGACACCAAACTGTGGATGACCTCTGAGCCGGAACAATATACCGTCTATATGGGCGGCCGCACGCCTGTCCCGGCGCGTGTGGACAGCGAACCTATCAACTGGTGGGTCAATGGTCTGTGGCGGCCGTCGACAATTATCCGCAGGCGGACTGCCTCCGGTCCGCTGCATGACTTATTCGTCAGCGTTATTGAACCGCTCAACAACGGTGTTAGTCGAATTGCATCCGTCGAACGCATTCCGATGGCTGGTTCGCAACTGGAATCAGCGGGCTTGCGTGTTATGTTTACCGATGGGCGGGCGGATACCTATATTGTGAACCTGCACAATCCGCAGGTGGCCGGCGCCAATACCGGCTCCGCTACGGTGACAACCGCCGATGGAAGCTATTCGCTGACGGGGCGCATCGGAATGCATACAACAGGCAGCGGCAATGCGCGGGTATGGGTGATGAACGCAAGCAGTTTCCAGTACCCCGGCGGTTCGTTTATGCCGTCGAACCTATATTATTCCGGCCAGATTACAGGCCAAACCCGCATCCTGAAAGGTGACAGTTATGATGCGCTGATTACCGATACATCGCTGCCGCTGGGTACGGTTCTGCGCGGCAAATACCTCTCGATGACGTTTGGGACCCTCTCCGGAAGCGGCACAACAGGCATCAGCCAGATGTTTGAGATTGATCAGGTTATGCAATCTGACGGCCAATATCATATCCAGCTTCCCAGCGACCATTATCTGGATATTACGGATGCCGTTTCCATCAGCGGCAGCGGTGCTGATATCTGGGCAGCGGCAGACCAATTTCATTACGCGTGGCAATCACAAACTGGCGATCTGACACTTACCGCACGGGTATTGAGCCAGACAAATACCAACGCTTGGGCTAAATCCGGCGTTATGATTCGTGAAAGCAGCGCCGCCAACTCGCGCTATGTCGGCCTGTATATAACGCCGAGTAATGGCGTGAGTATGCAGTACCGCGACGCCGCCGGCGCAAATGCCATTGACTTTGCCCGTACTGCCGGCCTGACTGCCCCGCGCTGGCTGCGCTTGGTACGGTCGGGCAATACTTTCATCGGTTATCAGTCCGTCGACGGGATAAACTGGATACAGGTTGGATCTTCCGGTGTCAGCATATCTATGCCGGCTGCCGTCCTGACGGGTCTGGTCGTTTGTTCGCATAATAACAGCGTTCTGAACACGACTACTTTCGATAATATCAGTGCAGAGCTGCCCTTGACCAGTGCAGATATTGGTGCGGTTGGCCTGGCTGGAAGTACGGCATACAGCGACATTACGATTGAGCAAGTTGCCCCGCTGCGGACGTTTAACGGGGTCAGTACATTTGAGATTGCGCTAAGTGCTTCGCGGGCGGCTGCACCCCCCGATACCCCAACAGACCTGCGCGCCATTGCCGGCAATGGGCAGGTAACGCTGAGCTGGACAGCGGCTGCAGCGAGTTATATCGTTAGACGGTCAGAGATTAGCGGGGGGCCTTACGTTATCGTCGCAAGCCCGATGACGGCCTATTATACGGACACAGATGTTGTTAACGGCACGACGTACTATTATGTGGTTGCAGCGGTCAATGAGGCGGGACAAAGTTCCGATTCTCTGCAGGTCAGCGCAACGCCGAGTGCCTCGGCGCCAACGGGACTGGTGGCGCGATTTGCGTTCGATAACGGTACGGCTGCCGATTCCTCCGGTTATGGAAATCACGGCATCCTTTATGGCGGCTTGACATCGATACACGATGCCCAGCGAGGTAATGTCCTCAGCTTTGACGGTGTTAACGGCAGCTACATACGGGTCCCCAGCAGCCCCTCGCTCAATGCGGTGGCCAAACAAATCACAATTGCTATGTGGCTTTATACCAACACAACGGCTGTCCGCCAACTGATTGAAAAGGGCGGAACCAGCGGTGCGGCATGGTATACTGCGCCGTGGGGGATCCGACTGGAAACCAACCGCCAGCTTTTGTTGAAGTGGGGCAATGCAGATTTTCTGAAATCGACCGCTATTCCGTCCAATACGTGGACGCATGTGGCGATGACTTACGATTCGACGCTGGGAACAAACAACACCAAGTTTTATATTAATGGACTTCCGGATACGCAGGCCCACTGGACAGGGGCAGCGGCTCCCAACAGCTACGATCTGTTCATCGGTACCGATTTTTACAACAATACCTCCCGCTGGGCCTATCTGGGCTGCATGGATGATGTCTGCATCTATAATCGGGCTTTAACCCCGGGTGAAATTGCTGAACTGACAACAGCACCCGCCGCCCCAACGGGCCTTGCGGTGACCGGCGGCAACAGTCAGGTCGATCTGGCGTGGAATGCGTCCCCGGGTGCAGTCAGCTATGCGGTCAAACGCTCGACTGTTCCCGGCGGGCCTTATACAACAATTATTGAAGGGATAATGACACTCCATTACAGTGACAGCACTGTTGTAAACGGCACGAGATATTATTATGTCATTTCTGCTTCCAACAGTGCCGGCAATGAAAGCACCAACAGTGCAGAAATGTCGGCTGTGCCGCACCGTCCGGGTGATCTGACACTTGACAATGCCGTAAATATGGACGATATGGCTGCGTTATCTGCCGGCTGGCAGACGTTGTATGAGATTGAAACCATGTTTGAAATAGCTGCCAACTGGCTTGATTAAAACATGAAAGGATACACGATGGGAAAAGGAATTTCGATGGTTTTTGTGACGACTGTTTTTTACGCTGTATTATTGTGGGCCGTCCCGGCAATATCGCAAACAGATGCCGATATTCTTTCAATACCGGGAATTGAACTGACCGAACGGCAAAAGCAGCCGGATTTGGCTTGGTGGCGGCAGTCAATGCAAAATCGTGACCAGCGGCTTACTTGGTGGAGAAAAGCACGTTTTGGGATGTTTATTCATTGGGGGGTGTATTCTGGACCTGGCGGGGAGTGGAAAGGTCAAAAAGTCAGCGGCTATGCCGAACACCTGATGCGAAAATGCAAGATTCCCCGTCAGGAATATCTGGAACAGGTCGCCCGCAAATTCAATCCGGTAGACTATGATCCAGCCGAATGGGTGGCGCTGGCTAAAGCCGCCGGCATGGGGTATATTGTTATTACTGCCAAGCACCACGACGGCTTTGCAATGTACGATTCGGCGGTGTCTGATTTTGATATCGTGGATGCAACGCCTTACGGCAAGGATATTCTTGCGCGTCTGCGGGACGAATGCCGCAAACAAGGTATCCAATTCGGTGTGTATTACTCCCATGCCTTTGACTGGGAGCACCCCAATGCTCCCGGCAATGACTGGGAATATCAAAATCCCGGCGGCGACCTTGGTTTGTGGGGCGGTGTGCGCTGGTATGACCAGCATCCAGAAATGGTCGAACGTATCCGCAAATATGTTGATGAAAAATCAATTCCCCAAATCCGAGAATTGATTAACAATTATCATCCCTCGATTATCTGGTTCGATACATCCAGCAAGCTGCCGGGTTCTGAGCTTCTCCGGATTCTCAAAGCCGTACGGCAGGAAAGTAACGACGTTATCGTCAACAGCCGTGTAGGCGGCGAAGGCGGCAATTACGGCGACTACCGATCCACGGCAGACAGACCCGCCGAATTTGTACCCGTTCGAGAGTCCGACTGGGAGGGTATTCCCACGACGAATGAATCTTATGGGTACAGTAAGCATGATAAAAGCCACAAGCCGGCAGCACATTTTATTCAGCTTCTTGCCAAAGCTGTTTGCCGGGGCGGAAACCTGATGATGAATATAGGCCCTATGGGCAGCGGCAAATTTGCTTCCGAAGATATTGAGATTCTCAACGGCATCGCTGAGTGGATGAAATATTATAGGCATACTGTGATTGAAACAGATCGTTCCCCCATTCCTTTGCAGAATTGGGGAGCGGTGACCCGAAAGGGCAATACCCTTTATCTTCATATATTTGATTGGCCTGAGGACCAGATTCTGCTGCTGGGCGGACTAAAAAATAGGGTGCGTTCTGTTAACCTTCTCGATAGAAGTGAAAAAAAGACTCTTTCTTTTGAACGTCTTAATCCCTTTGATATTCAGATTTCTCTGCCCCCTGCGCCGCCGGATAAAGTCGATAGTGTTGTTGAAGTTGTTTTTGAAGGCACTCCTGATGGGGCCGCTTCCCGTCTTCTGGATTCCCGTGTTCCAAATCGTCTTCATGTCTTTGACAGCGATTTGCACGACCGCGTCCGCTTTATGGACGGCAAAACAAATCGGGACTGTACCCAAGAGTGGAATGATCCGCGGGCTGTTATCAGCTGGAAAGCACGTCTGATACAAGAAACAGTTTTCGAACTGCAATTGATTAGCGTCGAAAATACTGCTGGCCAGGGACGCTATGAATTAAAAGTGGATAACCAGATCTTTTCGGAACCTGTAAGCAAAGACAGTGCCGTTACAACGGCGGGACGCATAACGCTGGCGGCGGGCGAACATGCTATTTCTATTCGGCCGCTTGATGTCGGCCAAGGCGAATTAACCCGTCTTCGCCGGATGGACCTGATTCCAATTAAAAATCCTCCGCTGAAAATGTGGTACTCAAAACCTGCACAGAAATGGGAAGAGGCCTTGCCCATAGGCAATGGCCGGCTGGGAGCAATGGTATTTGGCGGTTCAAAGAAGGAGCACCTGCAGCTTAATGAAGATACATTGTATTCCGGGTATCCGGGTTATCGAGATGTTAAATTGAACATTTATGAAAGTCTGCCGAAGGTTGTTGAAATGCTGAATGCCCGCCGTTTTGCGGAAGCAGATGATTTTATCACAAAAAACTGGCTCGGCGCAGGTCAGGCCTGTTATCAGCCGCTGGGGGACTTATATATTGATTTTGAGCATAGTGAACAGGTTTCAAATTATAGGCGCCAGCTGGATATTTCGTCGGCGTTATGCCGGATTTCCTACACGGCCGATAATATCCTGTATCAGCGGGACATATTTGCAAGTTATCCGGATAATGTCATTGTTATTCGTCTGACCGCAGACAAACCTTCTTCTTTGAATTTCTCCATACGGATGGATTCGCCGCATCCGACTGCAGCAGTCAGGGCAGATGATGCAAGACATCTGGAAATGACGGGACAAGTTCCCGGCTTGGTGCTTCGGCGTACACTCAAATGGGTTGAAGACCGGAACGAAACGTGGAAATATCCTCAAATCTGGGACGAAAACGGCCGGCGCAGAGATCCGGAAAAAACCATCTTTTATGGGGACGCTATAGGCGGTGAAGGAATGTTTTTCCATGCTGCTGTTTCAGTGTCATTACGCGGGGGACAAACGAAGGCTGCTGCCGATCGTCTTACTGTAAATGGTGCAGATGAAGCCGTCATTCTCTTCAATGCAGCCTCCAGTTTTAACGGCTTTGATAAAAATCCTGTTCGCCAGGGTCTGGATGCAGCTGCAAAATCAAAAGGTTTTCTTAGAGCGGCAGGGCAATACAGTTATAAGGATTTGCTTGGACGCCATACAGCGGATTACAAGGCGTTGTTCGATCGTGTCTGGCTTGATTTGGGCGGCTGGAATGAGTATGCCGAGATGCCGACGGATCAGCGGATCGCTCAATTTGGTCAAGTCCGGGACCCGATGCTGATAACCTTGTATTTTCAATTTGGGCGTTATCTTATGATTTCCGGTTCACGACCCGGCACTCAGCCCCTTAACCTGCAGGGCATATGGAATCCCCATATTGTTCCGCCGTGGGCCAGTGCCTATACCTTGAATATTAATACTGAAATGAATTACTGGCCGGTGGACATCTGCAATTTGTCTGAATGTTTTGAGCCGCTGGCTCAGATGATTCAGGAATTAGCAGTCGACGGCCGTAAAGTCGCCAGCGAAGTGTATCATGCTGACGGCTGGGTCTCTCACCACAACACCTCCATATGGCGGGATGCACAGCCGGTTGATAATGTGACCCGAACCTCATTTTGGCCAATGAGTTCGGGCTGGCTTTGTCTGCCCCTTTATGACCATTATTTGTTTACTGGAGATGAAGATTATCTCCGCAGCAGGGCATATCCTCTTATGAAGGGGGCCTGTGAATTTTATCTCGATTGGATGGTTGAAGACTCACAGGGGTTTCTTATAACACCGGTTTCTACTTCTCCTGAAAATGACTTCTTCTATACAGATGCCGCAGGCAAACAACAGCGAGCCGGCGTTTGTAGGGGAACGGCAATGGATATGGCTATTATCCGGGAGCTGTTTGCCAATACTATTGAGGCCTCCCGGCGTCTTCAAGTGGATGCAGAATTCCGATCGCTTCTTCAGAACAAATTGCCAAAACTGCGGCCTTATCAGATTGGTTCTCAAGGACAGCTGCTCGAGTGGCAGGAGGAATTTGCCGAACCTGAGCCTGCGCATCGTCATATTTCCCATCTTTTTGGTCTCCATCCCGGCACTCAAATTACCCCGCTGAAGACACCCGAACTGGCCAATGCGGCACGCAAAACACTGCAATTGCGGGGCGATGGCGGCACCGGCTGGAGCAAGGCATGGAAAATTAATTTCTGGGCACGGCTGGAAGACGGCGATCACGCCTTCAAAATGCTCTGTGAACAGATCACCAAGTCAACACTGACGAACTTGTTTGATACACATCCTCCTTTTCAGATTGACGGCAACTTTGGCGGCACGGCGGGGATAGCAGAAATGCTTCTTCAGAGTCATGCGGGGCAGGTTGTGCTTCTTCCGGCTCTGCCATCGGCATTATCCAGCGGGTCTGTTCGCGGATTACGGGCTCGCGGGGGTTTCGAAATAGAAATGGATTGGACGGATGGATGCCTTACATCGGCCCGGATTAAATCCCTGCTCGGCAATCCGCTTCATCTTCGATACCGGAGTAAAAGCGCGGCGTATCATACCCAGAGCGGCCAGATGCTGACAGTGAACTCGAACCTTGAAGAAGTGCAATAAAATCGTTTTCTTTTGAAAGGAGTTGTATCAGGATGTTAAAGAAATGTGTTTTACTATTTGTATTGACAGCAGTATTTAGCAGTGCATGCTTTGTACTGGCTGTTCCTGAAACGGCAAAACTGCAGATTGAAAATATGCATACAGCTGTTGTCTTTGACAATCAGACCAAAAATGCAGCTGTCTATTCCAAAGATGCTCAGAAAACATATATTTCGTCTATCCAATTTAAAGAAGCATTAGCCACTGCACACAGAATTGATCTGAACGACACGGGATTCGGCAAAGGGCAGGCTATAGAGATTGTGACCGTCTCCGGCGATCGTCAGAGGCTGGCTCTTTATGATAGGCTTCCGTTTGTGTTTATGCAGAGCACAATCCATAATGCGTCAGCTGCAATTAAAACAATTCCATATTATGCACCTTGCGTGCTCAAACTTGATCTGCAAAAATCCCCCCGTCAGCTAAAGGCACACGGCACAGCCGGACTTACCGCGGTGGACAAGAAATCCAACAGTGGAAGCTACGCATTTTTATCCATTGTTGATCCCGATACCCGAAAGGGTGTCGTTGCTGCGTGGCTGACTAACGAGCGCGGCAGCGGCGTCTTGTTTTCGGATATTCAGGGTACATCAGTAATTCTTGAGCCGCGGATTGACTATGGGCGCCTGCAGCTGCAGACCGGCCAAAGCGAAACTCTTGAAACCTTGCTGGTTGGCTGGTTTGATGATGTACGCTTGGGCCTCGAAGCCTATGCAGAGGCGGTGGCTCAGAAGTATGCTATCGTTTTGCCCCCGCAGCCGACAGTATATTGCACATGGTATCATGCGGGAGCATCGAATGAAAAGGATCTTATTCAGAATGCTGCCTTTGCTAAAGAACATCTGGCCCCCTTTGGTTTCTCGGTTGTTCAGATTGATGACAAATGGCAGGATGGCAAGTCCACAAATGGTCCCCGAAAAAACTTTACCCAAGTCCAGCCCAACGGGCCTTATAAATCGGGCATGAAGACCGCAGCGGATAATATTAAAAAACTCGGATTGACACCCGGCATCTGGTTTATGCCTTTTGCGGGGACTTTTGATGATCCTTATTTTGCAGACAAACAATATCTGTTTGCTAAGAAAGACGGCAAACCGTTTGATACCAAATGGGGCGGCACCTGTTTTGATCTAACCAATCCTAAAACACAGCAGTATGTTTATGACATTGTTCATCGGATTGCTCATGAGTGGGGTTATCAGTATTTCAAAATGGATGGATTATATACTGGAACAGCTGCCCGTCTGATGTATATCAATGATAAATATGCTGATGACCAGCTCGGTGAATCTGTTCTCTACGACCCGTCGATGACTCATATCCAGTCTTATCGCACAGGTTTACAGATTGTCCGCAAGGCGGCCGGCAGGGACATTTTTTTCCTTGGCTGCTGCATTCCCCAGAATATGCGTTCCTTTGCTCCTGCAATGGGGCTGGTCGATGCAATGCGCATCGGCCCTGACAACAAGCGTACATGGGAAGCGATGCTTCGCGGTCCCCGATACGGCAGCAAAGTCTATTTCCTGCACAGACGGGTTTGGTATAATGATCCTGACCCGATTTATGTGCAGGACGATGTTCCTCTTCAGCAGGCTATAACCTTATGTTCCTGGGTTACTATTTCGGGGCAATTAACGCCAGCAGTACGGATTATACCAAACTCCCCCCGGAACGATTGGATATCCTTAAGCGTACCATGCCTGCACACAATCTCACACCCCGGCCGGCGGATATTTTTGAGCAGGAGATCCCTCGCATTTGGCTGCTGAGTGATGAACGTTCCGGGGTCCGTCGCGATGTTATTGCATTGTATAATTGGGACGATAAAAATACTGCAGAGATTCACTATCCGCTTCGTAAAATCGGGCTGGATGGAGAAAAGCAGTATATCGGCTTCGATTACTGGGCCAATACATTCCTTGAACCATTCAGCGGCTCTGTCAAGGTCTCTTTGCCGCAGGCAGGCTGCAGCATCTTGTCTGTTCGCCCGGTAAGTTCGAATCCGATGCTGCTGAGCACCTCCCGCCATATTACACAGGGAATAGTGGATGTCAAAGAAGAAAAATGGGACGAATCACTCAAAACGCTGACGGGTGTCAGCGAGGTCGTCGCCAATGATTCCTACGAGCTGCGCATTGCAGCAATGAAAGGAAATAGTATCTGGCAACTCAAATCTGTCAGTGTGTCAGAACCAGATCGGCAGGCCGGAACTGCTATAAGAATAATCAGCCAGAA
>ERZ795051.5825-NODE-5825-length-10607-cov-5.303829_pt1 | contig 10607 bp, 10 predicted proteins | sample MGYA00375135_ERZ795051 | MGnify/ENA primary metagenome ERZ795051 (study PRJEB30180, sample SAMN05720222) | activated sludge metagenome | isolation source: Anaerobic digester | place: Japan | collected 2015-05-26 ... | reverse complement strand
TGGATAATGAGGGAAAACCTGAAGAAGAACAGACTTGCACAAATGGATGCGGATTGGGTAACCTACTGGAGGGACAGACTGAAGACGTAATGTGATGAGGAACACATGGTTATCGGCTCGGACTGGCACATTCACTCCCACCACTCGTGCGATCAGGCCGCTCTCAGGATGGCGGACCTCATCCGCGAAGCAGCGCCAAACGGCGTTACCGATTTCGGCATCACGGATCACATCCACACCCCGTACAATCGCCCGGACATTGTAGCCTCGCGCCTCGAGTTTGAAGGCGTCCGCGATAACCCGCGATTCCACTTCGGGGTGGAGGCAAGTTGTGTTTCCCGATGGGAGATCGATGAAATCGCCCGCGGAGGTCACGAAAATCCCGTCTACGGCCTGCGAACAGGCGGTCCTCCGGGGTGCGAACTCGCCATCGCGCTCACTGCGGAAGACATCACGGAACTCGGCATTGAATACGTCATCGGCGGCACGCACTGGCCGATGTATGTCCCACTGGAACGGCACGCGGTGATCCGCGACTACCATCGCCAGAACATGTTCCTGGCCATGCACCCGCTTGTTGATATCGTTGCGCATCCGTGGTGGTGGCACGGCGGCTGGGAAGATGCACAGCACAATTTGTCCGCGGAGCCCTGGTTCGACGACTTTACCTGTATTCCAGAATCCATGCACGACGAGTTCGCCGCTGCGGCCATCGAACACGGGAAGAAGGTCGAAATCAACCTGAACGCGTTGCTGTTGAATCCCCATTACCCGGAAGGGTTCAAGCTCCAGTATCTCGTGTATCTGGCAAAGCTCAAGGATCGTGGCGTGCAGCTTTCACTCGGGTCGGATTGTCACGCGCCGCATTACACGGTCGGGTTCGAGCGGGCGGCGCGCATGCTCGAATCGGTCGGGTTTGTGGAAGCGGATTTCTGGGTTCTGGAACCGCGTTGAGACACGGGTGCGCGGCCGGTCGGCCATGCTGAATTGCAGCAACAGGAACGGCCGTGCGGATGGCACTGCACAAGGAGGGACGCAATGTTTCAGGAGTTCAAAAAGTTCGCGATGCGCGGCAACGTGCTCGACATGGCCATCGGTATCATCATCGGTGGCGCGTTCGGAACTATCGTCAAAAGCCTCGTGGATGACGTGATCATGCCTCCGATCGGGCTTCTCCTCGGCGGCGTCGATTTCTCGAATTTCTTCGTCGTCCTCAAAGACGGGGTGGAAAAGGCGGGTCCCTACGCCGCCCTCGCCGATGCGAAAGCCGCCGGCGCCGTGACGATCGCCTACGGGGCGTTTATCAACTCCGTGATCAGCTTCCTCATCGTCGCGTTCGCGGTATTCCTGCTCGTGAAAAGCTTCAATGCCATGCAGCGCAAGCAAGAGGCCGCACCGGCCGCGGAGCCGACAACCAAGGAATGCCCGTTCTGCTTCTCCGCCATTCCGATCAAGGCCACCCGCTGCCCGCACTGCACATCGGAAATCAGAACCTGATCTCTCCGGCAACAACCGGAACAACAAGGGGAGCGCTGTCAGGCGGCACAATACCGCCCTGCGCTCCCCCTGTTTTGTTGATGCCGCTCTCTTTCTCAACCATCGGAACGCGCTGCCTCGCCGTCATTCTGAATGAAGTGAAGAATCTCCTGCTGCGTCTTCGCTGCGTTCCTATCGTCGCCCGAACACCTCCTTGAACCGAACCGCCATTTCTACAAGCCAGGCGAATCAGCTCGTTTGCGGGGCGCGAGTTGCCTGATTTGTCGCAGTCACGGCTCCATCGAGGATTCGTTCAGTCATTCAGCCCCAGCGATCGCCTTACTGCGGCGCGTATCACGTTGCACTAGCCAGGGCTTCCGCCGCGGTTGCTTTGTCCACCGGGTGGCCGGGGTAGCGCACGTCGACCGCCAGGGAGGTCAGCGAAACCGCCATCGGCAGCAGTTCCAGCAGTCCCGGTTCGTGAGGAAGGAGCAGTTTCACAAGAGCTTCGAGATCGTGTGTTTTCGGGAAGCGGGTTCCGGCCATGAGCAATCGGGCCTTGAGGTATTTCTCCGCGCATTGCTGGGCGTGGAAACACGCTGCATTGTAGTTGGGATGTTTTTTTGCCCTCAGTTCCCGCCGTGCCGTCGCGAAATCCCCTTCCCCGGTCTCTATCCACTCCTCAACCAGCGGATTCATAAAGCACCTTCCCCTTTTCCTTGATCTCCGAGAGAAAAGGATCACCGAGCGCTACCCGCGCCTCCAGTGTTTCTGGTTCACGGACGACCAGATCCAGCGGAAACCCCGCAGACAATGCGAGCCGTATCTCCGCGGCATGGTGCGCAGGCTTTTTCGTGCACGGCATGATCACAAGCAAATCCACGTCGGAATCCGGCGTCGGCGTTCCGTACGCGTACGAACCGAACAGAATCACGCGTTCAGGCTTGAACTGCTCCCCGATCCTGCGGCCGAACTCCTCAATCTGCTCCATGGAGACCATGGCGACCCCCTCTTTTTCTGTGTCACCAATAGTATACGAAAGCACGTCATCGGTGGCACGGGCGAACGTCGCGCTCTCCCGTGCCGAGGGCATGTTCCCGCGCGCCACGGTCATCTCAGGCCGTACCGTCACGCTGGCCACGGCATCCTGTTGTCTTGACGACTGCCTCGCCGTCATTCCATGCCGCGTCACTCCCGTGCAGGCGTTGCGGCAACAACGGCACCGTGCTACCATCAACACACATCCGTGAAACCGCCACTTCAGGGAGGGTCACCCATGGTTCTGCGACGCAACGGTCACCCGCTTTTCACCCTCGGCATGTACGAACGCCCGCGCAACGACGACGAATGGGCCGCGTGGAGCAAGGCCGGTGTCAATCTCGTCTGCTGCAGCACGCGGGAACACCTCGACGCCGCGCACAGATGGGGCATGTTCGGCTGGGTGCCCGTGCCGATGATACTCGCCCCGGAGGACAACGGCGCGCAACTCGCCGAACGCATTCGCTCCCTTGCCGACCACCCCGCCCTCGCGGTATGGGAAGCGCCCGACGAAGCCATCTGGCACGCCCACCGGCAGCCTACCAACTGGGCCACCAAGCGCCTCTGGTCCCTCCCACCCGAGGATCAGAGAGTGGTTCAGGAGCGCCTCGATGCGGTCGTGCACGGTCTTGCGCGGGGCTCCACGCTGGTGCGGTCAATCGATCCGGGCCGTCCGCTCTGGCTGAACGAATCCGGCGCGAACCAGCTCACCCTCGCCCGGTGCGTGTCCTCCCTCGACATCGTCTCGGTGGACGCCTACCCTGTCCCGCCGCGCATCGAAAAGCCGGTTCACCACATCGGTCTCGATATCGACCGGTTCCGGGCGGTCGCGCCGAACAAAGAGGTGTGGATGGTGGAGCAGGCCTTCTCGTGGAACAATCTCTACCCGGAGCGCAAAAAGGTGGAAGCGCCCGTCTACCCGACGCTGGAAGAGAGCCGCTTCATGGCGTGGCAGGCAATTCTGCACGGCGCGACCGGGCTCCTCTGGTGGGGATCATCGTACGAAGATCGTCCCGCGCAGATCGTAGACACGGTGATGCAGGTCGTGTCGGAAATCAGCCAGTTGAATGAGTACCTCATTGGCGGGGAAGTGTTCTCCGTGCGTGTGGTGGCCGATACTCGCGCCTACCCCGCGACGGCGCTCGGCATCGGACACATCTGCCGCCGCGCCGGGGACGGCACCCTTTTGGTGCTTGCCAACGAGGATCCGTTTGATCAGGAGGCCATCATCACCGGGGTGGACTGGCTCGATGTGAGCAAGATGCGCCCGGTCTGCGAGCCTTCCGCGTCACTTACGCGCATTGATGAAGGCTGGATCACCCCCATGAAGGGGTACGAGGTGCGGTTGTACGTGAGCGGGTAACGCCCCTGCCGCCGGGGCGCTGCAACCTCTGGAGGGACCCGCTCCGTCGGGTCCCCGCCCCGCCGATGTGTCCCATCCGTCCCGTACGACCCATTACTGCCGCACGACGGGGTGAGGGCGTCTGCGCGTTCTGGCGCAGGGTGTTATTTACCCCTTCTCATACCCGTATTCCACCAGCGCCGGCTCGAAGAAATCGAACGTGTGCGGCCCTTCAGCCGTTTTCCAGCGGCCCACCGCCTCCGGGCGGACCGGAATCTTTGCCAGCTTCATCCCGAGGAAATCCTCCAGCCGCGGAAGTGTCTCCTCCTGCTTCAGCACGAAGTCTTCGAACCGCACCTCGATCCAGTGCGCCGGTTTCGGTGTCGCCTTCACCAGATCGTACTGGTACTTCCACGAAATCGCCCGGCGGCGGCGTTCATCTTCCGTGAGGGGATACGGAATGTTGAAATCGGAAAGGTCGTCGGTAACGTGTCCGCCGAGAATGCTGTCGCGCGGGTCACGAATCCAGAAGATGTACTTCGCTTCGGGGAACATCCGCACGATCCACGGGAACACCAGTGTCGTTTCGGGGATTTTCCAGCCCTTTCGTGCTGCCGGGCTTTCCAGAACCGACTTCAGGTACGTCTGGATCAACCCGGTGAATTTCTCCGGGATGTCCATCGAGTGCAGCTGCGACCAATCCCACCTGAACCCGCCGTGCCATTTGACGTATCGAGCCATCACGCGGCAGGCGTCGTACATGGCTTGCGGCGGCACGAGATCGTACGAATCGTTCAGCGGCTCACCCATGTATACGCCGCTGTCTACAAGCGTCTGCGACATGGCCCGCGTGCCACCGTGGCCGCGACCGATGATGATGATCAGGGACATGAAGCGCTTTCCTCCTGTTCCACTGGAGCCCATTTTCTGGGAAATGGCGGGATGAAGTTGTCAGACCGTACGGTGGTTTCCGGAACGGGCGCGTGCCGCAGGGGAAACCCGTCGAACGTGCGGGGTGGACCTCGAATCAGTCAGGTGGTCAACTCGCGGGGCGAAACGGCGCAGAACTCCGTAACCGTGGCGTGAAGACGATGTCAACGGAATACGGGACTCACGAACGCTCGCAAGTCCCGTATTGTCATATGGTGGAGCTGACGGGGATCGAACCCGTGACCTCATGTCTGCCAGACAGGCGCTCTCCCAGCTGAGCTACAGCCCCTGTTTCCCAAATAATGCCGCTAAAAAGATAGGCACGAAACCGGTGTGTGGCAAGTGAACACCATCCGGGTGACTACACCGCGCCCATCGTTTTCAGGTTCTCAAAGCTGATTTTCGCACTCTCCAGCGGCGGGCGCTTGCACGAATCCTGCTCCACGATCAACCACTTCGATCCGGCTTCTTTGGCGACGGCGAAAATCGCGTCCCAGTCGAGGATCCCGTTGCCGATTTCCGCGAACGACTTCATATCGTCGTCCGCCATATCCTTGATATGCACCAGCGAAAGGCGGTTGGCGACCTTCTTCATGTACGTGGCCGGGTCAACTCCCGCATACTGCACCCAGTAGGTGTCGATCTCGGCGTGGAGTGCCTTCGGATCGCTGTTTTCGTACAGAATGTCCAGGCCGTGCTTTCCGCCAAAGAGTTTGAACTCGTGGTTGTGGTTGTGGTAGGAAAGCTGAATGCCTTCCTTCAGCAGTTTCTGTCCGATCCCTGACAACAGAACGGCGGTGCGCTTCCACGCTTCGGCGTCCTCGGTGTAGGTGCCCGGAAGACCGGGGATGGTCACAAACGACGACCCGAGCGCCTTCACGTCTTCAACCGTCTTGTCGAATTCCTTCTCCAGCGGCTCGACACCCCAGTGCCCGCCCGCGCGCTTCAGGCCGAGGTCATCCAGTATCTTTCCGAGTTCCTTCGGCGCAACCCCGTACATCCCTGCCAGTTCCACACCGGCGTACCCGATTTTGGCGACGGCTTTCAACGTGCCGACGAAGTCCTTGCTGCAGTCCTCGCGCAGCGTGTACATCTGAATCGCAATGGGAATTTTGGCCACGGTGAGGCTCCTTTTCCAATGGGGCCGGCGGTTCCGGCATTTTTTGCCGTACTCCGCGAGCAGTTTTTCATGCAACAAAGTATATCGCCTGCCCGCCACCGAACCAATTCCGCGGGTGGTGGCGCGGGAAAATCGCCACGCCGAAAAGCTCAGGCGAAGGCGCAGTGCGGCGGCGGATGGTTATTTGTTCGGCTTCACGGTGCGAAGCTCGGGAAGGTCGGGCTCTATGTGGACGACGATATTCGCCGGCCGCTTCATGGAAGATCGAATGGCTTCTTCCACCCGATCGGCAACCCTGTGCCCCTGAACCACGCTCAATGCCGGGTCAACCAGAATGTGTACGTCCACGAATATCTCCCGGCCGACAAGACGGCTGCGCAGGCGGTGAAACGCGCGGACCCCCTCCTCGCCCGAAATTGCCTGTTCCAGCGCGGCAACCGTTTCGACGTCCGCGCTTACGTCGAAAAGCTCCACCAGCGCGTCCACGCCGATTTTCAGCCCCACGCCGACCACCATGATTCCCACCACCACGCCGGCCGTCTGGTCACCGTGGCCCCACCCCATCATCCCGGCCACGGAACCGAACACCACGGCCAGCGCGCCGAGGGCGTCCGAACGGTGATGCCAGGCGTTGGCGAACACTGCGGCGCTGTTGCATGCCAGCGCCACCCTGCGCGTGATCCGGAAAAGCCATTCCTTGCCCACCACCGAAATGGCCGCAATCACGAGTACCCAGATGCCGGGGTAGGAGTGATGGCGGAGGTACATCTCCCGCCCTGCCACAAACGAAATCCGCGCGCCGACAAACACCAGCGCGAAGGCGATGAGCAGGGCACTGATCGTCTCGATCTTGCCGTGGCCGTACGGGTGGCGCTTATCCGCCGGCCGCAACCCCACGCGCGTTCCGACGATCACGAGGGCATCCGTGGCAAGGTCGGAAAGCGAGTGCACTCCGTCGGCAACCAGCGCGATGGAACCAAACGCCCACCCGGCAAGTATCTTTGCCAGAGTCATGATCACATTCATCACGATGCCGATATTCGTGACACGCGTGATCGAAGCGGCCTCTTCGCGCATACGGTCCGACGTCGCCAATGGTGAGCTTTTCGAAACCGGCATAAGCCCTGCTTTGTTGGGAACTGTTCTCCTGAGTCCGTATCGTTAAGTATCCAGAAGGCGCCGGCGAGCACCAAGTGCGGGTGATTGAACCGCGTGATCGAACGGACAGGGCTGCCGACCGGCGGCAGTGAGGCGTAATGCGGAAAGCGTTGATTTTTCTTGCGATAGCAATAGCAGGCGCTCTGGCCGTTGCCGGAACCCAATCGGTGCGACGCCTGTTTTCCGTTGCCCGCACCTTCCGGGAAGTCACATTCGAACGCGCCCACGCGGATACCCTGTCCCTTCCCGGCCTCGCGGCTTCGGTGGTGGGACAGAAGGTGCTCGCGGACCTTGAGCTCGATTCCGTCCAGCAGGAACACATCGCCCGGTTATACCGCAGGCTGCGCGAGAGCACCCCCGCGGATTCCGCCGCTCCGGTCGGATACTCGCCTGCCCGCCGCAGGGACCCGGCACCCGCTGCCGCCGATGCGCTCCGCGACAGCATCCGCGCCGTATTGACCCGGGAACAGTGGAAAAAGCTGCAGGATTCGCGTTCAACCGTCGCCATTCTCCGGAAGAACTGGACCGACTACCTCAGCGACCCGATGGTTCGCGACGTGATGGGGCAACTCGACCTCACGGCATCTCAGAAGGCGCAGATGAAGTCGCTGGCAAAGGTGTACACCGGCGATCTGGCGACGCTGCTCACAATCTCCGACCCGGTGGTCCGCCGCATGCGCGTGGAAGCCCTGTTTGACGACGGCTGGTCACAGGCGCGCCGTATTCTCACTCCGGATCAACAGGCCACCGTCGAGAACTACCTTGCCACCCATCGCGAGCAGATAGAAGCCGGCCTGCGGGGCCTCTGGCTGCAAGGCTTGTAATAAGTGGCGTCCGCCTGAATGGCCCCAGAACAAGTGCTAGCCAGAGCCGCGCCACCTGTCGTTCAGGGTCTTTGAGCCGACCGTTCCGATGCGACATCCAGGCCTGTACATCCGTCCCCTTGAACCGCGGGATATCGTTCCGGTTGCCCGGCTGCTGGACGAATCGCTGCCACGCGACCGCGTCACTCCCCGCTGGTTGAAAGAAAAGGCCTTCGCCGACCCGGATTACGACAGCGCGCTCACCCTCTGCGCCATTGACGGGGGTAATCTGGTGGGGTTCGCGCATGGCGTGGCGCGTCCATCCCATGCACCGGTGCGGGGATGGTTCAAATGGTTCGCCGTGGCGGAGACCCACCGCCGAACAGGCATCGCGACGAAACTCTTTGACCAGATCGAGCGGGTGATGGCGCGCCGGGGAGTTCGGTCGGTCAGTATCGCGGATTCAGTGCCCAATTACACCATGCCGGGTGTGGATCCACGGTACGCGGAGGCCCGCGTCTTCCTCGCGCAACGGGGGTACGTCGAAGGTGAACAGCGCGTGAACATGGCCTGTCCGTTAACCACGGCAGACTGGCGGACGGATGAGGAAGAGGACCGGCTGGCCGCACAGGGAGTGCGCGTCATCCGCGCCGCCCGAACGGATCTCTCCCACGCGCTCGAATTCGTCCGCACCCAGTTCCCCTCATGGACGCCCGAGGTCGCACACTGCTTTCTACGTGAACCAATCAGCCTCCACCTTGCCGTTGAGGGCGCACGCGTGATCGGGTTTGCCGCGTACGACGCAAACAACCCCGGCATGGCATGGTTCGGTCCCATGGGCACCCATCCGGAAAAGCGCACGCGCGGTGTCGGCGGCACGTTGCTGAAACGCTGCCTGCGTGATCTGGCGGCGCAGGGGCATGCGGAAGCCATCATCCCCTGGGTGGGACCGGTGGTGTTCTACGAGAAGGCCTGTGGCGCGGAAATCAGCCGGACGTTCGTGGCTGTTTCAAAACAACTGGTGGAAGAGCGAGGATAACGGCGAGAGGTAAGCTGGTACCCCGGACTGGAATTGAACCAGCGACACCAGGTTTAGGAAACCTGTGCTCTATCCAACTGAGCTACCGGGGCACCCAAGTGGTCTATGAAAAAAGTACGGCCGGCGCCGCGGTATGGCAAGATCGGAACGCCGCGTAGTCCGCCGCGCCACATTTTCTACCCACCCCAGAAAAAACCGTACCCCGATTGAACCATTTTCGCGAAAACCCTTGACACGAAGACGACGCGTCGCCTCATCTCTCATGTGCCGGAATGGCGGCGGCCCTTTGCGTTGTCTCCGCGGCCCGCTGCGCCGTATTCTCATGAAGTGCAATCCATCCGCCTGTCCGCGGCTTTTTGAAGGGAAGGCATAGCCATGCAGGGAATCATGTATCTGGACGCGCTGGCGTCTTTCGGCAAAATGGGTCCCAAGGACGAGGAAGTGTCGTGGAAACTGGAGACACTCCTCGACGAAATGGCGTGGTGCGGCATTCACGGGGCACTTGTGTATCACAACGTGGCGCGGGAGTATGACCCGGCGTACGGCAACCGGATGCTCATGGAGGCGATTTCCGGCAACCCGCGGTTGTTCCCCTGCTGGGTTGTGTTGCCGCATGATTGCGGGGAAATGCCGCCGCCCAAACGGCTTGTGAAGGAGATGCTGGCCGCGGGGGTGAGGGCCGTCCGTATGGCGCCGCGCTCGCAGAACTACCTGCTGGAGGAGTACGTCTGCGGTGAACTGCTCGATGCACTGGCGGGAGAGCAGATCCTCCTTTCCATCGGCATTGATCAGACGTCGTACGGTGACCTGTTTCAAATCGCATCGCGGCGGCCCGGGCTGCCGATCCTCATGACGGGCTGTTCGTGGGCCAGCACGCGGAATATCCTGCCGCTCATGGACAAATGCCCCAACGTGCACATCGAGTTCTCCACGTTTCAGGCGAACTACGCGCTGGAGGAGTTCACCGAGCGATACGGCGCCGAACGGCTGCTTTTCGGCACGGACGCGCTGCTCAAAAGCATGGGCGCCGCCAAGTCGTTCGTGGACTACGCGGAACTTGGCGAGGCGGATCGGAAGCTTATCGCGGGGGGCAACCTCGCCCGGCTGTTGCGGCTGGAACGGCTGCCTGAGGAGTACCCGGCGCGAACGGACGGGCCCATCCTGAGCCGCGTGAAGGAAGGGCTGCCGCTGGAGCACATCACGGTGATCGACTCGCACGCGCACATGTCGCACAACGATGCTCGCGGCGTGGGGTACATGCCGATGCCGCGAAGCGATGCGAAGCACATGATCCGCCGCAACCGGCGCCTCGGCATTGACAAAGTCGCCATAAGCTCCTGGATGGGCATATTCGCCGACTGCGAAGAGGGGAACGTCATCCTCAAGGACGCCATGGATCAGTTCCCGGACGACATCATCGGGTATGCGACGCTCGACCCGAATTATCTCACTGCGGAGGAGTTCGACCGCTGGATGCGTCTGGCCCACGAGGAGTGGGGTTTCAAAGGCATGAAGCCGTACAACCCGCGGGTTCGGATTCCGTACAACTCTCCGCGGTACGACCAGTGGTATGCCTACGGCAACGAGCACCGGTTGTTCTGTCTGCTCCATTCGTCGGGCGGCAATTTCATCAACGAGGTGGCCGATATCAGCAAACGTTATCCGGAGATCAGCTTCCTGCTTGCGCATTCGGGGGGCGAT
>ERZ795051.5812-NODE-5812-length-10626-cov-5.727651_pt1 | contig 10626 bp, 5 predicted proteins | sample MGYA00375135_ERZ795051 | MGnify/ENA primary metagenome ERZ795051 (study PRJEB30180, sample SAMN05720222) | activated sludge metagenome | isolation source: Anaerobic digester | place: Japan | collected 2015-05-26 ... | reverse complement strand
TGGTTTCGTACAGGTGAAGCACCCAGTCGTCGTTGTCCTCCGCCTTCTTCAGCGCCGCAAGAACGATGTTCGGCGCTCCAATTCGTATCATGCCGTGGGTGTCGGGTCGCGCACCTTCGTGTGGAATCTCGCGTGTCGTGATGATGGGCGCGTTAAGCATGTGGGCTTCGCGCACCGTGGCGGCTTCAGTCCAGTTTCCCTTGTGAGGCAGAAGCGCGTAGGTGAACTCGTGTCGCCCTTCGTCGGACTGATCCTGCGATTTATGCGCCACGGTTGTGCGAAGAAGGGTGACAGTCATCGTGCCGTCAGCGCGGCGGGAATGGCCGTACCGTCCGTTGTTGAGCACCGAAAGCCCCCACTGACCATTCGAGACGTCCATCCACGTCTGCGTTGCGCGGTCGTTGTCCGGAATCGGCCGCTGGACGGCGCCCCACGGCACTTCGCACGTCCACGGAGCATCGGCCGGCAGCGCAACCGGAATGAGCGCCTTCATCGTGAAATTGGCCTCGTGACAATCGATGGTGGTATGAACTTCCACGCGCGGACTGGTACGGGTGATGCGGAACTCCTGCACGAATGTCGAACGATGCCAGGTCGTTGTCACGCGGATTGCCGCACGCACGTCGCCATCTTCGACCACTTCGGTCCGTACGGTCTGGTTCATCCAGCGAACCGGGCCTTCCGGGCACAGATGCCACGGATTTCCGACGTCGCCCTGTCCTTCAATCGCACAGGCTTCCTTTCCGTCCGGGAGCACGTTCCGGTTCAGCCGCTTATCGAACAACTGTGATACCCAGCCCGTTCGCGGGTTGATCGTTACGCGAACGAAGTCGTTGTCCAGGGTCAGTCGGTCCGCGCCCACCATTGATGAGAACACTCGTTCATCACGGTGCGCGGGGTGGAGCCAGACCGTTTTGTACCCCATGGCCGGAATCCCATCCGGCTGGACGAGAAGGCGGAAGTTCTTGTTCGTCTTGTCGAATGTGCCGATATCGGTGGAAAGGGTCTGCGCCGGAACCGGCCTCCCGTTCCCGTCGCGGACTTCGAACCCGTCGCAGTAGCTGTGCGGCTCGGTGAGCAGGATCTCCGCCGGGTCATTTCGGTCCCACCCGAGCGTGTTGAAGAGCACGACGGGGATACCATCCCCTTTGGTATTGATCGTAGAGGCGAGCACGTTTGCCACGGCGTTCGTTCCGATGGAGCAGATGCTGTCCACCTCGTCGTAGCGCTTGTACGCCTCCTCGTAGGCTTCAAAGATGGCCGTCCCCGGGAAGATGTCGTGCATCTGGTTGAAAAGCGTCAGGCGCCACGCCCGCGCGGCATGTTTGGTCGGATAAATCCCGCCGTCGCGCATTGCAAGCGTCGCCATCGCCTCCAGCGTACGCAGCCCCCATTCCGAACGACGGTTGCGCAACTTCACCTCTGCGAAGGTGCTGTACGCTCCCACGTTGTTGTGTCGGTGGTCCGTTGTGCTGATAAACTCGCCCTGCACCACGCGCAAGCCGTCCGCGGCGGTATCAACGGAAGAAAAGAACCGGTGCGGCGTGGAAAACTCGATTTTCGGAAATGCCGCGAGCGCGCGCAGATTCTCAATACCCTGCGGGCTTCCCGGCCACGGCGGAGTAAGGTCGTCCCCGTCCAGCAGCATGCACGCCGGAATGGTCGTCGCCTTCATGTGCTCGCACACGTTGCGGATGACTTTGTCCTGTTCGATCATCTGCGCGGAATCATAGTGGCTGGTCATGTAGTGCGCGAACACGCGGGTCCCGTCCAGGCCCTCCCACAAAAACTGCCCCCCGTGCGGCGCCTGATACCAGTTCCCGAACACGAACGCGTTGATTCCGCACAGCTTCCAGATCTGCGGCAGAGTGTTGGCGTGGCCGGAGAAGTTGTCGGGTGCCCAGTGCAGCGAAATTTCCTTGCCAAAGCGCTGTTTGAAGTACCGTTTCGTGTACAGCAGGTGCCGCACCCAGCTTTCGCCCCCCGGCATGAAGCTTTCCGGTTCGCTGAACGTTGCTCCCGGAATATCCCATCGACCTTCTTTCACGCGACGGGCAATCGCCTTTTCGGTGGCCGAATCCTCCAGATGCACGTACATCGGTGGCTGATCCTGCGCGAACGTGTAGGCAGGGTCGACCTCCATGATTCGCAGCGCCTGATCAAACAGCGCGCGCGCGATTCGCTTTGTCTCAGAGAAATCCCATCCCCAGGAGAGATCCACGTGCGAGTGCGGGACGATGTGCACTGTGTACTGCTTCGCCAGCGGATCCAGTTGCCTGAGCAGCTCGTTCGCCTCCACGACTTGCGCCAAAAACACGTCTGGCGCAGCATCGGGGTCCACCGCCGCAACGTACCGCGCCAGAACATCGTTGATCGCCGCCGCGTTCCCGGGTTGCGCCGCGCGCCATTGCATCACGAAATCAAGGCTGCGTCGAAGTGTTTTCACCTGCCGCAACCGGGGTGATTGGAACAGGATCAGCTTCAGCATCTCGCTCGAAAGCCCGCCCTCCTCCGATTTCACGGCAATCTTGAGCCCGTTCGCCATGAGAGCAGGCACCGGGAGGCTGATCGTTGGCTCGAACCCCTCGCCAAGTTTCATTCCGTTCACCCAGACCGTCAGGTGGCCTCCGATTACGAATCTTCCGCTGATTGGCTCGGAAAGCAGGGGAGACGCGGGAACGGAAGCCCGCAACCACGCGGTGGCCCAGCGTTTCGTTGCCAGATGCCGCCACCCCTCGTCCCACGCCGAATCATCGTATTCCGGCGATTCCGCGCCGCGTGCGTCTCCGATGATCGCTTTCCACGTCACCGGCAGTTCATTTGCCTTGAGCAGTTCCAGAATTCGGGTAAGGCGGTCTTCCATGTGGGTTCTCCGGAAATTCGGGGTCTGTGCGGGTGGCCAAATCGTTGCAGACGTAACATAAATGCGCGATCTCTGCGGAACAACGCTCAGCGGGCGAGACGACGGCGAACCACCGGAACAAAAAAGGAGCGGGCGCGTTTGCGCGCCCGCTCCCGCCTGTCCGAAAGCATCGTTCTCTACGGGTTTTCAGTTCGGTATTGTCACGCCGATGAACAGCGTGCTGTTGTCCCGTTTGACGAGGAGCAGCACCGAGTCCCCCGCTTTCACCGCGGCGATCTTACGCTCGAATTCCTGCACGTTCGCCACGGGCTGCAGATTGACCTCCTGAATGATGTCCCCCTGGCGCAGGCCACGGCTGGCCGCGGGGCTGTTCGGGTCCACCGCCGTCACGAGAACACCAGTCTGCGCTTCTCCGCCGCGCCGCCCTGTCGCTTCCGATGCGTTTGTCACGGTGAGCCCCAGTCTGGACACCGCTCCGGTGCGTGATGACGAGCTGGTCCGCTCGCTGGGGAGCTGGAACTCCGCGGGCAATTCATCAAGCGTCGCGGTTACAGTGCGCTCTCTGCCTTCCCGCCACAACCCGAGTCGGACCTGTTGGCCGGGAGGCGTGCTGGCGATGCGGAGACGGAGATCGTTCATGTCTTTCACTGCTGTCCCGTTGATCGTTCTGATTACGTCGCCGCGCTGAATTCCGGCGCGCGCAGCGGGGCCTCCGGAAGTAACATCACCCACCAGTGCGCCGTGCCGGTCCGGCAGATTGAGGCTGTTCTGAATCTCTGGCGTAATCTGCTGAATCTGGACGCCCAGATATCCACGCGAAACACGGCCGTTTTCCACCAGCTGCCGGGCAATATCCCGAACCAGATTGATCGGTATGGCAAACCCCACGCCGGAATTGCTGCCGCTGGTGGAACTGATTGCCGTATTGATCCCGATCAACCGCCCGCGCAGATCCACCAGCGCGCCGCCGGAGTTGCCCGGATTGATTGCCGCATCGGTCTGGATGAAGCTTTCGAAACCGGTATACCCGCTGCGATTGTCACTGTCCACGATCCCGATATTTCGCCCCAGCGCGCTGACGATTCCGGTGGTCACCGTATGTCGCAGGGCTTCCCCGAACGGACTCCCGATCGCCACCACCCAGTGCCCGATTTTGATGCTGTCGCTGTTTCCCAGCTCCAGCGTCGGGAGGTTCGTCAAATCAACCTTGATCACCGCAACATCCGTCCGTGGGTCGGTTCCAACAACCCGGGCGCTCGTTTCTACTCCGTCGTCTCCGATGACCACTGTCAGCTTGTCCGCGCCCTGAATCACGTGGTTGTTGGTGACGATGTACCCGTCCGAACTGACGATCACGCCGCTGCCGAGCCCTTCACGGCGAAAACTCTGGTCCGGTATCTGCGGGAAAAGATCGCGCGGGAAAAAGTCCGGCAGGTTCGGAATGACGTTCTGGGAAGCTTTGACGGTCGTTTCGCTCTTGATCATTACGACCGCCGGAATCGCCCGTTCGGCGGCCCAGTTGAACGCCTCACCCAGTGCCATCGCCGTTGCCGTGGAAGGTGGTGGCGGCGTGCGAGGGCTTGATGGCGGCGCGAATAACCGCGTCTGAGCGTGCGCTTCAAATGGAGAAAACGGCGTGTGAGTAAAAAGTGACCCCGAAGCAAGGATCAATCCGATGAACGTGCCTACACCGATGAACGAAACAGCCCAGAGGACTCTTCGCCCCTTCATGGTGGTATCCTTCCTTTTTGCGAAAAACCAGGGAACGTGAGATGGTTCACTCACTACTAAGTGTACGACCGGAACACGCGATTCAAAATGTGGAACGCGCGCCCCGGGGGCGCGGTTCCTTGAACACCCCGCCGACGTGCGTTCAGCGCTTGACGATTCTTCGCGCAACCGCTATACTAGGTAGTACGCGAGCGTAACTCAGCTGGTAGAGTTCCAGCTTCCCAAGCTGGCTGTCGCGGGTTCGAATCCCGTCGCTCGCTCCATTCGTTCCATTCCGCATCGGATCAGCGATGCGTTTGCATACGCCGCCGCCTCGAAGGAGCCGGCGGTTTTTTTGTGAATTGTCCCGACCCCGCCGCTGCGCTACATTCCATAGGCAGCACCTCTTCTTTCGGCACACTCCGTGGAGGTATTCATGCCGGCTTCACGCCACACCTGGTTACGCGCGTATCACACGGATAACCCCTTCGACCGATCGCTGACGCGCCCCCTCACCATCGTCGCGAGTGAGGATATCGAAGTAGCGTGGCAGCCGCCCGGCAGCGCGGAACCGAAGGCGGTTCTTTCGTGCAGCCGCTATGATTTCATCTTCCCCTACCGGACCATCGAAAACGAAGAACGCGTGGGGCGTGGCCGCATTTTTCTCCCGCCATCCTGCGAAACTTCTCCGAAGCCTCGCAGCGTGCCGCTTGTGCTGAGCATTCATTACGAGGGCGATCAGGGATGGGCGTCGGGTTTCCTCGCCCAGGGATGGGCCTGTATGACTCCCATAGCCCTGGGACCAGACCACGGAGGCAACCTCGCCGGCGAAGGAATGGACCACACGCTCGCCATGGCGCAGCTCGTGCGCCGTCTCGGGTTTGTGGACCTCCAGCGAATCGGGTGGACGGGGGGGTCTGCGGGCGGCTTCCAGTGCCTCATGGCGATGGAATCGCTGTGGCCGGTGGCGTGCGCAAACGCCGACGTTCCAGTTGTTGACCTCTATTACAACATCAGGTATCTCGGCACGATGGAGCGGTACAACCGCGGCATAACGGACCCCGCCGCGCTTGTGATACCGGTCATTCACGCGGTTCAGTCCATCGTCGAAAAAACGGAAGGATATCTGAGGGACGACGTGGAGGCGTACTGGCGGCATTCCGTACCGGTCGGTGCGGCACTCATCAGGTCCCCGCTGATCATCCACAGTGCGACCGGTGACCTCCTTTGTCCGGTTGCGCAGGTCGGCGACGACTTCTACCGCCCGCCGAAGCGGAGCGACTTCCCGCCGGGCTGGAACATGGAATATCGCAAGTATGCGAATCCACTCGCGCTGGACAAGCCGCTGATCGAATGGTTTTCGCCGGAACACGTGGAACAGGTTACCGTGGCAATCCCGGAATCCGCCCCACGTGTGGACCGCATCCCCGTCCCACCCAACCGGCCGGCGCCTCCGCCCCCGCCACCGCCGTACACACTCGTAAAGCCATTCAGCCGAACCAACCTCATTACCGTGTTGATCCAGGATGAAGGCAACCCGACTCCCCTGTGCGCGCATTCGAAGTACGCCGTCTGGATGGACCCGCTGCCCTATTTCCAGTATCACTTTGCGCGGGGATACGTTCCTGCGGAGCACCTCACTCCCGAAGTGCTGACAAGGGTTCTGGGTCGTTTCTCAAAGGCCGTGCCCCAAAATGCGACACTTCCGCCCATTCGCCGTTTGCACGAGCATTTCGACCGCTGGGAGGCGCTGCTCGCGCTGGAAACGTTCGCCGGAACCCCGCCTCGCGAGGAAAATATCAGCACTCTCCGCAGGCTGTATTCGGAGCTTCCGCCGGTTGCGAGGGCTCTGGACGTGCAACAGGACGGCATTGTCGCTCAGTTTGCCGAAAACCCGGTCGCAGGCCTCGTTTTCCACCAGGCGGTTGAGTTGCGAAAAACTGGCGAAACCTCCGAAGCAGAAGCGAAAGAATCCCACCTCAAAAGGGAGTACGGTTCTTCCGCCTTCGCAAAACTCCGGACGGAGTAAGGGTTTCTCCGGTGGACCGGGTGCAGGAGTCTCCCCGGGCGAAAGCCACGCCGCGAGATGCGGAACCGGCGGTGGAGATCCGGGAGCTCGTAAAGCACTACGGCGCGACCCCGGTTCTTCGAGGAATCAATCTCACCATCGCCGCCGGTACGTCCGTCGCCCTGTTCGGCCCGAACGGCGCAGGGAAATCAACCCTCCTCAATCTCATAGCCACCCTCGCCCGCCCTACGTCTGGCACGATTCGAGTGTGCGGATACGATTCGGTGAAGGAGGGTCCGCGCGCTCGCGGATGTGCAGGCATGCTCTCCCATGCGCCGTGGGTGTATGACCGGATGTCCGTGCGGGATAACGTGCGCTTTTTCGCGAAACTGAGGGGAAAGCCTCTCAGCGATGGAGAAATTCTGGACGCGCTGGCGGATATGGACTTGGATAACGTTGCCGACGCCGATGCGGGAACCCTCTCCCGCGGCATGAAACAACGGCTCGGAATCGTTCGCGCCTTTCTCGGCACCCCTGCCCTTCTCCTTATGGATGAACCGTTCACCGGCCTCGACCGGAAGTCCGCCGGCCTCCTCTGCGATCGCATGATCCGCTTCCGCGAGGCAGGGGGAACACTCCTCACTGTCACGCACGCGGTCAGTGAAGGCTGGCGGATCGCCACCCGCGCTCTGATGCTCCACCGGGGAAGGCTGGTGCAGGATGTCCCGGTCACGCCGGATGGATTGGAGTCGTTTGCGGCTCAGTACGACGACCGCATGCGGGGAGAAGACGACTGATGCGGGTGTTCTGGGCGATTCTGTGGAAAGATATTCGCTACGAACTTCGAAGGCGGGAACTCGTCGCCGTCATGACGGTGTTCGCGTTGCTTGTCGTCGTGATATTCGCGTTTGCGATCGGCATACGCTCCGAATCGCCGGCCTCCATGGCTGCCTCCGTCCTCTGGGTGGCAACCTCATTCGCCGGAACGCTCGGCCTGAACCGTTCCCTTGCCCTTGAGCGCGACGAGCAGTGCCTCAAAGCCCTGTTGATGAGCCCGGCGGACAGAAGCTGGGTGTTTCTTGCCAAAGCAACCGGCAACCTGGTATTCCTTCTGGCAGCCCAGGTGATTCTTACTCCCCTCGTTATCGTGCTGTTCGGGGTTGAAGATACGGGTCACTGGTCGCTGCTCGGCGTCACGCTTCTGCTGGGGTCAGCAGGGTTTGTCGGAGTAGGCACCCTGTTCGCCACGATGGCCACGAGCACGCGCATGCGGGATTGGCTTCTCCCGATCCTCCTGTTTCCCGTCGAGGTTCCGGTGCTCATCGCCGCGGTGAAGGCGACCGCACATGTGTTTTCCACCGCGCCGCCCGGGGAGTCCACCATCTGGATCGCCATACTTGCGGCCTTCGATCTCATTTTCGTCTCAATGTCCATTCTCTCGTTCGGGTTTGTGGTCGAGGAATGAGTGACTGTCGAGGTGATTACGCGCATGAATGAGCGGAATGGCACATCAGGCGTTACGTTGGTCGTCGGAGCGGGCCTTGCGGGGCTGACCGCAGCGTACCGCTGGCGTCAGCGCGGTGAGGACGTCGTCCTGGTCGAAAAAGCTCCGTACGTGGGCGGCATGGCGCGGTCGCACTACCGGAACGGGTTCACCTTTGATTTCGGTCCGCATTTCATCATCGAGAAAACGCCCCTGCTGGATGAGCTTTTCGCCCCGGACGAACTGGTCGCATTTGGCCCCGAAATCCACATGGTGCTCGGAGGCCGGTGGATTCGGTATCCGTTCACACCCTCCTCCATGCTGAAAGTGCCGCTGGGCGTGCAGATGGACTTCCTGCGGACACGCGCTTTGGGCCCCCGACCCGGGGTGGATTACGGGCCGCCGGACTCCTTCCGGCGAAACATGAGCCGCCAGTTCGGGCGCGGGCTGTACGACTTCTTCTTCCGCCCGTACCTGACGAAGAAGTTCGGCGGGTGGGATATCAGCGATGTTGTTCACAGTGACTGGTGGGCGATGGCAACCCATACCCGGGGCGTGGTCACGCGCTTCGCACCGCCTGCCCCGCAGACCGGGCACGCGATGGGCGCCCTCCGGAAGCTTGCGCGGCTGACGAAAGAACTCCCGTACGTGTTCAGGAAACTGGCCCTGTGGTACCCCAAAGCCGGGTTTGGGGAGATACCGAAGCGCATCGCCGAGCAGTTCACTCACAACGGCGGAGTGATTCGCCTGAATTGCCAGATTTCCCAGATTCGCCGGACCGAGAACCGTATCACCGGCGTGGTAGTGGACGGAGAGGAAATCCCGGTGCGGCGCCTTATCTGGACGGCATCTCCCAACCTGCTTGCGCGCATGCTCGGAACGTCATCTCTCGACATGCCGACATTGCATTCGATCATCTATTTCATCAGCACCGATCGCCGGTACCGCCGGCGTGGAACTGAAGTAAGGCCGGTGGACCCTGAATTCGCGTTTTACCGCGCCTATTTTCCGGAAACCATCTGGGAAGGTCTTACACCCGGCGGCAGAAGCGCGGTGGTTGCCGAAGTCGGAACCACGAATCGTGACGATCTCGCAAAAGCGGGCGAAAAGTATGGAGCCATAATCGACACCTGCGTGGCTCTGGGGCTGTTTCCCCGCAACGCGGTAACCGACATTTTCCACGATGTGCAACCCGATTGCTACCCGGTGTATCCCCTCGATTACGAAACTCACCTTCAGAAGTACTATTCTGAGCTTACACCGATCCAGAATCTCCTGCTTGCCGGCCGCAACGCGCGATTCCAGTACTACAATTCTCATCAGGTCATTCGCGACGGGGAACGCACGGTCGAGGACGTGCTGTTCTGATCTCCACTGCTTCGATGCGTCGCCCGCGTACGCGATCTCACTGCACATGGATCACTTTTCGTGTATTCCCCTGGGGTCAAAACCCGAGGTTTCGGTATATTAAGAGAGCGTTAATTCCACAAGCTGAAATCCGATATCCCGGCGTGTGTCCGCAGTTCCGCGCGCGAGGCCCGGAACCAGGCGCGGCCGCGTCTGCCGATCATGTTCCCCGCGAGGAATCGCGGGGTTGATATACGGAGCACATTGGTCCTTGAGTGCAGCATCCATGGAAGAGCCCGGCTCTTCCACCCTTGAAGCCGCCAGCCGAACTTCCCCTGACGACATCATCGACCCCAGACACGAGAAGCGCAACTACTGGCTCACCGTCATCAACGGCATTATGACGGGAGGGCCAAGCACCCTGTTCGATCCGAACACGGTTGTCGCGGCGTTCATCATCCACCTCAGCGGCTCTCAGGCTCTCGTCGGTCTGGTAAGCGGACTGGTCATGCTGGGCCATGTCTGGCCGCAGCTTTTCGTTGCCAACTGGATCGAACCGAAACCGAAAAAGCTGTTTGTGTACCACATCTCAACGGTGTTGCGCCTTGCCAGCCTCACTACCCTTGGCGTGCTCATCTGGGTCTTCCGTGATGACCTGCCGGGGTGGTTCGTCTACGCCATGATCGGCCTGTTGTTTGCCTTCTGGTCTGCGGGTGGGTTCAGTGCCGTTGCCTGGTATGATATCCTGAGCAAGACGGTGTACAGCTACAAACGGCCTGTTCTTTTTGCCTGGAGGCAGACCGGCGCCGGTATCATCGCCCTGCTCGCCGGCGGCGTGATTACATGGGCGCTCAGCCCCCGCTCAGGACTGCGCTACCCGCTGAATTACCTCTTCCTCCTCTCGCTCATGACGGTCCTCATCGCCATCGGGATCCTCTGCTTCAACCTGGTGGTGGAACCCGCCGAAACGCATGCCATCAAAAAACGCCGGCCATTCAGAGAGTATCTGAGACTGGGGCCGCAGATCATGCGCGAGGACCACAATTACCGACGCCTGTTCTGGGGGCAGATCACCTTTTCCCTCGCCGTCATGAACACCCCGTTTCTGGTGCCGTTCCTCATCAAAGATATCCGCGTGGATGACAGCATCATCGGCATGCTCATGGTGGTGGCCGCAATCGCGGACCTCCTAATCAACGTGTACTGGGGTCAGCT
>ERZ795051.5806-NODE-5806-length-10630-cov-5.364444_pt1 | contig 10630 bp, 8 predicted proteins | sample MGYA00375135_ERZ795051 | MGnify/ENA primary metagenome ERZ795051 (study PRJEB30180, sample SAMN05720222) | activated sludge metagenome | isolation source: Anaerobic digester | place: Japan | collected 2015-05-26 ... | reverse complement strand
AAAATGGCGGCCTAAAATGTTCGCAAAAAAACAAAACTTTTCAGGATAGCAGTGCAGAACACGCGGAAGGTTCCTGGCGAGCTTTGGGTCCTTGGCGTGAGGCCAACGGTCGGGCGGTGAATCCCAACTAAAGCGCGCAACGGCACAAAGACAGGGACAAGATTCCGAGAGCGCACAACTGCGCAACCTAGAGACGGACTGCTGACCTCCTCACGCTGCACCTTCGCACCTTCTTACTTTCCTACTTTCTCCCCCCCCTCCCCTCGCCCCCCAGTCAGTCGTCCCTTCAGGACTTCTGCAATCTCCAAACCCCTGACTCAACGTTGAAACGGATAGTGTCGGAAAAGTTCTGCAAAATGAAGCGGGTCATGGTAAGCCACTGGGAAGAAAAAAGAACCCAGTAAAGAAAGGCTAAGAACCATGACCCGAAAGCAGATTCTTATCGCTTCAGTCGCTCCGAAAGGTCCTGGAGTTGTCCGTGGTCATGCCTTTGTTTCCCGCAGATGGGTGATCAGCCTCACGATTTCGCGGTAGCATTTGTCGAAAGAATCCGCGCGGCGGGCGGCGTTCATGTCGAACTTCTTGGTCAGCTCAGGCTGATCCAAGGCCTCGGAGTAGCTGAAACCGCGCGGCATCCGATCCGTCAGCCATTCTTTGGCGCCCCGGATGCCTTCCGGATCGGCGGGGCCGACGAGGTCTGGAGGCAAGCGGCGTTGGTCGCGCAAAGACTCCGCTGCCGCCAGAAACCATGCCTCATATTCGCGCTTGGCGAGAACCACGGAAATGGGAAGATCGGAACGCGCCTGGACGGCACGGTCGAGCAGCGCCGGGCCAAATTCCGCCGGGCAGGCGTCGTCACAATCCAGCAACACCAGGATTCCGCCCTGGCCCGCATTCTTGCGGGCGGCCAGTTCGATGGCGCGTTCGATTTCACCTTGTTTGACCAGCCTCGAAGCAGGCACGCGGATGACAGGGTGAACGAGGGGCACCAAACCGGGGTCAAGCGTCCGGGCAATGCGCCGGACAAGAATGGGAACGGCTTCACATTCCCCATGCCCCTCGACGATGGACGCGATGCGCAGCATGTCAGGCCGGGCCTTTTCCGAAAAGTTCCAATTGGACTGTCGGCGTGTTCCCGACTTCATGCTCATCGGGAATCAACTGGCTGAGCCGAAGCAATTCACCCGCCGTGTAAAGTTGGTCTTGGATCGCGGCGCGGCCGGCGGCATCCACCGGGCCAATAAGGGTGTCGCCGTTGCGATTGGTCACGGCCAGGAGATTCTGATCGGAGATGGATTTGTCGTCGAGCAGGTCAGGACTGTGGCTGGTGACCAGAACCTGGGTATGATGGGAGGCGGCCTTCAATCCATCACGCAGCACCCCGGCGGCGCCGGGATGCAAGGCCACTTCCGGTTCTTCGATGCCAACGAGGGGGACTCGCTTCAAGGCACCGCCGTTGAAAGATTGGAAGAGCGCGGTCAGGACCCCCAGGGCGCGCAGCGTGCCATCAGACATGTTCTCCGCCAGAAAACGCCAGGGGGTCTTGTTCTCCCCCACCTTTTGGCGGAACTCCAAGGTCTCCTTCTTGCCGACATGACGGGTGGACACATCCACCACGCCGGGAACTACTTTGGACAGCAATTCGACCACCTTCGCTTTGGCCTCAGGGCTCTGGGAACTGATGAGATTCAGGACGCTGGCCAGATTGCGACCATCGCGCAACAGCACCTGGCCGGCATCCGGCGGTTGCAGGTCCCGAATCTCGTCAGGATTCAGGTTGTAAAAACCGAACCGGGTAAGGCAGTCGTACAGGGGACGGAACTCGGGCACGCTGGAGGCGGCCACCAGGAAAAGCCGGTCATCCGTGGCCGGAGGGAGCAATTTGGGGTTGGAATCTTTGACCTGGCCGGATTCGACTACATAAAACTGGTCGTCGGGCAGCCCATAGATGCGGCATTCCTCGCGCTGAACCTCGAATCCCCCCCTGGGTTTGGCGCCGATCTGGAAGGCGTAATGGCCCGTGGTCGAATTCGGCAGAATGAAATCGAGCCGGATGCCGAAGTGAGTCGGATGGCCGGACGAGCGGCGGCGGACCTCATTGATGCCGCCCCGGTCGCGGAGCGCGTGATCGAGTGAGGTATTGAGCGCCTCGCTGACGAACCGGAGAGCGTCCATGAAATTACTTTTGCCTGAACCATTCGGGCCAACCAGAAAAACCAGTGAGCGCAACGGGACCGAGCAGGCAGCGATGCTTTTGTAGTTCTTGAGCACAACGCGCGATATCAAGACCGCATCATTCATGGCTTGGGTTATACCACCCGCAAACCACGTTGAATAGACAGGAAATCGTTCGGACAGTGCCAGACAGATCATTCAACGCGGCACAACCCGCTCGCGGCATTTCTCCTTCCGAAAAGTTGGGAGCCGTCATCCGTGCCTTCTCCTGGTCCGGACTCTTGTCACTCCACCGCCGATATCGCCAGCGGGGGTTGTGAATGACGGTGAGGCTGGCGGGCTAGCGCTGGCGGCTGCGGCCCAGAGCGATGGCGCCGTCGAGCGTGGGCACGGCTTCCCAGCCTTAGGCGCGCCGCCGCCTCCCGGCTGCGCGGGTTGACAATGATCACCTGGCCGCAGTGCGCCATGCCATTCGCGCCCCAGCCCCACCTCAAAACGGGATGGAAGCCATCACCCGCGGAGTGCTCAGTAAAGGTGCGCACTCAAAAAAAGCGATTGCTTATCAGTACCCCATCGGCGGCTCGCAGAGGACTGCGAGCGCCACCTTAATAGCGGCGCGGCAGCGCCGTCCCTCATCCTTGGGTGGGGGGGGAGGAGGGCCTCGTCCTCCCGGGCTGCCGGAACGCCCGGCCCGTTCCTTCCCCTCCCTCTATTCTCTTCTCTTCTATTCTCTCTAAGGGGAAAATTTCCCGACGCGCCGGGAGAATCTCCCGGAACACCGGGAGAGGCTCCCGGAGGGGCGGGAGGGGGTCGCCCGGAACACCGGGAGACGGCGGGACCAACAAGGAACCGGACGGCGATGAAGTGGGGCGGACGTGGATTCCAGGATTCGGCGTCCGAAGCGCGCTGGGGGAGCCACGAGTTGCCTGCGTCGGGAGCAGCGAAGTGCCGACATCCTCTAAAACTTCCCGGTTTACAAATGAGGTGGACTGTTGTTTTCTTTGGGCCAGTGAAACCGGAAAACCCAATCCGGGGCGGCATGCCCTCATGCTCAGACCAAAGGTTGACGACATTATGACCACTCCCTGCTCTCATACGGTGTGCGGCTGTTCGTGCTGCGCGGTTCCCCCTGCTCACCCTGTTTCGTCCGCGGGTTTAACGCGGCGGCATTTTCTGGCCCGTATCGGCGCGGCGACCGCGGCGGGGGTCGCGTTGCCGGCGTGGAGTGCGCTGGGGGCGGACCAGACCGCCCTGGCGCTGCCGCATCGTCCGCCGCTGCCGGCGCAAGCGCTGCGGGTTCAGCCGGTGTTGACGTATCAACTGCCGCGGCGGCACGAGGGGACCAGTTGGCGGGGCTGGGGCGCCATCCAGACCGAAGCGCACGTGGAGGAGGAGAAGCAGCGGATCACGGCCGAACTGAGCCGGGTGGCGCGACAGTGCGGGGTGGCGGTGGAAATCCTGCCGTTGGCCACGGCGCAAAATCCGGCGCAAGGCGAGGCGCTGAGCAAAGGGCCACACGATGTGATGCTGGTGTATGCGGCCAGCGGGGATGGGAGGATTCTCGAGGCCCTGGTGCGGCCGGAGAAATGGAATTTGATGTTCCTGCGGCACGATTCGGGGCCGGTCTATCTGTGGTATGAGATTGTGCATCCGCGATTTTTGCGCAAGACGGTGGACCCGTATGGGCAGCCCGGCATGGATGTGAATGACGTGGTGGTGGACCGGCTGGAGGAACTGGCCTGGCGGTTCCGCGCCTTGCACGGGCTCAAGAACACGCTGGGGAAGCGGATGGTGGCCATTGGCGGCGCGGGCGGATGGGGCGAAGGCGGGCGCAAAGCGCCGGAGATCGCCCGGACGGTGTGGAGGATGGATTTGGTGGACTGTCCGTACACGGAACTGGAGCCGCGGTTGAAGGCGGCGTATCAGAATGCCGACCTGGTGAAGCGGTGCGAGGCGGCGGCGCGCCGGTATCTGCGCGGGCCGCGCACGTCGCTGCACACCGCCCCGGAATTTGTGAACAAGGCCTTCGTGCTCAACGAGGTGATGAAGGACCTGATGGCGGAGGCGAAAACGGATGCGATCACCGTGCACCATTGCATGGGCACCATCATGCGGGTGTCGCAAACGACGGCGTGCCTGCCGTTAAGCCTGCTCAACGACGAAGGGTACCTGGCGTTTTGCGAGTCGGATTTTGTGGTCATTCCCTCCGGCGTGCTGCTGCACTATATTTCCGGCCTGCCGGTGTTCCTGAACGATCCGACCACCCCCCATGACGACCTGGTCACCCTGGCGCATTGCACCGCGCCGCGAAAGATGGACGGGCGGAAGGCGGAGCGGGCGCGGATTCTCACCCATTTCGAGTCGGATTACGGGGCGGCGCCCAAGGTGGAGATGAAGATCGGGCAGGTCTGCACCAACCTGGTGCCGGACTTCGAGTGCCGCGAATGGGTTGGGTTTGAAGGCAAAATTGTCGGCAACCCCTTCCTGGATATCTGCCGCTCGCAGATTGAAATGCAAATTCTCGGCGACCGCGCCGCGCTGCTGCAGCAAATGAAGGGGTTCCACTGGATGATGTCCTACGGCAACTTCCTCCGCGAAACCGGCTACGCGCTGAACAAAGTGGGCGTCCGGTTGCTGGACGTCAGCCGGAAGGAGGGCAAAGCATAGGGGACCGGACCATCTGTCCGGGATGACGGGGGCGGGTCGGGGAAGTCAAAACATGCCCGGGGGAGTCATGCCTGTGTCCGCAGGTGGGCGCGAGCGCATCCTCCGCCCGCCCGCGCGCACCCGGCGCGCCCAGGTTGACACGAACCGGAAATCCTCGAAACTGTCAGGATGAGCGTGTTTTTGAATTGCAGGCGCCTGGTTGTTGGCGTGGTGGTGCTCTGGAGCGCGGCGGGGTTGAGCGCGAACGAGGCCTTCGACCCGCCGGCGCTTTACCTGACCTGGCAGCGGGACCCGACCTCGACCATGACGGTGCACTGGCACACGGTCGAGGAAGCGAAGCCGGAGTTGTTCGTGCGCCCGAGGGGAAGCGCGGAGAAATGGCGGGCGGTATCGGGGAAAAGCCAGGCGCTGCCCGGGTCGGAGCGAACCGTGCACACCGCCGAGATCAGCGGGCTGCAACCCCGGACGGATTACGAATTCTGTTTTTGGCCCGGGGAAAAGGCGTTTTATTTCCGGACCGCTCCGCGGGATTTGAGCCAGCCGCTGCGGTTTGTGACGGGCGGGGACGTCTATCACGAACGCGGATGGATGGACACGATGAACGCGCTGGCGGGGAAACTCGACCCGGCCTTTGTGGTGATTGGCGGAGACCTGGCCTATTCCTGCGAGAAGGCCTCAAAGCCGGAGAACATGGAGCGCTGGGACCACTATTTTGAATCCTGGAAGAAGCACGCCCGGACGGCTGACGGGCGGCTGGTGCCCCTGGTCGTGACGATTGGCAACCACGAGGTGCCCGGCGCGTATAACCAGCCGCCGGAACGGGCGGCGGTTTATTACACCTTGTTCTCGATGCCCGGCCCCCGGGGCTACAACGTGCTGGATTTCGGCAATTACCTCTCGCTGTTCCTGCTGGACTCGGGGATTACGCATCCGGTCGAAGGGGCGCAGACCGATTGGCTCCGGTCGGCGCTGGCGCAGCGACGGCAGGCGCCGCACCTGGTTCCGGTCTATCACATCCCGGCCTACCCGTGTGTTCGTTCGGATCAAGAGGGGGAGAGCGCCGTGATCACGCAATTGATTCGAAAACACTGGTGCCCGCTATTTGACGAGTTCGGGGTGAAAGTCGCTTTCGAGAATCACGATCACGCCTTCAAGCGGACTCGCCCGATTCGCGGCAACAAGCCGAACCCCAACGGGGTGGTTTACCTCGGGGACGGGGCGTGGGGAGTGAATTTGCGCAAGCCGGACAGGGCCCACGCGCGCTGGTATCTTCAGCGGGCGGATTCGATCCGGCATTTGTATCTGGTGACGCTGTCCCCCGAAGCGCGCCAGATTCTGGCCTTTGACGAGCAGGGCCGGGTGTTTGACGAGGTGTATCAGCGGGTGACAGCGGCGGATTCCGCGGCCGAACCGAGGGCCGAAACGCCCGCTGGAAGCTAAACCGCCGGGCGGGCATCCGGGGGTTTGACGCGCGGATGCAGGCGGCAGGTCAAGGCGGCGGATTCGCAGTGAGACGAAAACCTCACCCCGAGGACCCGCCGTCGAGCGACGCGTTCCGACTCCGAAACCGAATGCGCGGCGGGCGCCGGGCTAGGCGGCGACGCGGTCGAGGGTGGCCTTGAGGTCGCGTTTGCTGCGCAGGCCGCGGATTTGCTCGACGACCTGGCCATTCTGGAACAGGAGGAGCGTCGGGATGGCGGAGATGCCGAACTGGCTGGCAAGCTGTTGATTCTGCTCGACGTCCACTTTGGCAATTTTCACGCGCCCGGCATATTCGTCCGCCAATTCATCAAGGATCGGGGACAGCGCTTTACAGGGGCCGCACCATTCCGCCCAGAAATCCACGAGGATCGGCGTGGAGGACTGCAGCACCTCAGGCCCGAAGTTGTTCTGGGTCAACGTGACAATGTTTGGCGAACTCATAAATCAAAAACAGGCGGCACTCGGCCGCGGTTCAAGGGGCTGTCCAAGGGTCCGCAAAGGCGCCAGGGGCGCGTCAGTGCGGGAGAATCCAGATCAGGTACGCGCTGGAGAAGATGGCGGCCACACCGACCACGGCGGCGGCAATGGCCAGCGCGGTGTCCAGGGTGCTGACCGTCGGCGCAGCGGCCACGGGGGCCGGGGCGGCGCGGGGCGCCGGGGCGGCCGGGGTGGCGCGCGACAACGCGGCGGGGGCCGGCGTGGCCCGCGGCGCGGCAGCGGCAGCCGGGGCGGGTGCGGGCGCGGCGGCGGTACTCAGAGCGGGGGCCGGGGCGGCAGCGGCCGGCGCGCCGGCCGGACCACCTGGAGGCAGGGTGGGAAGCTTGATCGTGGGGGCGGCGGAGGGTTTGGGCGGAAGATTGATCCGGACGGTTTCTTTCTTGGGCTGAACCTTGCCGGTTTCTTTCTTCGGCGGCACCGCGCCGCTCGGAATATTGGGAATATTCTCTGCCATAAAATTTCGTCTGCCATCAAACTAGGGCCGCGCAGGGAGGGCTGTCAATTGGATTCCCCGGAAAATTGCGGGCGGTCATCGCGAAAACCTTTGTTTGCGACACGTTCGCTTGCCGGTCTGGGAAGCGGATGACCGACAGAGCGCGATTTAGCGCACGAGACGATAGAATTTTGAAGAATCGCCCAGAGGAGCCACGACGAGGTGATTGGTGTGCTCGAGTTGGGCGGTGGCGGGAGAGCTGGCCCAGTTGGCGGGAAGGACGGCGGTTTCCTGGAGGGCAAAGCCGACCGCGGAGGTGGGCCATCGCAGTTGAACGGTTTCCCCGAATCGCAGGATGCTCAGGGCCGGGGGGTGCGGCACCACGGCGACCTCCTCCGAGTCGGGCCCGGCGCCGCCCGAGTTTAACGCGGAAACGACATAATAGTAAGGTGCGCCTGGGAACAGGCCGGCATCCGTGTAGCTCGTTCCGGTGACCGTCGGAGCAATCAACTCGTAGGGGCCGCGGCTCAGGGACGCCCGTTTGACGTGGTAACCGGTTGCGCCGGCAACGCTGTTCCAGTTTAGAGCCGCCAGGCCGGGGCCGGGCACGCCGATGAGGCCGGTCGGGGGAGAGGTCGGGCGGGGCACGAGGTTGGTCACCGTCACTTGTTGGAGGTAATAGCGGCTGTAGTTGGTCGAGTCCGAGTCGAACGAGAAATGGTAACCCCAATTTCCCACGAATTGGTCATCCACGATAACCCAGCTCAGCGTGTACCACTTGTCGCTTCCCGGGACGGCATTCCAGCCAATGCCCTTCCGTCCGGTCACCGATTCGTATTTCAGGTTGAAGCCGGGGTTGTCGGCCGCGGAGATTTTCCGCACCACGGCGCTGATTTTGATGGGGGCGCGAGTGTAGGAGAGAAAATTGGGGTCCACGGTGAAGGCCACGGCGGAGCCTTTGCTGCAGTCGCGCGCGGAGACGCCGAAGACGGTGACGGGTGTCGAGGTGGCGTCGGCGTTGAGCTGGTGCAGGCCGGCTTCGAGGTTGGGGGCGCCCAAGGTGACCGACACGGCGGAAGCGCCGGAGTAATCGCCGCCCCACGGGAAGGGCCGGAGGCGGTTGGTTTCGGCTTGAGCCACGAGAGCCGGTGGCACCCCGATCACCAGGACCGGCGCATTGCTGAGAGAATAGGTTGCCGATTGGGTGAGGCGGCCGCCGACCGGGTCGAGAACGGCGACCGGCTCGCCGAAGCTGACCAGGTTGGTTGTCTGGGGCGGCGCCCAGGCCGCCATGACCGTGTTGCCGGCGCCTTGGAAGACGAAGCCGTAGTTGCGGTCGTCCAGCAGCAGCCAGCCGCGGTAGGCCGGGTTGGGGCCCAGGTGGACCGCCAGGTTGCTCAGGGCGGCGTAAGCGGGGGTTGGTCTGCCGCCCGAATCGAGCAGGCCCATGGCGTAACCGCCTTCCTGCGCCTCAAACCATTGAATGCAACTGACGCCCTGCGCGATGCCCAGGGTATAGGCTTTGACCAACTCCTGGGCTTGAGTCGTGGGCGTGACCTGTCCCCCGAGTTCCTGGCCGATCTCGGTGAACCAGATGGGCACTTTCCATTTGGCGGGGTTCCGGGCCGCGAGCATTTTGCGCAGGGTGGGGACGATGCTCAGGAAGAGCGCCTCCTGGCCGGAGCGGAGGGTGCCGAGCACTTCGTAGGGATGCACGCAGAGGTAGTCGAAGTGATCGGCAGCGCCGGCCTGGAGGGCCTGCTCGAGGTAAACGATGTCCACCGAGGCCACGCTGAGGCCAATCTGCGCCTCGGGGTCGGCCGCTTTGGCGGCGAGATACGCATTGGTCACCACGCGCGCATACTCGGCGGGAGTTCCGCCGGCGGCAAAGTTTTGGGGTTCGTTCCAAACCTCCCAGTAGCGGACCCGCCCCGCGGCGTGGCGGACCACATTGGAGACATAAGCAGCCCAGGCGGGGTAGTTGTTGGTCGGGAAGGTATGGGTGTTGGTGTTGACCCATTTCGCGTTGTAGAGAAACAGGCCGCTGATATTGAGCCGGTTGCTGGCGGCGCTGTTGAGCATCGAGTCCATCAACGACCAGTTCCACGTCCCCGGCGCAGGCTGGATTTGCTCCCACGACGGAAAGACACGCACCCACTTCACGCCCGCCGCGGCCATTTTGGGCATCCAGGAAGCGTAAAGGCCGGAGGCTTGCGCGGAGGAGCCCACGCCGAAAGGCGTCGGGGCGTCGGCCGCCCGAATGAACGGGGGCGCCCAGACGCTGAGCCATACCAGCCAGCGAGCCAGCCGGCAGAATTTAATCCGCATTGGATCAGTCACGGACCAGAACCTGTTAAAGAATCCGCCGGGTGTCAATCCGCAGCGGGAGCCGGGCCGGAGGCTGGCGGGTTGGGTTTGAGCTGCCGGGAGAAGCCCAGCGCCAGGCCCAGAACAATAGTGAGGCTCCCGAAGAGGTGCCCCCAGTGAACCTGTTCGCCCAGCCAGAAGGCGGCAATGGGCACCCCGAAGACGGCCTGGGAAAAAACGGTCAGCGCGGCCAGGTTGACCGGGCATTGACGGATGACGATGAACCAGACGCTGTAGCCGACGACGGTGCAAAGGACGGCCAGGAGAACCAGCAGGCCCCAGGCGCCCGGTGGGAGGGCTGCCGCCCCGGCCAGGGTGTGGCGTCCGTCGAGGAGGAGATTGGCCAGCGTGCCGGTCCAGAGGGAAATGGCGAGCATCTTCATGACGCTGGCGCGCTGAACGATGGGCTTGCCCAGGACGGAATAGCCTGCCTCGCAGATAAAGGAGGAAATGAAGATGAGACTGGCGGTCAGGCCGGTCCAATGGAAATCCGGCCGCCAGACGCCGTTGAGCAACGCCACCCCAAGCAAGCCGAGCGCAAAGCCGCCAAGGCGGCGGGGGCCGATGGGCTCGCGGAGAAAGATGGCGGCGGCGACGGAAGTCAGGAGCGGCTCGACGGCCATGAGGACGGAGGAGTTGCCGGCGGTGCCGAGGTGGTTGCCGAGCACCTGGAGACGCTGTCCGGCAACATAGAGCATCAACCCCATCAGGCCGGTGACCAGCAAGTGCTTTCCACGGGGGGCGGGCCCCGGCAGCCACGGCCAGATCAAGGCAAGACAGAGTCCGGCCAGACCGAAGCGGAGGGTGACGATGCCGCCCGGTGACAGGCCGTGCTGGACCAGGACCTTGTAGGCGGAATAGACCCCCGCCCAGAAAAAGTTCATGGCCAGCAAAAGGATTAAATAAAACGGTTTCATCAGCGTCTAACCGGGGTTGCGCGGCACCCCCGCCGCATTTGCCCAGGCTCCCACGGTTCCGACCCGGCCCGCAAGGCGGCCCTATACAAAG
>ERZ795051.5797-NODE-5797-length-10643-cov-5.474027_pt1 | contig 10643 bp, 3 predicted proteins | sample MGYA00375135_ERZ795051 | MGnify/ENA primary metagenome ERZ795051 (study PRJEB30180, sample SAMN05720222) | activated sludge metagenome | isolation source: Anaerobic digester | place: Japan | collected 2015-05-26 ... | reverse complement strand
TATTTGACGATCAAAGGCAGGAATATCTGGTTATTCATCACAGGCATACAGGATGAAAACTCAGACGTATTATGATATGGATCTGTGGCAGTAGCAGCGATACACTCAAAAGGTGTTGATACGGTAAAAGTTGCTGTGAATGAGGCGAAGAATTCGCTATTCGTAGTGACACCTTTTGAACCTAGATAAAACTCACCCTCGCCGTGTGAAGTCGGATCTTTACTGCTATTGGCGTAGAACTGAAGGATATGCAAACTGTTGGCTGTGGAATTGAGGTAGCCTTCAATAGTCACCTGACCCGGGTTGGGTATGCTGACGCTGGTCAGTACCGGGAAGTTTTGTAGGTCGTTGGATCCCACATCGACATCATTTAGGTCATTTAAAGTCACCCCGGTCTCCCAGGGATGGCCGATTAAATCAATACCCAAAGCACCGTTATTAAAGATGCGGTTGTATGTGATCTCATTTTGCGTCCCCATATATATGTTGACTCCGTTATTACCGTTGTTGGCGATGACATTGGTATAACCTGGTCCTCCGCCAATAGTATTTTCCGAAGAACTACTAATTGAGATTCCTGAATCCCCATTTGGCAGGTCGCTCCCAATAAGGTTGGTGCCAATCAAGTTGCGGCGTATAGTAGTACGGGTCACAGATGAGTTAATCAATTCAATTCCATCGTATTGATTGCCGGAAATGATATTGCCAGTTCCCTCTTCAACGGTACCGATTTCATTGGCTGAGCCTTTAGCAACGATGATCCCATTGTAATTCGGTATGGCTGCGCTAGCAGCAGCATTGAGACCGATGATGTTATTCTTAATGAAGTTGGCATTGGCATTGGCTAGCCGTATGCCGCTTTCAGTGTTGCCAGAAATGACGTTTCTCTGCCCTGAGATATTTCCGCCAATTTCATTGCCGGTTGTCGCCGGTGATTCACCCGATGAATAGATATAAATTCCATCCCCTTCATTGGGCAAGGCTAAAGAACCGGATGCATCGAGACCAATGTAATTGCCAAACACATCGTTGTCATTGGCTTCAATAAAAATCCCGTTTTCTGCATTACCGCTGATGACATTGCGCCGTCCTGCCGTACTGCCCCCGATGGTATTGCCGGTTGACTCATCACCGCCGATACGAATACCACTATACCCGTTAGGCAGTGCAGCCGTTCCATCAATATTCGTGCCGATGTAATTACCCTTAATCACCACACTGGCACTGTTTACTACATTGATGCCGTATTCACCATTGCCCGAAATGATGTTGCGGTCTGCAGCTGTGTCACCGCCGATCACAGCGCCAATTACACCATTTAGATAGACACCTTCCTTCGCATTTCCCTCAGCCGGATTTGGAATCGAAAGCCCAAACTTGCCAATGCGATTACCGACAATCAATAGACCGCTTGTGTCGGTTGAAACAAGTCCTCGGTCGAAATTGCGGATGATCAACTTGCGAATAATACAATTATCTGCATTGATCCACAAGCCGATAAAGGTGCCATCCCCATCCAAAACGATATTGGCACCTGCACCAATACCTCCCAAGTTGGGACCCTGGATGGTCAGCTGTTCTTGAATAATTGGGAGGGCAAAAGATACATCAATGATGCGATCGATTGGCGGATTATCAGGTGCGATACTGAAGGTGATGGTATCAGCACCAGCCAGGTAATTGGCTTCCTCGATGGCAGCGCGCAAGGTACAGGTACCATCACTTGCTGCACATATTCCGTCCCCTTTGTTTGCATCCACGGCATCGCCAGTGGAATTCACAGTGAATGTGGCACCTGAAACCTGTTTGATTGTGCTTGGGGAAAAGAAAAGCACAGAAACGATAAGTAAAGCCGTCAGAAAGGTTTTTATATTTCGATACAACATAGCAGAGCCTCCTTGTCTTTGTTTGTTCCTATTGATATACAGTAATCCATGAAGCAGATCGCTTCTTGAATTTATTTTCTTCTCTGCAATCTGCCTCACTGAGATTAGTAGAAAAGCCCGTTCCAGCTCCTCTCGATGTTTCCGCGATCTGATGCCTGGAAACCCTGCAGACCATCGACCCAAGAACGCCTATAACCCGGGTCGGATAAAGCACTGCCTGGTTATACCATTTGAAGTTTACAATCCTGTTAGCGAAGCGCACTGTACGGAACTCCCGTTCAAAGACCTATAAAAAGGCTTTTCTATTGAAAATTCTTTGTGTACACATAAAGATGTCCTTCGTTAGATGCATAGCGGATTACTTGACAATCGTTGGCAAGTAATTCCGTATGAGAGTGGTAATGTTCAGCACTTTAGGAGGTGTGGTCTGCGAGTTGTACTGGACGTAACCAACTACCTTGTAGTCTGTATCTAAAGCCCCGGCTGAATCCCATGCATAAGTAACTGGAATTACTGAACTGCTCGGTAAGCCAGTAAAGGGTTCGCGGTAGTCGCTGATGATCTCGCCTCTCAGGGTTTGCACCTGGATAACAGCTTCACCATCAATGGGTAGAACACCCACATTGGCGAAATGCATTTCAATATCAATGATGTCTCCAACGGTGAAGCGTTCTGATGATACAGTGAAGTGACTTACTTGCCCCTGTGTAGAACCCAGTGTAATCCCGATGTTCCGGCTCGCTAGGCGTTGACCATCCATATCCTCTACGCTGATCTCAATGGAGTAATCGCCGGCAGGCACACTGACATCATCCTACCAATTCCAAGCAAGATCGACTTTAGCAGTACCTATCAGGGCTGGCAGTGCGGTTAGAACGAAGCCGTCGACTGGTTCACCGGTACTGCCTTTCAGGATCACTGCCCGCACAATTGCGTCTATTGGGGTGGGCTCGCTGTTTTCAATTGCCAGGTTGAGAATGATATCTTCTCCAAATGCATACGCCGATTTGTTAGTTTGTGCTCCAGAGATGGTGACAGATGAAGGGATCATCTCGATATTGAACACAAAATGTTGATGATATTCACTGTAAAGGGCTGCAGGATCATAGTAGAAAGGATACAAGATCAACTTTAGCGTCGCTCCGCCTTCCTGGTGATTGGTCACGCTCCAACGATAAGGCTGCTCAAAATTGGGTGACCAGTCATGACCGGGTAGGGTGGTAGTCCCATTATTGGTTTTCTCTGGTTTTCCAGGTGTATTTTCTGATTCAGCTACGATGACGTACTCAGAAACCGGTAAATCAAGACCGTATTCTGAAGTCTTATTGTCCCATGCAATCAAGGAAACGTTTTGGACTTGCTGACCGGCAGGAATTTCGATTGTATGAATATAGATGGGGACTTGATATTCATCATAAACTGTATAATGCGTTCCGGAGTGGGTTCCCAGGACAGAATCGGCAGGAATTTCCACGAAATCCTTTCCATCGGCATCCGAGATTGTATAAGCGGGCAGGTTAATAACTAGCTCTGAATTCACTTCCTGTAAAGTTTGGGGCGAATTCATCAAGCTGCTCTCAAAAACATCAAACTTAGGATCGCCGTAGTAGTTGAATTCGTTGACGAACCAGCCCATAAATAAGGCATATTTCTCAGAACTTAAGAGTAAATCGCTTTCCCTACGGGCAAATGCCTCCGCGATTCTCCACCCATTCAGACCCCAATAATCTGTGTAGAAATCATTGTTGACCGCTCTAATTTCAGCAGAGAGAGCGGTTTCGGTCGAACCCAAATAAACACCTGCGCCTGCCTGTAAAAAGTTTTCTGCGAAAGCATTATCCGAGTAGCCACTCTTTGCCTCATAGGCGCCCGCAGAACAGGACCAGGCATTGACGATTGGGTGGCTTCCATTGATGGTTTCCGGAATAGTACTGGTGACTATCGGCCATATTCCGTTGGGAGCTCCATGAGCAAAGAACCACACCAAATCGGTGTTATCGATGCTTTCATGGAATAATTGGCGTGAGTATTCTGGGTAATCCATATCGATATGGAAGATTTGACTTTTTTGATTAAGGTAAAAGACAAAATCCTTGGCTTGCCCTTGTACGTCACAGCTCACGATTCCATCATAAGCTTTGGCATGTAAGGGGATGGCATAGCCGTGTTCGATTGTGGTCAAGTCGCCAGAATCACTATTCATCAGAATGATAGATTGATAATCCAAGCCCTTTACATCCGCCAATTCAAGTGCATCACCTGCCTGAAGGTTACGCTGGTAGGTTTTCAAGATGTTACCATCAGCAGCTATTACGACTACTTCGCCCTTTTGTAAGTCAGTGAAAACGATTTCTTCAGGCCCAACATCATTCTGCTCAAGTATATTGCCAATTTTTAGGTCATCATGGGCTGAGAAATGATAGCCCATAGAAAGAAGATCAAAGTCTGCTAATTCTGTGCCTGCATAGGAGAAGATACGAATGTAATCTGTTCCTTTGGCTAGGACGATTTCTTGGCCTGGATTTGAATAAAGCACATCTCCAACTGCTACTTTATCCCAAGCCTGAATGCCAGTACTGAATGAAGCAACCTGGGTACCATTGACATCATAAGTTCTGATAGTGTCGTCGCAATCCGCAATGACAATCTCGAGCTGGGGATCAGCATTCACATCTCCAGCTGCCAGGCTGTCGCCATCTGCAAAATCAAGATTGAAGGCAAAGGTCTTAGTCCCATCCAGAGGAGATATGAAATGGACTTTATTTGTAGAATCCTGAGCCCAAATTAATTCTTCACTGCCGTCACCGTTGACATCTCCATGGGTAAGCCCATCATGAGCCTTAAAGTTTATATTCTCGTAACGATTGAAATAAATTTCTTCCTCGTAATGATGCATGCTGACGTTATATCCCAGGGCTGAAAGGTCATCTTGAGCTGAAATCCCCGTGCCTCTAAACTCACTGCCGCTGCCAATGTGTGCTTGCGAGCGCGCATACTGATTATTTACATGTGTATCAATGCTGTTTAGGATGACTCTATCCAGATCTGCAGCAGTATCCCCTATGATGCGCCCAACCAATAAATCTGGCGGTGCCAGAACTGCGCCTGAGTCTGTGGCAGCATAAAAATGGTCGCTGAAATTTACGTTAACATTATTGTCGAAGGGACCGGTTGTCGCACTGGGGATCACCTCGGTTTCACCAACAAGAAGCACATACCCGCCATATTGTTGGGAAAACTTTGGATGCAGTCGGCTGGTCCATTGACTTTGATCTTGTAATAAAGCTTTGAGGTTTTCTTTACTTAAATTCGGGTCCCAATATGCCAGGACACCTTGTTTCAGCTGTGCCAGCCATGCCATGTCTGCCATGAGTTTATCTGCATCATCAGCAACATAATGACTTTTCAATGCGGAAGGAGCAGTAATCAGCAAGTAGTCCGACGTGGCGAAAGCATTGGCTGCCGATGCCGCAATCGGAATTGACCCGCTATCCCAAACTTGGGAAAGCTTTTCAATGATTTTTACTCTTTGTAATCCCAAAAGCTCATAATTGATGCTTGTTTTTCCAATGAAATATTCCGCTGTTTCCATATCTGGATAAAGTACCGGAACAACATAGTAAGTAAATTCAAGGTTTTCTCCAGGCTGTAATGTTAGAGGTTGATTTAGATAAATATTTACATCTGCAGTTTTTCCATTCTGGCTTGTGCTTGAATGAACAGTGTAGACATTATTTCTTTGGTTGATTGGTTGAAAACCTTTTATGAATTCTTTCACGGAGGTTATTAAAACAGGATCAAGTGATGAGCTGTCATTGAATATCCTGAGTTTTACCCTGAATGTGTTGTTGACACGGAAAATGGTTCGGTCAGTGCGCAGAACTGTCTGACGCTTGACGATGTGTAACGTGGCATTGTGCTCTTTAACGCCATCATCTGTGGCGATCACCCTTGCCTTTATGAGATGATCTCCTGGCGTAAGACCAGAAAGATTCCACAAATACTTATAGACACCATTTTCGGGTATCAGGTCTGATGCTTTGAAGACACCGTCGATGTAAAATTCAACCTTTTTAACTGGATTTGCTACATCCTCGCATGCAGGGAGTCCTTCTGCTCCACCGTAAGTACACTCCCATTCATATTGCTGAGCGAAAACCTCGATATCAACGGTGGTTCCCGGAGGAACTGTGTCTTCTAAGATAGCAATGGTGCTATCTGAATCGGGTGCCAATAATTGTGATTCGACTGGGTAATTCTCTCTCTGAAATTCCAAAACATTCTCATACATGTCGGGACTTATTGCGCCGTATGAAAAAGCATTTGTTGTCAGGCTGTGACCGATATTATAGAATTCGTCGCGGGAGTAGCCATTACGCCCGGGTGGAAATTGCAGAGTGTACTTACCATCCTCAGGGGTGAAATCCGTTCCGACCAGCACACCATCCAAGCGAAATTCCACCCTTTCTATATTGCTTGTATCTGGGTAATAGGCATTGAGATTGTAAATCTCAGAGCGATTATCCGTTCGCTCAAAATAGAGGGTTGGGTCTGGAATATTCCCGGGAGAGCCTGCCAGTGTGCGGATGGTTTTCCGGGCGCTTTTGGCTATTACACCAGCAGCATCTGTCGCATATGCACGGGCATAATAAACTTGGTGTGGTTCGAGCCCTGTAATCACCGCGCTGTGGTTAGTAACTAATTGGTTATCCTGGTACACTAACTCGCTGCGGCCATCCGATAATGTGTATTTAAGCTCTGTATTGGCTGAACGGTTGGTGTTCCAGGTGGCAGTGAAGCCTGTCTGAGTAATAGCTGAAATCACAAAATCACTGATCTCAAGGGGACTGCTATCACAAGCCCAATTTTTTGCTAAGCAATCATTAGTGGGATTGAAATCGAAGTTATTTATCAAGCATACTTTAACTTCCATGGTAGGTGAACTACCAGGGCAGACTGGTTCTATTAAATCAAAGTAATACGTATCTCCTGGATTAAATTCATTGAATAACCAGCTAGGATTGCCATATGGCACATTATCGATAAACAGCTGGAGACCAAATTCGTTGTGATATACACCTTCGCCTACATTGCGAATAGTCCCAACGAGATATGTTTCACCTGACTCTTCCACCCAAAAATTGGTGACGGCTAAGTCTGGCTGGGGTAGATATTCATAGACAGATATTTGGCTGGAGGAGGTGTCATAAAAAGCTAAAGTCGGATTACCGTTAGCATCCAATTCCAGGTTTATAAAGGTACCCATGTCAGTTTCGGTTGGATCCATGTTTTCTTTCCACGAGGATCGATCATGCCATTTGTAATCGAGAGCGTCATTGACCGGATCGTGGTAAGCAACATGAGGGTAATCCAGGTCATCGATTGCTATGGCTGCAGAAAATCCACTGCCAAATGATCCCCAATGCTCAATAGATTCCAGGTACCAGGTGTTGTCTTTTACAGCATATTTAAGATCTAGACCAACGCGTGGAGTTGAGGTCGATACACCATAAGCAATGTGTGGTCTATCCTGACTGTCTAGCGCAAGCGAGGCATACACACCGACGCTATCAAAGGGAGCTTCATCAACAGTTTCCACTGTCCAGCCGGAGCCGTTATAACCGGCGTATTTCAAGCGATTGCAGGTGTTTAGAGTGCGTTGGCAGTAGGCAAAATGCGGCTGGTTCGAATCGTCGAGGTCCATGGAAATGAATGTGTAGGCATTGCCGCTATCAACTGTCTCTGTACCGATGTGGGTTGTGCCTTGCCAGGTTGTCACTTTTAGAGCGTTCTCTATCTCATCAAAATAGCCAAACTTTGCTAAGCCGCTGCTGGTGAGCTCGAAATCAGCTGAATACCCGATCTGGTTATTAGTGAATGAGAAATCGAGAAGGGTTGATTTCCATTCTGTTCCATCAAAGTACGTGTAGATAGCAGAGAGCGTAATTCCTGGGGTGTAATACCAGAAAATATGCGGGTTAAGCAGCTCATCAAGCTCTAAGCCAATAAAGGCTAGTGGTGCATTGTGGAAGTTAGTATTTGTGTAAGCAGCTATCCATTCAGTTCCATCGTAATACTTATAGTACAGCACTCCCAGCTCATCATTGTAATAGAGCACGTGAGGATTACCGTTTTCATCCAATTCTAGGTCGAAATATTGGGGGGAGTAATTATTGTCATCAAGTGGTTCGTAAAATTCCCAGCCATAGGTTGGGTCATAACCTGCTTCGATAGGTTTCGGTAATGTCTGCAGGAGTGCTGATAGCAACATGATTAGCAGAATGAAAATGCGCATGACCAATCGAGAATAATATTTGTGTTTTTTCATTTTTACCTCCACAGTTTTGGTTCCCAAAGTAATTTACAAAATATTTTTAAAGTTGATTATTAATTGTCGGTTTTACAAACGTTTAGGTCCTTTGTGTTTCCACTCAAGGTTTCGCGCAAGAAAGCGAAAAATTCATCCATGTCCATAAAGTATGTAAATTTATGGGTTGTAGGATCCTCGAGAGAAATAAATAGTTGTTCTTCAGCAAATTCCGCGCTTTGCCAGATACGCATTAGATAAGCATGATATTGGGATGTCATCATATATAACTCACAAGGGATAGGAGATTGGATCCTCATTGAAATCTTACATAAATTGCGTCATTAAAATGTCATAAAAATGGATTTTTTCGATATAATTTTTATATGGAACCCGAAGTTGTTGAATACAAGTTATCCTGTTTAGGGGGATTTAACTTCGAGGTAAATGACGTTGCGGTCCAGAATTTTGGTTCTGATAAAGCTAGGGCATTACTCGTTTACCTGGCAATTGAAGCTCCACGCAGCTTTAGAAGAAGCCACTTAGCAGGTTTACTCTGGACTGAGTTCAGTGAAGACCAAGCGCTGCACAGCTTGCGCCAGGCACTTTTTAACCTACGCAAAGCCATCCCTCAAGCTGGCAAATATTTACCGTTCTTAATCACTGCTCAAGATACCATTTCCATTAATCCGCAGGTCAAGCTTTGGGTGGATGTTAATGCTTTTCAGAGTGCTTTTAACGAAGCGGTAAAACATTTTGATGAGGATCAATTCCCAGATCGTTTGAATATCACCGAACTTTTCCATGCCCTTGAACTCTTCAAGGGCCCTTTTTTGGATCGCTTCGTCTTGGATGAAAGCCTGCTGTTTGATGAATGGTCATTAACCTTGCGGGAACAAACAAATCAGCAAGCTGTCGAACTGCTTTATCTGGTGCAGGCGTATTATGAGAGGCGCGCAGATTACGCCAATGCCAGTAAGGCTTCAGACAGAATTATCGATCTGACACCCTGGGATGAAGCTGCTTATGCCAAAAGCATGTACCTTTATGCGGTAAGGGAGCAATGGTCGGTTGCGAAGAAACGTTATCTACAGCTTAGAAGCTATCTTAAGAACAGTTTTGCTATCGAGCCAGCCCAAGAGATTACCGGCTTATACCACGATATTAACAGGTTATCAGCTGGTCATGGAGAGCTCGAACCCAAATCAAAGCCAGTTCCTCTACGTCTGCCGAGTGTTATCTCGTCATTTGTTGGAAGAAAGAAGGAAATGGCTGAATTGGCTGGCATGCTTGCCGATCCCAAAATACGCTTGATAACACTCATAGGAATGGGTGGTATTGGTAAGACCCGGCTTGCTATCGCATTGGGTCACACCCTCCATGGGCTTTACTTGCAAGGAATTTATTTCGTGGCTCTGGCGGAAGTTAATACTTTCGATGGGCTTATATACAAAATTGCAGAAGCTCTGGACTTTACCTTTTCTAGAAATAAACCACAGCAACAACAACTTATTGATTATTTAAGAGAAAAACGTTGCTTGTTAATTTTAGACAGCTTCGAAAACCTGTTAGCAGATAACACTAACGTAAATTATCTGGCGCAATTGCTCGATTACGCGCCAAGCCTCAAACTGATTATTACTTCTCGGGAGCGCTTGAATCTTAAGGAAGAATACAGTTTCTTATTGAGCGGCCTTCAAAGCGCAACCGAAAAAAGCTCTCAGGCTGTAGTGCCAGTCCGAATTGAAGCCATTGACCTTTTTGTGGAAAGAGCAAAGCAGGTTGATAATCAATTTACGCTCACTGCTGATACCTTGCCTACGGTCAATCGCATTTGCCAGCTACTAGAAGGGCATCCACTTGGTATTGAGTTGGTGGCATCCTCTTGCGTTGCGCAGGCAATGTCTGATTTGGCTGCAGACTTGGAAAACAACCTGCTCGGTACCGACTCACCGTTTTTAAATCCGAATTTCGAAGCGCGCAACCTCTCAGCGGTTATGGAAAGATCCTGGAATTGCCTTTCGACTACCCAACAGGATGTTCTCTCCCGCTTGGGAGGTTTTTCCGGTGGTTTTTCGGAACAAGCAGCGCTTGACTTGGCAGATGCACCATGTGAAGTCCTTGCAGCTCTGGTCAATAAGAATCTGCTGCAATCAGCGGATTTTAAGCGGTTCAAAATGCATGAGATAATCCGTCAATTTGCCCAGCAAAAAGCATGGACCTCCGGAATATTAGCTAACTTTGCGATATTACATTCAAATTATTACTTAAAACTTTTAGAAGGTATGGCCTACCAAAACCTTTACTTCTACTCGGAAGATACACTTGACCAGATTGATGTTGACTATGAAAATTTCAAGAAAGCCTGGAATTTTGCAGTTGAATCCGGTCAGTACCAACAATTAGAGCCCAGCATTGAACCCCTTTATTATTTCTTCAATGTCCGCAGC
>ERZ795051.5796-NODE-5796-length-10643-cov-5.622119_pt1 | contig 10643 bp, 5 predicted proteins | sample MGYA00375135_ERZ795051 | MGnify/ENA primary metagenome ERZ795051 (study PRJEB30180, sample SAMN05720222) | activated sludge metagenome | isolation source: Anaerobic digester | place: Japan | collected 2015-05-26 ... | reverse complement strand
GGTGCCCCCCTTCGGCGCCTCCTTTCCCGGGCACCTGCGGAACTCCGGCCTGCGCCCAACACTGCGCTGGACAGCCAGAACCGCTGCGCCAACAATGGGGCGCACACGGACAACCTGGCCGGCCGGTCGTTTGCCGCACCCAGGCGCCGGTAACTTGCGCGAGAAGACCAGACCATGATAGCTGCCTTTCGAATCGCTCTATGCAGGGGCGGGACTTGGTGCGCCCTGGCTTTGACCATGGGTATGGTGATGAGCAGGGCCGCCTCGGCCGCCGCTCCGGATTCCGCTCAACCCGGCCCGGCCGATGGCGTGGGAGCCGCCGCCGAAGCCGGGGCGTTGGCGCAACCCCTTGTTGACGGCGCGATTGCCGCCGCCTCGCGGCAGTATCGCTGGCTGCTGACGCAGCTTCCTGAGGAAGGCAAACTCCCCCGGAGTTTTGCGGACGGCAAATGGCAGATGGTCGTCTCCCGCGATTGGACCAGCGGATTCTTCCCCGGATCGCTCTGGTACCTTTACGAGGCGACCGGCGATTCGTTCTGGCGGGAGGCGGCCACGCGTTACACGGCTCTCCTGGAACAGGAGCAGACCAACCGGCGGACGCATGATGTGGGCTTCATGCTCAATTGCAGTTACGGGAATGGTTACCGCCTCACGCAGAACCCGGCGTATCGCGAGGTCCTCCTCCGGGGAGCCCAGTCGCTGAGCACGCGCTTCAATCCGGCGGTCGGCATGATCCGCTCCTGGGATCATGGCGCCTGGAAATACCCCGTCATCATTGACAACATGATGAACCTGGAATTGCTCCTGTGGGCGGCAAAAGAGGGAGCTCAACCGCGCCTTCGCGAGGTGGCGCTCTCGCATGCCGACCGGACGATCCTGCATCACTTCCGGCCCGACCACAGCACGTGGCACGTGGTGGACTTCAACCCGGCCGATGGCGCGGTCTTGAAGAAGCAGACGCATCAGGGGGCGGCGGACGACTCGGCCTGGGCGCGGGGCCAGTCCTGGGGGCTCTACGGCTATACCATGATGTTCCGGGAAACGCGCAAACCGGAGTACCTGGCGCAGGCGGAGAAGATCGCCCGGTTCCTCATGAACCATCCGCGCCTGCCTGCCGACAAGGTGCCTTACTGGGATTACGATGCACCCGGCATTCCCGCCGCGCCCCGCGACGCCTCCGCCGCGGCGATCATGGCTTCGGCGCTGATCGAATTGAGCCAGTTGGGAACGCCGGAGTTCGGCCGGCAATGCCTCCAGTTCGCCCGGGCGCAACTGCGCTCCCTCGCCTCGCCCGCGTACTTTGCGAAGCCGGGCGAAAATGGCGGCTTCCTCCTCAAGCACTGCGTCGGGCACCTGCCGAAGAATTCCGAAGTGGACGTGCCGCTGAACTACGCCGACTACTATTTTCTGGAAGCGCTGCTGCGGTATCGCCAGCGGGCGGAGCCAGGCAAGGCGCTGCCCGCGCCAGGGCCGAAATCCGCGGCGACCCAGGGAAAAAAGGGCGGCGGCGCCAAAACGCAACCCGCTGACTTGCGCATTCAACCCGACCCCGCCCTCCCAAACGTGCTGCTGCTGGGCGATTCGATCTCCATCGGTTATACGCTCCCGGTTCGCGCGCGGCTCAAGGGCAGCGCCAATGTTTTTCGCCCGGTGAACGCCGACGGTTCAGCCGAAAACTGCGCCGACACGGGAAAGGGCCTGGCGGAACTCGACCGCTGGCTGGCGCTCGCGCCGAAGTGGGACGTCATTCACTTCAACTGGGGCCTGCACGACCTCAAGCATGTCAAGCCCGGCACGCCCGGACCGGCGACTTCCTCCGATCCCAATGACCCGCCGTTGCGCAGCCTGGAGGAATATCGCGCCAACCTCGAAAAGATCGTCGTTCGTCTGCAGCAAACCGGCGCCCGCCTCGTGTTCGCCACCACCACGCCCGTGCCGGAAGGCGTGGGCAATCCCTACCGGAATCCTGCCGACCCCGCGCGCTACAACGCCGCCGCCAAGGAAGTGATGCAGCAGCGCGGCGTCCGCGTGAACGACCTTTACGCCAGCATCGCGCCGCGCCTGGCCGAATTCCAATTGCCAAGGAACGTGCATTTCAATGCGAAGGGATCAGATGCCCTGGCCGGGGACGTGGCCAAGGCAATCGCCGCCGAACGGGCGGCGAAGGCGGCTGCAAAGTAAACAGCCAGGACTGAACCGAACCACGGCGAAGACTTGTTGTATGAGCAGAAGCATCTCCGGAAGCGTGGCCTGGCTGTTGCTCGCCGGCCTCAGCCTCGCCCCTGGTTCCGCCGCCGAGACCTCCCGGCGGCTGGCCGAGGGGTGGGAGTATTACCAGGGCTCGCTGGGCAGCGTGTGGGAAATCTGGCGCGGCGAGCAGGCCAGCGACAACGTGACGTGGACGCCGGTGACGCTGCCGCATTGTTTCAACGCGAGGGATGCGGTGGACGCGGACACGCGCTATTACCAGGGGCCGGGCTGGTATCGGACCCGGGTCGCGGTTGCCAACCCCTTTTCCGACGGGCGGACCCTCCTGCACTTCGAGGGCGCGGGCCAGCATTCCCAGGTGTTTGTCGGCCTGCGGCAGGTCGGCGAGCACCGCGGCGGCTATGATGAATGGACGGTGGACATTACCGAGGCTTTGGCCGCCGCCGCGGCTCAGAAGGACGGTGCCGTCCCGCTGGCCGTGCGGTGTGATAATTCCCGCGATGCCGAAAGCATCCCGTCCGACTTGAGCGACTTCAACCGCTACGGCGGCCTGTATCGCCACGTCACGCTCGTGTACGTGCCGGCCGTGTCCCTCGAGCGCGTGCACGTGGAACCCGCGCTGCAATCGGCGTGGCGGGCCACGGTGAAAGTGAGGGCCCGGCTGCACAATCCCGGCGCGCTCAAGGATGAACTGGAACTCACGCTCGTGGTCACCGACCCACAGGACCGCGAGGCGCATCGCGCCTCGCAAACCCTCGCCCCGTGGAACGGTGCCCGCGAAATCGCGGCGTTTGAACTCGCCACGCCGCAATGCTGGTCCCCCAAGTCTCCCGCGCTTTACCGCTGCGCGCTGACCCTCAAATCGCGTCACGGCCAACACACGGTCACCGAACGGTTTGGCGTGCGTTCCGTCGAGTGGGTCGAGCACGGCCCTTTCAAGCTCAACGGGGAACGGTTGCTCTTGCGCGGCACCCACTATCACGAGGACCATGCCGGCGTCGCGGCGGCCGTGCCGGACGAGGTCGTGCGCCAGACGCTCCGCCAGATCAAGGACATGGGGGCGAATTTCGTGCGGCTGGGACACTACCAGCAGGCACCGCTGGTGCTGGATTTGTGCGACGAGCTGGGCCTGTTGGTCTGGGAGGAAATTCCCTGGTGCCGGGGCGGTCTGGGGGGCGAACGGTACCGGCAGCAATGCCGGGACATGCTGCGCAACCTCATTGACCAGCATTACAATCATCCATCGGTCATCCTGTGGGGCCTGGGAAATGAAAACGACTGGCCGGGCGACTTCCCCGCCTTTGACACCAACGCCATTCGAAGTTTCATGGCCGAGTTGAACACGCTGGCGCATCAGTTGGACCCCTCGCGCCAGACCAGTATCCGCCGGTGCGAGTTCTGCAAGGACATCGTGGATGTCTATTCGCCCAGCATCTGGGCCGGCTGGTATTCCGGCCGCTATTCCGAATACCGCCAGGCCGTGGAGAAGGCCATCGCCGCCACGCCCCGTTTCTTCCACGCCGAGTGGGGGGGGCGACAGCCATGCGGGCCGGCACGCGGAAGACCCGGAGCGGTTCATCACGCGCGTGGCGACGGGCGAGGGCACCGCCGAGGTGGGCAAGGCTTACAAAAGCAGCGGGGGCAAGGCCCGCGCCTCAAAGGATGGCGATTGGTCCGAGAGCTACATCATCAACCTGTTCGACTGGCATCTCAAGGAGCAGGAGCTCCTGCCCAATCTCACCGGCGCCGCCCAGTGGATTTTCAAGGATTTTTCGACGCCGCTTCGGCCGGAGAATCCCATCCCCCGGGTCAACCAGAAGGGGCTGGTCGAGCGCGACGGCACGCCCAAGGAAAGCTATTACCTGTTCCAAAGCTACTGGGCCGAAAAACCCATGCTCCGCATCTACGGCCACACCTGGCCGGTGCGCTGGGGCAAGCCCGGCGAGGAGAAGCTCGTCAAAGTCTTTTCCAACTGCGGCGAGGTCGAGTTGTTCGTCAACGGCGCCTCCGCCGGGGTGCGGCGCCGCAACGTCGCGGACTATCCGGCCGCCGGCCTGCGCTGGCTGGTCCGATTCAACGAAGGGGAAAACACGCTGCGGGCCCAGGCCCGGGCCGGCGGCGGGCTGCTGACGGACGAAATCCGGGTGACCTATCAGACCGCCGCCTGGGGCGCCCCCGCCCGGCTTGAGCTGAAGCACGTTGCCCAATCCCACTCCGTCGCCACCGTCGAGGTGCGGGCGCTCGACGCGGCGGGTGTGCCGTGTCTCGACGCCGCCAAGGAGGTGCGCTTCGGGCTCACGGGCGACGGGCGGTTGCTGGACAACCTCGGCACCGTCCGCGGCTCGCGGGTGGTGCAGTTGGCCAACGGCCGCGCCCAGATCAGCGCCGAAATGACGGGGCGAAAGGCCGTGCTCAGCGTGGCGGCCAAGGGGCTGCCCACAGAGTTTCTCGAGTTGACCCCTGCCGCCGGGTCAAACCCGCCCGCGACGAAGGATGCGCTTCCCGGCGGCCCGACGACCGGCGCCGTGCCCGCCGCGAGGCTGTCGCTGGACGTGGCGGCGCTGGACCGGGACCGCATTCTCTCGGCGGCGAAGGCCGCGCTGGCGCTCCCGCCCATCACCATCACGCATTTCCGCGCCAAACTCAGCGAGGGCGGCCCAAACGATTTCTACTCGAACGGCGACTATTGGTGGCCGGACCCCTCAAAGCCCGACGGCCTGCCCTACATCCAGCGGGATGGCGAATCGAATCCCGACAACTTCAGCGAGCACCGTCGCTGTGTCATGCAACTGCGCGACGCCGTGGCCGCCCTGGGGGCCGCTTACCGGCTGGAGCGGGATGACCGTTACGCCGCCAAGGCGGCGGAATTGCTGCGGGTGTTCTTCCTCGACCCCGCCACCCGCATGAACCCGCACCTCAACTTCGCGCAGGCGATTCCCGGACGCACCCCCGGGCGCGGCATTGGCATCATTGACACGCTCCACTTGATCGAAGTGCCGCCCGCCATCACCGTCCTGGCCGCCTCGCCCGCGTTTCCAGCCGCCACCCTCCACGGGTTGAAACAATGGTTCCGGGAATACACCGACTGGATGCTCACCAGCAAAAACGGGCAGGAGGAGGCCCGGGCCAAAAACAACCATGCCGTCGCCTACTGGCTGCAGGTGGCGGTTTTTGCCAGCTTCACCGGCGATGCTGCGTGCCTTGCCGAATGCCGGCGGCAGTTCAAAGAGGTCTTCCTGCCAAACCAAATGGCCCCGGATGGCAGCTTCCCCCTCGAACTCAAGCGCACCAAACCCTACGGCTACTCCATCTTCCAGCTCGACAACCTCGCCACCCTCTGCCAGGTCCTCTCGACCCCGCAGGAGAACCTCTGGGAGTTCTCCCTGCCCGACGGCCGCAGCATCCGGCGGGCCATGCAGTTCCTCCACCCCTACCTGGCCGACAAGTCAAAATGGCCGCACCCGCCGGACATTCAATCGTGGGAGGGTTGGCCCGCACGCCAGCCCTGCCTGCTGTTCGCCGGCTTGGCGCTGGGCGAGCGGGACTATCTCGAGCTCTGGAAACGGCTGCCGCCCGATCCGACCGACCCCGAAATCCGCCGCAACATCGCCATCACCCAGCCCCTCCTCTGGGTGCGCTAACCCCTCCCGCCGGGAAAGCACTCACTTTGCGGCCCTTGCGTCCGCCTCAAACGCCTTCAGATAGGCCTCACGGAATTGGGTGGCGGCGGCGCTGCTGGTGAGACAGGCAGCCCAATCCAGGCTTGGACGAGACCCAATGGCCGGCGGTGTGAGGCGGCGGCCGGCATGCTTGGCCGCGAGTTGTTGAAACACCTTGCCCCACTCTTTCACCTTGCCCTCCGCCGTCAGGAGGCCGGTCAATTGACTGCAATCGGTGGCCTCAGGTTGATCATACAAACCCCAGTTGAGCCATCCGACGACGAAGCCCGCGGAAGTCTCGACCACCCGCCGGCAATATTGCGCCTGTTGGCTCTCCGAGGCGGCGGGATGACGGCCCCCATCGAACGTCGGCTTTCCCCCTCCATACCAGCCGAACTCGGCCAGCACGACCGGCTTGCCGGCGAGTGACACTTCCCGAACAACGCTTTCCAAATACGCGAGGTTCGCGGTTTCTTCCTCCTCGTTCCGGTACTCGTAAGCGCCGCGCGCCAGCGGATAAAAATGGATTTCAAGGAAATCGAGGTACCTGGCCTGCCGCTCGGGGCGAAACCCCGAATAATGTCGAAGGTTCCCGGGCAACAGGGCGGGAACCGACCACTGGATGAACCCGACGGTGATAAGCGCGGCCGGGTCCGCCGCGCGGATGGCTTCGGCCTGCCGGCGGGTCCACTCGTCCGCCAGGTCCTCCCGGAAAGACTGGTAATCCAGCAGTTCCGGGTCCTTGTAGCGGTCGCCGGACGCCGGCACCGGAATGCTGCCGAACTGCCGCGGCGTGTCCTGGTTCCACGCGTAGTGCAGCGCCTGCACACTCGAGTATTTGCGCTTCAGCCAGTCATTCCACTTTTGTTTCAGCTCGGGACTGTCCCATCCCACTTCAGGCTCATTCTTCAGATCGTAAGCGAAGATGACGTTTCGTCCGCGGTGCCGCGCGGCGAACAGCTTCCAAAAGGCTTCCAGCGCCCGCAGGTTTTCCTCCGAATCAATCGAGACCGGTTTCCAATTCGGCGGGCCCTCCCAATGGTCCAGACCGGCGGGGTGCACATAAATGCCGGCTTCCTCGGCAAGCGACAAAAACTGATCAAATTTCGCCAGGCCCTCGGGCCGGAGCTCGCCAATATCGGTGCAAAAAGATGGATAGGTGAGAAAAACCCGGACGCAATTCACGCCGAGTTCTTTCATGCGGGCGAAGTCCTGGCGGGTGAGCTCCGGATCAAACTTCTGCCAAATCTTTGGCGCCCAACCGGTCCCGGGACGGTAATAATTCACCCCGACGGGCACGAACGGTTTGCCGGTGGCCGTCACAAACCCGCGCTGATCCCGGGCGACCGTTATCCGCGGCAACCACTGGCCCGCCTTGACCTCACCGCTCAGCGCCGGATTGCACGCGGCCATCAGGAGGCTCAGGGCAACCATGCCGCTGCCTACGCGGAACTTCTGGATTTCCATAACGCTGCTTGTGCCGCCCCGCGCTGCGATCATGCCGCCGCGAAACCAACAGGTCCGGCATCTGACCACAATGAACAGAATCTTCCCCGCAGGTCAAAGCCTTTGCGCCAGCACTTTCAGCCCGGCGTTGCCCCCCAAACCGTCCTTTGGTTGAAGCCCTGAAAAAAAACACTGGGCTGCCGGCGCCGCTCAGCGCTATTTTGCCGGGCGCCAACATGAAAAAGAGACTCTCCCTTCGCCTTGCATCCGCCGCGGCGGCGGCTTTCGCCTTTTTGTCCGCCGGAGCCACCTTCGCCGCGGACCCGATTTCACTGGCTGGAACCTGGTCTTTTCGCTTGGACCGCTCGGATGCGGGAGAGCGGGAGAAATGGTTTGAACAAACGCTGCCGGAGAAAATCAAGCTCCCGGGGTCCCTGCCGGCCCAGGGAGTGGGCGACGAGCCCTCTGTGGACACGAAGTGGACGGGCGGCATCGTGGACCGCTCGTGGTTTACCGAGCCGGAATACGCCCCGTATCGCCAACCCGGAAACGTGAAGGTGCCGTTCTGGTTGCAGCCGGAAAAATACTATGCGGGCGCCGCGTGGTATCAGCGCGAGTTCGAAATTCCCGCCGCGTGGGCCGGCAAACGGGTGGTCCTGTCGCTCGAACGGCCCCACTGGGAAACCCGCGTCTGGGTGGACGGACGGTTCATCGGCTCGAACAACAGCCTTTCGACCGCCCATGAGTATGACTTGGGCGCCAGTCTGGCGCCGGGCAAACACCGCCTCACGGTGCGGGTGGACAACCGCATGATTATTGATATCGGCGAAAACTCGCACAGCATCAGCGACCATACCCAGGGTAATTGGAACGGCATTGTCGGCGACATCAGCCTCCGCGCCACCTCTCCCGTGTGGATCGAGGACCTCCAGGTTTATCCCCAGGTCGCGACCCGCTCGGTGACCCTCAAAGGCCGGATCGGCAACGCCACCGGCCGGGCCGGATCCGGTCGGCTCGATTTCGTCGTCACCCCCATGGGCTTCAACCTGGGAAAGGAAATCGCGGGCAAAAAACTCCCGGTCACCTGGACCGCCGACGGCGCCGTGTTTGAAACCGAAATGTCGCTTTCGCCCGAGGCCCGGCTGTGGGACGAGTTCAACCCGGCGCTCTACCGCCTGATGGCGTGGCTGGAGGGGGACCAGGCCCGCGCGACCCGGGGCGTCCACTTTGGCCTTCGAGAGATTTCAACTTCCGGCACGCAGTTCCTCTTGAACGGTCGCAAAACGTTTTTCCGCGGCACCCTCGAGTGCTGCATTTTTCCCAAAACGGGTCATCCGCCGGTGGAAGTGGCCTCCTGGAAGCGGATCATCAAAACGTGTCAGGCCCATGGTTTGAACCTGATCCGGTTCCATTCGTGGTGTCCGCCCGAGGCGGCGTTTGTCGCCGCGGACGAGCTCGGCTTTTATTACCAGGTCGAGGTGGCCTCCTGGGCGAATCAGTCCACCACGCTCGGGGACGGCAAACCGGTTGACCAGTGGATTTACGAGGAAACGGACCGCATTCTGAAGGCCTACGGGAACCATCCCTCCTTCCTGTTGCTGCCCTACGGCAACGAACCGGGAGGCCGGAAGGCCAACGCCTACCTCGCCAGGTGGGTCAGCCATTACCGCGAGCGGGACCCGCGCCGCCTTTACACCAGCGGCTCAGGCTGGCCGCAATTGCCGGAAAACCAGTTCCATGTCACGCCGGACCCGCGCATTCAAGCCTGGGGCCAGGGCCTCAGATCCCGCATCAACGCCCAACCGCCCGAAACCGTCACCGACTACCGCGACTACATCCAGCAACGGTCCGTCCCCGTCATCAGCCACGAAATCGGCCAGTGGTGTGTCTATCCCAACTTCGATGAAATCCGCAAATACACCGGCTACCTGAAACCGAAAAATTTCGAAATCTTCCGGGACTCGCTCCAGGCCCATGGCATGGGCCCCTTGGCGCGCGACTTCCTGCTCGCCTCGGGCAAGCTCCAGGCGCTCTGTTACAAGGAAGACATCGAATCGGCCTTGCGCACCCCGGGCATGGGCGGCTTTCAACTGCTGGATTTGCACGACTTTCCCGGCCAAGGCACCGCTCTGGTCGGCGTGCTCGACCCCTTCTGGGAATCCAAAGGCTACATCACCCCGTCCGAATTCCGCCGCTTCTGCGCCCAAACCGTCCCGCTGGCGCGCCTGGCCAAACGGGTGTTTGCCACGGACGAAACCCTCGAAGCGCGTCTTGAACTGGCCCACTTTGGCGCCGGCCCGCTCGACCAGGCCGTCCCCGTTTGGAAACTGGTGACCGAAAAGGGCGGGGCGCTCGCCCGCGGCAAGCTCGCCCCGCGAACCGTCCCGGTGGACAACGGCATCGAGCTGGGCAGCATTCGTGTGCCGCTGGAAAATGTTCCGGCGCCGGCCCGCTGCAAGCTGGTGGTCGCCCTCGAAGCCACTCCCTTCGAGAATGACTGGGACATTTGGATTTACCCGGCGCGCAGTCCCGCGGAGACGCCCGCCGGCGTGCTGGTAACCGGCGATTTCGACCAGCGCGCGCTGGCCGCACTCGAAAACGGCGGCAAGGTGCTGCTGACCGTCCCGGCGGCGCGGATCAAACCCGACCCTCGACGGCCAGTCGCCCTCGGCTTCTCGAGCATCTTCTGGAACACCGCCTGGACCAAAGGACAGCCGCCGCACACCCTGGGCATCCTGTGCGACCCCAGGCACCCGGCGCTGGCCGCGTTCCCCACCGAATACCACAGCAACTGGCAATGGTGGTATTTGATCAGCCGCGCCGGCGCCATCGTGCTGGATGAGCTCCCGCGCAACCTCGAGCCCACCGTGCGGATTATTGACGACTGGTTCACCAACCGCCGTCTGGCCCTGATGTTCGAAGCCCGGGTTGGCAAAGGCCGCCTCCTGATGTGCGGCCTCGACCTCCAGGACCCCGCCGCGCAGGACCCGGTCACGCGCCAGTTCCGCCAAAGCCTCCTCGCCTACATGACCGGCTCGAAGTTCAAGCCGGCCACCGACCTCACTCCCGCCCAGGTCCGCAGCCTCCTGACCGACCCGCGCCCATGACCTTCACCGGTTTGGGGGGGCGACGTCTCGTCGCCCTCGTCTGACAGGGTAGGGCGCGCACTTCGCTGCGCGCCTCCATTTCAGAAGTTGGGGAGGCGACGTCCCGTCGCCACTGCCCACCCCCTCGCAACCCAGAACTTTCTGGGACGAGACGTCCCAGCCCCTACCCGCAGCATCAATTACTTCGGGGTTGGAGACGTCTCGTCTCCACACCTCCCACGCC
>ERZ795051.5794-NODE-5794-length-10645-cov-3.893673_pt1 | contig 10645 bp, 8 predicted proteins | sample MGYA00375135_ERZ795051 | MGnify/ENA primary metagenome ERZ795051 (study PRJEB30180, sample SAMN05720222) | activated sludge metagenome | isolation source: Anaerobic digester | place: Japan | collected 2015-05-26 ... | reverse complement strand
CTGGGTGACTGGAGTTCAGACGTGTGCTCTTCCGATCTTCCACGACCTCCAGCAGGTCACGTTCGGCAGAGAAGACCATAACCGAACCGCCGGTCGACAGATCGTCGAAGCATATGTGCCTGGAAAAATCAGCCGGCCCCACCAGGTGTCCACTCGCCCCTCCCACTTGCACGGCCTGGACCCCCTCGGCGCCGACCATCTCCAAAACCCGTGCCAGAGACGTTCCGAAAGGCACCTCGTACACGCCGGGGCGCTTGCAGTCCCCGGAGACGCTCAACAACTTCGTCCCCGAGCTGCCGTCCGATCCTTGTTGGGCAAACCAGCCCGCACCTTCCTGGATGATCCGAGCGACACAGCACAGCGTCTCCACGTTGTTGACCGCGGTGGGACAACCCAAATACCCCTTCTGAGCGGGGAACGGCGGCCGGTTCTTCGGATCGCCCCTTAACCCCTCACAGGAACTGATAAGCGCCGTTTCCTCCCCACAGATGTAGGCTCCGGCGCCCATCTGGATACGGATGTCGAAGTCGAAATCGGGGTATCCCAAAATCCCCTTCCCAAGGAGTCCGTTCCTCCGCCTCTCCTCCAGCACCGCCTCCAAGAACCGCCGCAAATAGGCGTACTCACCACGCAGGTAGAGGATCCCCTCCTTGGCGCCGATGGCATACCCGCCGACGGTCATCCCTTCGAAAAGAAGATCCGGGCACTCGGTGAGAATCACGCGGTCTTTGAAGGTACCTGGCTCTCCTTCGTCAGCGTTACAAATCAGAAAGCGCCTCTCACCCGGCGCGTTTCGAGTGAACTCCCACTTCATCCCGGTAGGGAAACCCGCTCCGCCTCGACCTCTCAACCGCGCCGTCTTCACATGACGGATAACCTCCACGGGAGTCATGGCAAGAGCCTTGGGCAGGGCGTCACCCGGAGAAAAGGGGGCAAAGATGACCGGTCCACGCAAGCGGATGTTGTTCTCCACCATGGCGTTGACCAATTCATGGGCATTGTTGCCGTCACCCACCTGTTTGACCAGTCTGGTCGGATCCAGATGAGACCGCAGTTCGGCTACGATCGTGCGCGCCAAGTCCGTGGACAGCCGCGTTACGACGACGTCGTTAACCAAGGCGGCAGGGGCCTGATCGGACATTCCGATACAGGCCGTCCGCGTCAGGGTGATGTTTCCATCCGGCGTCGTCTCGCCCAGCCTTATCCCGAGCTCCCCTTCGAATACGCGCTGGATACGCTCCATCCCGTGCATCCGGTCGATGATGTCGTCACAGAGGCGGATCGCTACCCGCCCGACCGGACGGCACGACAGAAAGGCATAGAACGAAGCCGTGCTTTCCACTTCCACCCGGGGCATGCGAAGAGTCCGAGCGATCTCGTCGATCGCGTCGTCCGAAATCCATCCAAACGAAGCCTGAACTTCGCGTAGGATGTCCAGCAAACGGACAGGACCCGGTTCATACCTACGACAGATCTCTTGGATCTTTGCCTGGAACGCTTCCTTCGTCATCGATTGGCTACTCCACCCGGCTAAGGCGACCCCGAGAACCGCCAATTCCACTCCGGCCGATCAAGCTCGGCCACGCCTACACACCCACCAAAAACTCCCAAGACCATACCCCAAAAGCAAGTATCGTTCCACTGTCATCGCATCATCTCCAAGCCCTCCGCGAAACTTCCGCCCGCGCCGGGAGGGTTGAATCGCCCATTTCTGGGCATTTTCACCCAGACCGCCGAGGAGCTTTCCGCCGCCCCAAGTCTGCCGCCGGAAGCCCGTCCCAGCGAAGGCGGCTCGCCACATATCTCTTGCGAAGCGGCCCCCCCTCGGACGCCACCGCCGCCCATTCCCCCTAAGCGCGGTTGGAAGCTCCGGGACTAGCCATGAGGTCCGGCGCAAGAGACTGAGAGGCACGGAAATACCTGCCAATCACGTGGGTAAACTTCTAGAGATTTCGGCGCAACCGGTCGGCGAGGGATCACATAAAACCGGCAACCCTTGCCTTTCCCGCCGTGCCGGCACCACGATCTGCAGCTTTGCGATCCGGACGGAAAGCCAGTATGCTAGATCGATCGAGAGCCGAAGAAGACAAGCCTTCATGAACACGTGCCGCAAGGATTGGGGGAAAACGCCGTGTGGTTGATGTTGCTATGGCTTTCGGCGAGAACATGTGCGGCTCCTGAGGTGCTGGAGCATCACCGCGCCGCCGTGGAACACTTCGGTTATTTCGACTTCCACGCTGCCGCCGAGGAATTTTGGGAGGCTTGGAAAGCCGATCCCGACTGCGAACCGGCAATCATCAACTTCGTTATAGCCTGCCTTCATTCCGGACGCCTCCATGAAGCGGAGGTGCAGCTGCAACGCCTCCTTCGTCGCCATCCGGATGAGCCTAGGATTACGTATCTGCAGGGCGTCCTGCTGCAGCGGCAAGGGAAGGAGAACGAAGCACGGAACTTCTTCACCGCCGTTCTGGAAAGAGACCCTACGGATTCCGCCACGTTGGGACAGCTCGCGCTGATCGCTTTCCATCAAGGCCGCTTTGAGGAGGCACTCGAGTACGTGGAAAGAGCGCGCCGAGAAGATCCGTCCAGCCCCATGTTGATTTACAGCGAAGCCAGGATTCGACTTCAGCTGGGACAACGAGAGGCGGCTCATCGTCTTTTTGAGGAATTCCGCAACCGCAAGAACTCAGAGCCGCGGCCGATGACCGGAGGAATGGGAGAACCGACGGTCATACCCGGAAAGTACGCCCAGCTGATCTGTATTGATCCGCAACAAGTTGGGGAAAACCACATCGATGGTAAATCAGCCGGCCAATTCGTCACGCAATCCCCTTGACATCTACGGCCGCTTCACGCTTGTTCCGCAGAGCTTGACGGCCTCCTCATCCCGCCGGCTATCGTACGGAAGGGGTTCCTCGCCGGCGAAAGGATACTACGATCGCAGACGGTAGTTGACTGAGATGATAAAGTCGATTCAAATCGCCATGCCCTATCCATCGGATCTGCCAGGGCACCGAGTTAAGCAACGCCCCCCAAAGGGGAGGGAGGGAGTGAAGGTACGATGAACATGGACCGTCTTCTTTTTCGTCGTCCTCGTCTTCGTCTTTGCGGTCGTCCGCTGCAAGCTGTTTCGGCCGGGAGCCTGCTTTTATTGTTGGTTTTCTTCGCCGTTGCTTGCGGAACGGGAGGAGACGGGCAGGAAGACACCCTCACTCTGGCGGCGTACACCACTCCGAGGGAAGTCTATTCTCAGGCGCTGATTCCCCGTTTCCAGGAACACTGGCGTGAAACAACCGGGCGGAACGTGGTCTTCCGGGACTCCTACGCGGGCAGCGGGGCCCAGTCGCGGGCCGTGGTCGGAGGTTTCGAGGCCGACGTCGTGGCTCTGTCATTGGCACCCGACGTGGACCGTATCGCCCGTGCCGGCTTGATCACCCACGACTGGCGGGCAGAAGCTTTCGGAGGCATGATCTCGCGATCTGTCGTCGTGATCGCCGTACGAGAGGGCAATCCGCTGCAGATCCGCGACTGGGACGACCTCAGCCGGCCGGGACTGAAGATCCTGACCCCGGACCCCCGCACGTCCGGCGGCGCCATGTGGAACATCTGTGCTTTGTACGGTGCAGCCCTTAGGGGAAAAGTGAAAGGCGTCGCAGGCGACGACCCCGAGGCCGCCGCAAACTTCCTGCGACAAGTGCTGCGCAATGTTACCGTCATGGACAAGGGCGCCAGGGAATCGTTGACCAATTTCGAACGGGGCATCGGTGACGTGGCTCTGACTTACGAGAACGAAGTATTGGTCGCCCGGCGTGCCGACCGACCCATGGATTACGTGATCCCGACTTCCACGTTGCTCATCGAAAACCCGATTGCAATGGTCGATGTCTATGTAGACCGCCACGGTACCCGACAAGTAACCGAAGCCTTCTTGGACTTCGTCCGCAGCACCGAAAGTCAGCTGATTTTCGCCGACTTCGGCCTGCGTCCGGTGGAACCGACGGCCGCCGCGCAGGTAACCGATCGCTACTCCACTCCTGAAGACCTTTGGACCATCGAGTACCTGGGCGGTTGGGATCGGGTTATCGAGACAATGTTCGCTCCCGAGGGACTCTATCCGCGACTTAGCGAAGAACTACTAACCTCCAATGAAGGCTGACGCCCCAACAAGAGCGCTTCCGTCACCGGACACGTCTCGGACGCAGGGAAACGGATCTAGGTCGATCGGGTTTTTCCTGCGGACGGTTTCGTCCGGTTACCTTTTGCTCTTAGTCGCCCTTCCCCTAAGTGCCGTCCTCTGGGTGTCTCTGCAGGACGGCCCCGGCACGTTTTGGGAAGACGTAACCCATCCGGTGGCTTGGGCTGCTCTCCAGCTGACCTTGGTGATTTCCGTTGTCGCCATGGTAATCAACACTCTTATGGGAACACTGACCGCCTGGGTGCTGGTACGGTATACCTTCCCGGGCAAGACCGTGTTGAACAGCCTAGTGGATCTCCCCTTCGCTGTGCCGACACTGGTCACCGGGATCATGTTGGTGGCGTTATACGGTCCGCAAACCTGGATCGGCGGCCACCTGGAGGCCTTTGGGATTTCGATCATTTTCGCCAAACCCGGTATCCTGCTGGCGCTGCTTATGGTCACCTATCCCTTTGTGGTCCGGGCGGTCCAGCCCAGTCTCGAGCAGCTGGATCGAGCCCACGAGGAAGCCGCCTACACTATCGGAGCAAACCGACGGCAGACGTTCCGTCACGTGGTGTTGCCGGAGATCCTGCCGGCCGTAATATCGGGGGCGTTGCTGACCTTTTCGCGCTGTATCGGAGAGTTCGGGTCGGTGGTGATCGTGGCGGGCAACATTCCCGGTAGAACATTGACGGCTCCGGTTTACGTCTACTCCCAGATCGAGTCGGACTTGCCTCGCTCGGCGGCCGCCGTTTCCGTAGTGCTGCTGGCCGCCTCGATCCTGCTGCTGTTTCTGAGCGGACGCCTCCAGCGACGGCCGGGCGAGGGACGGGAGAAGCCGTCATGATGAAGCCGGAGAAACCTGCCAGGACAGCCAGGCGACGACCGGGAGAAATCTTGGCCGTCGGAGCCGTAGTACTGTATGCCGTCCTCCTTTTGGGAATCCCGCTGGCCGCCGTTCTGTTCGGTGCCTTTTCAGAGGGATTCGAACGCTTCCGGACCGAGCTTCTCCGCCCCGAAGCCGTCTCGGCGCTCCGGCTGACTATTCAATTGGCATTTGTGTCGGCGGCGATCAACGGCTGCTTCGGTCTCATCGTCGCCGTGACCTTGGCACGCCACCGCTTCTCAGGAAGATCCCTGCTGAACGGTCTGGTCGACCTGCCGTTTGGTGTCTCGCCGGTAGTGGCGGGGCTGGCTCTGCTGCTTTTGTTCGGCCGGGGCGGCTGGCTTGAAAATGTCGTCTCGGCCGTCGGTCTTCGGGTGGTCTTCGATTGGACCGGCCTCTTGCTGGCCACGGTTTTTGTTTCCCTTCCCTTCGTGATCCGGGAAGTGATACCGGTTCTCCAGCAGGTCGGGACCGCCCACGAGGAGGCGGCTTACGTTTTAGGCGCCAAACCTTGGCAGGCGTTCTGGTGGATAACTCTACCGGCTATTCGCTGGGCGTTTGTCTACGGCCTGATCCTGACTCTGGCTCGCTCCTTGGGAGAGTTTGGAGCGGTGCTGGTTGTAGGAGGCGGTATCCGCGGAATAACGCAGACGGCCACCGTGTACATCTATCACTCCCTGGACGTCCGTAACGAAGTGGGAGCATTTTCGATGGCGCTGGTCCTGGCGGTGGTAACCATAGCGGTTTTTCTAGGAGCCGAAGCGATCAAGCGCCGTGAGGAGCGTAGGCGAGCCGGCGAAGGACCGACCCGGCAGGCCCTACGATGACGTGCGGACTTTAGTCCCGAAGCGGGCCAAAACAGGGAAGTACAAGACAAAGCCGGTTGCAGTACGGTAAGGTGAAAACAGATGTCGATTCGACTTGAACATGTGCTGAAGCGGTTCGGTGAGTTGGTCATCCTGCAGCGAACTTCCCTCGAAGTCCGGGACGGAGAATTTTTCGTCCTCCTGGGAGCCAGCGGCAGCGGCAAGACCACGCTTCTGCGTATCATCGCCGGCCTGGAACCGGCGGACGAAGGACTGGTTTTGCTGCACGACCGCGATGTCACCTGGGCGCCTCCCCAGGAGCGCAATATCGGCATGGTTTTCCAGAACTATTTGATCTTCAGGCACATGACGGTCGCTGAGAACATCGAGTTCGGATTGCGACTGCGGGGGACTTCTCTCACAGAGCGCCGTCGACGCCGGGAAGAACTTCTAGACCTGGTCGGCCTGGCCGGTCTGGACAACCGTTTCCCTCACCAATTGTCGGGCGGACAGCAACAAAGAGTCGCCCTGGCTCGAGCACTCGCTTACAACCCTGAAGTTCTCTTGCTGGACGAACCTTTCGGAGCTCTCGATGTGCAGATTCGGAGCAGTCTCCGACGTAATCTCAAGCGCATCCAGCGAAGTCTTGGCGTTACTACGATCCTGGTGACGCACGACCAAGAGGAAGCCTTCGAGCTTGCCGACCGTATCGGGATCCTGGAACGTGGGCACCTTCTCGAGGTCGGACGACCCGGTGATCTGTACTGGAGACCCAAAGTCAGCTTTACCGCCTCGTTCCTGGGCGGGGGTGCTCTCATCGTCGGCCGGGTGGAGCAAGATAAAGCGCGCTTCGGTCATCTCAGTTTGGAACTGCCGGACGAGCTGCAGGCGGAAGGACTCACGCGCGTACAGTTGATGATCCGCCCCGAGCAGGTGGCTCTGCTCGAGGAGGCGCCTGAGGACCGCTCGGTGTGCCTGGGAAAAGGAGAAGTCCTGGAAGACTGGTTCGTAGGCGCCTATCGCCGCGTCCGTCTCCGCCTTCCTCATCTGCCCGGCACCCGCCAGGCCCACCCAGTTCCGCCTTTCGGCGAGCCGGCACTGCTGGTTGACGCACTACTTCCGGGGTCGCTATCGGCTATAGCCTCCGCCTACTGGGCCGTCCTGAACGGGTGGCACTTGCTGAGAGCTCCCGATTTCCGCTTCTTGTTGGTCTGTTTTGGAGGCGATACGAAAGCACCTCACCGCCCCTTGCTCGGCAAGTGGCTTGTGGAGCGGCTCGAGGCGACCGCTCTCTGCCTCCTTCCCAATGAGGTTTCGCCCCTTGCCGACCGGCAAGAAGAGAAACCGGAAAGTGAAGCGGTCTCCGATCGGGCCGAATCACCCAAGATCGAACTGCGGCCGGCCGGCGGGAACATTGCCGAAGCCATGTCGCGCGAGCTGAAGCGTTCCCTTTATGATTTCCTGGTACTGGAGTGCCGGACCGATATTGCCCGGGAGGACGCGGCTCGGCGATTCCAGGAGCTCTTCGGAGAGTTGACTACAGCACTCCCGGTCCCCACGTTCGCGGTCGTTCATTCCCAGGAGGAGATTCGACACATGCTGATCTGCACGGGGGCCGGCGAGCCCGGCAAGGAAGACATCCGGTTGGGTGGACGACTGGCTCGGAGATTGGGGTTGCCGGTCACGTTGCTTCACGTGTACCACCCGCAGACCTCACCCGAGTTCGCCCGTCGCCACCTCGACCGGGCGGCTGCTACGCTGCAAGGTCTTGATCTCGATGTGAAGCTGCACGTGACGGCCGGTGAAGACGTCGCGGAAACCATTGTTCAGGAGGCCCGCCGTTTGGAGTGCGATCTAATCGTCATAGGAGCGCATCTCGAACAGCCGAGCTGGCTGACGGACCAGAACATAACCCGTCGGATTTTGGCGAAAGCTCCCTGCGCAGTCTTGATCGTGCCACCCCCGATAGAGCTGCGCTCTACGGCGCCGTCCTTTCTTCACACACTACCCGCTTAGCGACCGGCTGATCTTGATAAACAATGGCCGGCCCCGCGGAGGGTCTCAATTACTGAAACCAGTTGAGAGCATTTCCACGAAAAGAGTCACCGGCTTTGCTACATTCGGGAAAGCGCCGGCCGCCCGGAGCGACTTCTCGGGGAACATCGATCCCTTGGTCGGATTTTTAACGAGCTCATCGAAAATGCAGCCCGTCCGAAGGCAAAGAAGGATCCGTGCACAAACCAATCGGACGCACCGACTCACGGCTGCGGCCTGCTGTTGCGCCGAATGTATTCCTCCAGCTCCCGTCTACGCTCGAAATCCGGACGCTTCTCAAGGAAGCGTCGGTACTCGTCGGAAGCCCGATCGCGATAACCTGCAGCGTCATAAAGAGCGGCTAATCGGAGGTGCGCCTCGGCCATTGCTTCGGGATCAAGCTCGAGGGCCTTCTCCATGCAAGGAACCGCACGGGAGCCCAGTTTCAGACCCAGGTAGGCTTCTCCCAACAGGTAATGAGTCTCCGCACGATCGGGAGCCAGCTCGACCGCCGTCGTAAGAGCCTCGAGCGCCTCCTCGTACCGCTTCCGGGTCAGTAACAACTTCCCGAGGTTGACCCGAGCCGGAAGGAAATCCACTTTCGCTTGGGAGGCCCTCCGGTAGCAACGCTCCGCCTGCCGCCATTCGTCGCGCAGAAAGTAGGCCGTACCCAACTCGGTCCAGGCCTCATAATCCAGCGGATCCCGGTTGACGACTCCTTCCAGAAGCTGGATTGCGGCGGCTGGATTCCCTTGTTGGATGCTCTGCTGCGCTTCATCGAAACGAGCTTGCTCTTCTTCGGGACGCGAGTACACGGACGTCGACGGAGGCGGCTTCCTCTCGGGCAGGACATATTCAAGTTCAATGTCTTTCCGGATGTCGTCCTTCTTAAACTCCATCAGGATGAACCGTTCCTCGTAGACGACTTGATTACCCCAAAGAACCTCGAGAATGTACTCTCCGTTACCCACCCCGTTAAACCGGTAGCGACCGCCGGCCGTGACGGTGTCACGCGCCACGAGCCTGGTGGAAGTACCGTCCTTGAGTAGGACCTGGAAGGTCCGCCCCAACTCCACCGGCACTTCGTCGGCACCTTTCACCTTAAGGTCCCCGAAAAGGATATGCCCGGTACCCTGGCACCAGGCTTCAGGCGAAAAACCGACCACGACGACCAGAAGGGAGGCAAGGAGAAAAGACAACCCAACTCTGCTCGCGAGAGGCCAATCCAGACGATTCATTGTAAAGACCAACTTTCCAGCTCAGTTTAGCAGGAACCGGGGTGATCACAGAGGGAGAAGGGCATAGACGATCTTTCCCCCACCATCCGGCAAGAGTCTTCCGACTCTTCAACCTTCTCAGCGGGTCCTCAGTCGGGAGCTTGTCTATTTCGGTACCATCCACGCACTCATTCGGTGAAGCAGGCCAGCGTCAACTGTCCGGGTTCCACACTCAGGAACTCGACGCCTTCGGGAAGCCTCAACCGCTCGCGTGCATCGGGTGTTTTGACCAAGCGATCCCAAAGGAGGTGCAACGTCGGCCCGGGGACCGGAAGAGAACCGATCTTGCCCGACAAATCAAGCAACTCCAGGTAACCCCCGTCAACCGTCGGGATCCCCTCGAGCTCCAGCGACAACTCTTTACCGTAAAGTCGGAAGCGAAGGTGTGCCCGCAAGCGGTCGAAAAGCAGCTTGATGCGTAAATCGGTCACTTGGATCCCCTGCGAATCGGTCTCCGACTGGTCGGAGGACGCGGCTTCGCGGCCCTGCTCCGGTTGGGGCGTCTCCTCTTCCTCCTGCCCGATTTTCCGGTTCCACTGGGCTAAACCTTGTCGCAGCCAGGCATTTAATTCTCCCTCCGAAAGAGTGATTTCGGTGCGCCGCCGGTGCTCCAAACCGTTCTCGAACCGCTGAATCTTGCTGAGCGCACTTTCCAGATCGGAACGCCCGGCGAGAACCACAGGGGCTGGAGCTGGGTTGAACAATAGATAAAGAACCATGACCGCGGCGATCATCACAAACCAGCGGGCCACACGCAGGGCGAGTCGCCCGGGCGGCAGTGCGTCTCTTCCCGCAGGTAAAGGAGGGGGGTCGGGCGGTACCTGGGAGCGATGACGGTACTTCGCAAGAACGATACCGCACCTTGGACACTCCACACCGTCCGGAGGGATCTGGAACCCGCACTTGGGACAAACTCCAAAAGGCATGCGCAGTCTCCTGCTAATCGGTGAAAATATCGGCAGTTGAAAAGACGACTTTAGAGGTGTGCCCTACGAAAAAGCGGCCGTCCAGGCTACTATGATCTCCTGGAGTTCGGGGAGCGTTCGAACGGGTAAGCCGCTGCACCGGTTCAACGATGGACGAACCAAAGACATTGGGCGATGCGCCCGGGAGGTTTTCACTATGTCTGCATCACTACCGAAGCGAATTGGAGTCATGACCGGAGGCGGCGATTGCCCTGGACTCAATGCGGTCATTCGAGCCGTCGCCAAGCCCGCTATTTTTGCGGGAATCGAAGTGATCGGAATCGAGGACGGCTACCTCGGTCTTATTCAGGATCGCATGCGCCCTTTAGGATACGAAGACGTCTCCAACATCTTGACCCGGGGCGGCACGATTTTGGGCGCCTGCAACAAAGCCAACCCGGCGGCTTACGCGGTTCCCGACGGGAAAGGTGGCTGGGTCAAGAAGGACGTTCGGGATCAAGTTGTCCGTCACGCCCGGGACGCCAAGCTTGAGGTCATCT
>ERZ795051.5790-NODE-5790-length-10648-cov-3.835835_pt1 | contig 10648 bp, 12 predicted proteins | sample MGYA00375135_ERZ795051 | MGnify/ENA primary metagenome ERZ795051 (study PRJEB30180, sample SAMN05720222) | activated sludge metagenome | isolation source: Anaerobic digester | place: Japan | collected 2015-05-26 ... | reverse complement strand
TCCTACGGTTCAGTAAGATCTTCTAAAAGATCTTCCTATTCCTAATTGGGAATTTCCTACTATTCTTGCTAACGAATCATTCTCTTCATATCTTTTGTTAGATCTGATAAAAGAGATTCTTTAACAATCTAAGCCGATGCCTCTTTAAGCTTTTTTGCCTAAAATATTGACTGACTTAAAAGATTTTTAACTGCCATTATATGTGTTCTCCTATTTTACAAATATTTAGATTTGTAATAAAAATATGATTTTTTTTTATTTTATTAAACTATTATATTAAATAATAGTATTAATTTATTTAAATCGTTTTATAAATTTTATAACCTATTTTACATCATTTGTTTCTATTAAATTATCATTATTGTGATGCAAAATATAAGTTGGAAATTCATAGGACTTTGGTGGAAGTACTCCAACATCCAATTCTTTTCCAAATTTTACTAAATATGATTTATTTTTATAAAGATTAGGGTATATAACTCTATAATCTTTGTTTTCTATAAAGCCATTTCTTTTTAATTCTTGTTTTAATATATTTAAACGCTTTAATAGAGAATCATTTGATTCAGTCTAATATATTAATCTTTTTAGCTTTATCATTCAAAATTTATATTCCGCACTAGTTTTTCTTTTAAACTATGTAAGCCATAAATTAGCTTTCCATTTTCTTAATTCTTTTTTTCTTTTCTTTTTTACAGAAGGTTTAGTATAATGTCTATGATCATTATAATCTTTAAGAATATTATTCTAAACTACTAATCTACGTAATTTACGTATGGCTTTATCTATATTATCATTTTCAACGATAATTGTTCTACCTGATTTTTTCTTTCTTTTCAATTAATACCCCTACTTTTGTAATTTATATATAATTATTGGTTATTCTTAAAAATGATGTTAAAATCTTTCTTATACATAATATATTTTAAAATTTATTTTATAATCCTAATAAAGCCAATTTAGTATAATAATATGGCTACTATGTTAAATGATCTAAAGCTATTTTTAATGCTTCCTATCTATTTGGAGTATGCTAACCTTCTACCTTTATTCCCATTAAAATCTATTTCAAATCAAATTTAGTAATCTACCAAATTTTCATATTTTTGGCAAGACCTTTCTAATGCTACTACATAGAAAAATCCTTTATATCAATACCAAATTTATCGTATATGGCTTTTCTATATTTGGAAAAATTCTAATTATAAGCTTCTTGCAATAATTTAGAAAGCTTTATCATATTTTTATAAAAATTTCCTTATTTATTAATCAAAATTGCTAATTTGTTTTTTAATATAGAATTAAGCAATATTTCCATTTTTTCTTTTAAAGTTTTATTTTGCATAATTTTTTCATGTATAAATTGTGCAGTATTTTCACCTGTTTCTAATCTTGGAACAAATAAAGAAGATTTATCCTTTATAATATAATTATTATTCAAAATGTGAAATTGTAAATATATTTCGTTATTATTAACTATAACTTTTAAACCATCTTTTTCATACTATGATATATTCATTTTCTATAAAATTAAATCCTTTAATCTTTTCATAACTTAATAAATCCTTTATTTTGTTTAAACCTTGTATTTAATAATTATGTTTAAACATAATTTCTAACCATTTTTTCCCGGAAGAATTGTTTAGAATAAAACCTTTAAAATGACTAATAACATCTTGAGCATGAGGTGTATAATCGTTTAAATTAGGAAGAGATTTTCCCCACATTTTGGCATCTATTTTTCCTGTATATTCATCTTGAATTGCATATCCTATCTTTTTACCATCTACATATATATCATATGTTGGATATTTTCTGTATTTTTGAAATGCATTCTTTGAAGTAGGAAACATTCTTATTTTATTAAGTTTTATTTCAAAAGTATGACCATACGCTCCAAATCTTTCTGATTGTTGCTATTTTATTAAATCCATTAATTTTATCTTTTTCATTTTATTAAAAAATTTAATTATTTATTATTCTATATCTTTAAGTGTTACCTTTAACCATTTTTTTCCACTATTAGGATTTAAAATAAATGCTTTAAAATGCTCCAAAATATCAAATGCCATAGTATTATAACGAGTTATATCTGGCATCGTTCTTCCCCACATTTCTCTATCAGTTAATCCTGTATAAGTATCATGCTACACATAACCAACTTTTTTACCATCTACATATATCATACAGTATCTAATATTTTGTTGTTTTCCCTCCCATATCTGTTTTAATTCTAACGGGTTTTTTCTATTAAATATAATTTGAAATTTGTGGCCATATGTATCTATTGTTTCCGCTTTTTCTAAGTTAATAAGAATGATTCTATTAATCTTTCTAATTCAGTTTGGTTATTTTTTCCTTCTCTCACATGTAAATGTAATAATCGTTTACCTGCTATAGCTCCTAAAGCTGTCTACTAAGTTTTATATTCTAAAAACTTTTTAGGCATAACCGAAGAATTCCAATATTTGTAATCATCTGTTACTACTATAAATTTTTTGGTTTTGGGATTAATATTAATTCGGTAGTTTGGATCCAAATAATGTTTGCCTGCCCACAATCTAACTTCTTTGAAATTCATTTCTTTTGCCATTTTGTTTTATCTTCTTATATAGATATCACAGGTATTATTGTAGGTTCAAAATCCATTTTGGTAGGATGGAATGAACTATGCTGCAATATTCCAGTAAATTGTTTTGTATTAAATTCTCCCTTAGGATCATAATTTCTATAAAATTTCTTTTTTATTCCGTATTTCTAACATAAATACTTTAATAAATATTGAATAGCCTAATGTTGTTGTGAAGTAATTGTATGAAAATATTTATATCCTCTCCAAGGATTACTAATCTATTTTACTCGGGTTTTATCAATTTTTTTATTCGTCCAACTGTAATAATTATCTCCCTTTTTAGTTAAGTTTAACCAATTAACAATTTCAATTCCGAAAGAAGTTTCACTAATTGTTCTAAAATTTGATCCTGCATGATAAGCAAATTTAGATTCAGGAAATAATTGATAAATTTTTCCATCTTCTCCAATTACATAATGTACAGCTACTCCCTTTCCAGCTGGACCATTTAACCATGAAATAGCACCCTAAGCAGTTCCTCCCGCCGTACCATGTAATACAATTTTGTTTTTTACAGTATTTTTATCAACAAAATTATTAAAGTTTTTAATTTGAATTATCTACATAATTATATTTCCTTAAATTTCTATAAATATTTATTATTTGTTAATTTTCTATGTTAAATTTTTATTTATTGTATTCTTTACTTTTTTCTATAAATTTTCCATCTATAATGCATTATCAGATTTTTTCTATACTATAGTTTTTTCCTTTTTCTATTCAACAGATTTTATTGGCTTTTTTTCTACGACAATTTTTTCTTCTTTAGGTTTATAAAAATTCCAAGTTATTCTTAAAGCTCTGTTCTAAACTTTAACATGATCATATTTTTCAAATAGCTATTGTATTTCTTTTTCTACTAAAGCATACTATGTAAGCTATGTATTAATAAATATTGTTTTCATAATTATTCATTCCTTTTTATAGTTTTTTCAATCTATTTAGTAAAATATTGTAATTTTTGATTAATATCCATTATTTTTGGTTTATTCTATACTAATTTTTCTACTTTCTACTAAATAGATTTATGTATTTTCCCCTAATTCCAAAATGTGGCTCCAGGAGTAGAAGGCTCAACTACTAAATCCCATCCTATTAATTCAAAATCATCTTGAACTTCATCTCCTTCACTAGTTCTTCGTAAAGATCCTAAACCTCTACTTGATATTGATAAAGATCCTTTATTCTTTAAAACAATATTTGTAATATCTCTTCCTATTCTATTTGACAATATTTCTATAGTTCCAATCAACTAATCTCCTACCCACTTAAGATTTCTTACTAATAATACAACATTTCTTAAACTAATTTGGTCAGAATCCGGATGATCACACTATCCATAGCTCATATTGGTTTTTATCTTTTCTTCAATATATCTATTTACTTCTCGTTCCAATATGGCTTTAGGATATATCCTATCATTTCCATTTTTCTTATTGGCATATTGCATTCTTCCTGTTAATAATAAAGTTCCATTTTCATATTTAATTGATTCTTTTAACATTTCTTTTGAATTTACTTTAAAAGGAAAAGTTTCAACCAATAATATTTTAGTTCCGTATTTATCCATTTTTATTATTTTTTCTCCATTTATTTGTATATAAAAATTCTTATTATCATTAACACTATTGAGACTAACCATCCCATTATTCCAGCAATTATATCCTTATAATCAGATATCATATCAATTTGCTATTTCAAAAGGGAAATGATAAACATTATAGCAAAAGAACTTGCAATACTCAAATATTGACAAGGATTTTTCCATAATAAAAAATACAATTCAGTAAACAAAAATATATAGAAAAAATGTAATTGTTTATCTCTATTCTTATTTAAAAATTTTAAAATTTTAGTTATTTGTTGTTTCATTTAATTTTCTATTTCTCTTTTTGATTATGGAAACAAAAGTTATAAATTTCCTTGTTAATATTTGTGTATAATCTAAAGTTTTTATCAAAAATCTAGAATTCTTATCATTAATAGGATCATCATAAATATCTATTAAAGCTTTAACATATTCCTAGCATATAGGAGTTTGCATATCCAACCAAATTTTATAATTCTATTCTGAAACAAAATTTTTAAGGTATGTTAAGGAATTGTCTTTTGCCAATTGAAATCTTGAAATTAATTGTTCTTTTACTTGTGAACCAAATCCTTCATCTATTACAGAATTAACAAACTGTATAATTTGCTATGTAAAATTGGCCAGTATTTTACTCATTTTGTCATTATTGCAATACTATATAGCATATTTTGTAATCTATCTTATTTTTTCTGCAACAGTTTTATTGGCTAATAATTTGGTTAAAATTTTCTATTGTTGCTAGATTTTATTTAAAATAATTTTAGTATCTTCCTATGTTTTTGTTTTAAATTCTTCAAGATATATTCTTAATTGAGTTATATTTTTAGTATAAAACCTTTTATTCAATAATACCAATAATGTTATTAAACTTGGAAAAACTAATATTGCTATTTCTAAGATTTTTGAACATAAAGTAATATTTTCCATAATTATTTATTCCCTTATTTAATTATTATTACTATAGTATTCTGAAAAATATAAAACGAACTACTTAATAATAGTATGCACAAAATCTAAAGATTTTATTAAAAATCTAGAATTTTTATCATTTACTGGATCAGAAAAAATCTAAATAATATCATTTTTATAATTATTTATAAACTTTGAAATATATTCATTCCATGCTATCAAATTCTATTTTCCAATTAATGAACTTGCATAAAAAAATGTATTATCATTTATAATCTAAAATTTAGAAATTAATTCATCTTTTCCTATATTTTGAATTCCAATATCTAAAACTTCTTTTACATATATAATAAACTATTCTGTATATTTTGTTAAAATTTTCTTAATATTTGTATTATCAACAATTTCTAATGCATGCTTTGTTATCTATCTTATTTTTTGTCCTGCCTATTTTAATTCTATATAACCTTTTATTATCTAATTATGTGTATTTAATTCATTATGTATTAAATTTAAATTTTCTTTATTACAATTTGTCATATTCTATATTTTCTAAGATATTGTTTTAATAGAACGATTATAATATTTTTTCTTAAGCAAAGTAAGAACTGTTATGGCAGATGGAATAAGCACTGCTGCAGCATCTATTATTAATTTAATATAAATTTCTGGTAGCAATTTTTTATTATTCTCCTATATTTTTCTTAATAGATTGTTTAATAGAATCAATAGTAGAAAGTTTAGAATCTAAATTATTGAAAATATCTATTAAACATGATTTTAATTTTAAATTTCCTAAATTTATTCCTTGTATTTTAACTTTAAATAGAGTTTCTATTATTCCTTTATTTAGTTTATCTTTGGAATTTGGATCCAACTAAATAAATTGCTATGATATTATTTTTTTACCATCTCTTAATATTAAATCTTTAAATTTTTTACGTTTTGGACCAAATGCATAAGGAGATGGAAATATCTAAAAATTAGCTGAAGTATTCATTTCAATAATCTCTAAATTTGATAAAGATTCAATAATGAATATGCTTTATCTTCAAGATTTTTAATATGTTTTATTTTTTCTATATTTTCTGTTAAAGTTTTTAATTCTTCTGACTATTCAGTATAAAATGACAATTTCTTTTCCAATGACTAAATTTCTTTATTCATATACTAATGAAGCTCATTTGAAGAAACAGAATATGTATATTTTCTTAAAAGATTTCTTTGTTTCTAATTCAAAATTTTATATTTTTCATTAAATTTTTCAATATATAATTCCAAGGTTTTTTCTTTTATTTCTTTAGATTGTTTTTTAAACAATTCCAAATCCTAATCAATTATTTGCTATCTAAGAGGTTTTAACATATATTCAATAATTTTATATTTGGACTATACTATAGAAATAGGATTATATTGTTCTTTTTTTAAGCTTTCAAATACTTTGTAAATATTAGCATAAATTTTATAATTATCTATTTTTATAGAAAAAAGATCTTTTAAATCATAATGTCTTTTTATTTCTTTAATACACTAATATTTCTATTTGTTTAATTTAATTTCATCTAATTTCATTCTTTGTTGCAACATTTCATTAAACAAATCTGCAGCTTGATTCTAATTTGTATATCTTGTTTTTATTAAAGTATTGTATATAGATAGTTCTTTACTTAATTCTTTGTCCTTACTAAAATATTTCTAAAATATTTGATGGGATTTAGATTTTTGTCCATTTAAAGACTACTAAATCATTTTTCTAACAAGAACCTAATAAATTATTCCTGTATTTTTAATTTTATTATGTTTAATTGTTTCTAACATATCTTTTTATTTTCCTTATTTGTCTAAATGTAGTGGAGAATTACCCTAAAATTTGTTAGTTAATGGCTAATCCTAAACATTCCATTCATTTTGTTCTTTCATTTCCTACTACAACTAACTTTCTTCTGTTGGTTGCTACTATGATTCTTCCGCTACTGGTTGCATCATTCCTTCCATACCCCCACTTTGTTCAATTGCCAATAATTGTGCTTTAAATTTAGCATCATCAACGACTTGTTTTAATAGCTATTGACTTTCTTCAGAATTTATATCATAAATATTTTCAAATATAAATTTCAATGAAAAATGATGAGATTCTTCCATTTTTGTTGCAATATCCAATTTTTGTTGCCAAAGTTCAATTTCTTGCAATTTTTTAACATTTGATGGGTTATTCAACTATAGTTTAAAATTAATATCATTAATATCTGTATAACCTAATATAAATAAATGAATTAAAGCAATTCTATATAACTAGCTTACAAATAAATTTTGCAAATCCTCAATTAGTCTAGCAAAAATTATATCTAAACTAGCCAAAGTTGATTGTTTAATTACAATTCCATTATCATGTAATACGATGTTATGGTCTTTATGTTCAACCTATAAATTATAGGTGTCCATTTTCTAAGCTAATTGCTATACACAAATAACTTTATGATTATATCTATTTTCAAATATTTCCTTATTAATTTCAGATGAAAACTAATTATATTTTTCAATATTACAATCAATATTTATATCATAACTTAATAGCTAATCCTAATTTGTTAAATCTTTAGCCATTTTTAATGAAAGATCTTTTAATATAAAATTATGATCTGGAGTTACATCTACATATGTATCATTATCTATATGTACTCTTACCATCTAAGCATTACGTCTTGTTTTTGAACACCATTTTATAGTTGCAGGTACAAATCTTTTTAACTAAAAATCATAGCACAAAGTTTCTAATTTAACATTTGGATTCTAATCATAAATATTTGATAACTATAACAAACTTAAAATTCTTCCATCCAATAATTTAATTTTTGTATATGGTGAAAAACATTTTGCCTCTATTCCCTATTCAAAGGTTAAAAATGCTTTTGGAATTTTTAATGCTGCAAGCATATAAGATTTTACAAATTCAATATCTTCAATCATATTATTCTACATACCAGCAAGAGTTTCTATAGATGATCCATCCTATCTTCCTTTGACAGGAATGAAAAAATCTTCTAATAAATTTTGAATATTATATTTAAGATTTATCTATCCAGTAGCTGGATCTCTATATGGAACTTTTTTCATTTTCTTTATAACATCCTACATAAAAGGACCAACTTCATCCTGTGGAATATCACCAACATCAATCTTAAAAACTCTTCTTTCAGGTGCTCTCATAATTCTTTGAATCATCATGGCATCAACCATTAAAGAAAGATTTTTCCAAATTCTTCTTGCAGGTTCTAACATAGATCTTCCATATGGTAAAAAGTTTGGATCTCTTAATAATCTAAAATGTGCAATATTATAATTATCTATCAAACTATCTCCGCCTGAAACAAATCTAAAAAAGTAAGCATCTGGATTTCTTTCATCATCTTCCACTCTCTAAATATCATATGCTGATATTGGCTAACTTCCTATAATTCCCAATTCATCATCTAATCTTAACGCCAAGAAAAAATCTCCATATTTTACGAAGCTTCTAAACCAAACTGAAAAATTAAACTAACAATTTAATCTCTAATAAAATAATTCTTTTAATATCTATTGAATCTAAGTATCATTTGAATAAATTTTTAATATATCACCATATTCATCTTTTGTTAATGCCTAAAAAGTATATACATCTAGAGCCGAACTTAATATTGGATCAGCATCCATCATATCATAATCTCTATATAATGCTATCTGTTTATAGAATAATTTTGTGCTAATGTTGACTGATAATATTGATTTCTATGTAATTTATCAAAAAAAGTATTTCTTTTTGAATATGCTTGACTTCTTTGTGTATCTATTATTTTAATAGAATCATTTTTAATATCAGAAACTATTAATCCAGTTGAAAATACTCTTTTTAAAGCTGTAAAAATATTCATTTAACATCCTTTTCTTTTTTATTATTAAAATAAAATTCATTTAAATCTATTGTTTCTGAACCTATATCTATGGTATTAGGGTTCGTTTTATTATAATAATTACTTGAATTAAAGAATCCTGATGAAAATTTATTTTCTTCTTCATATTTTAAATTTAATCCACTATTAATATTTAAGAGACGGGTTTTTGCAAATTTCATAGCTTCTTTTTTAAGAATATAAGAAGTGTTTCGTACCCAAATACCTATTGCCAATGCCATAATTAAATCATCATTATATCCTGACATAGCTTGTTGTTTTCCATTTAACCAAATAAATGTCCAAAACTAATTCAATAATCGTTTAGAATGAATTATAAATTCACGATTTTCTAATATTGTTATCATTCTCTCTATAATCAAAGGTCTGGTTCTTGAAGATGTTGTAAATCCGACAATATCTTTTTGTTTCTAAGATGATTTATTCTATTTTATTCTTGAATGTAACTAAGGATCAATATATTTATAATCCCTTTTATGGTAGTATAAATTTTTATAACCCTAATTTATAATTTCTTGAAGTACTGCCCAACCAATACTTGCATTTTCTACAATTACTAATGCATTATTGTAAATTTTTGCAATTCTAACTATTAATTCCCCAAAATCTGTAGTAGGTAATTTTCCTTTAAACTCTGCTACTTGCTAATTATCTTCTATAGAAATAATATGAAATGCAGAAAAATCACTTCCATCTCCTCTTGCAACATCCGCTGAAAGAATATAATTTTTTTCTTGCTAGGCAAATTTCCAAATCCATAATTCATCACGATGCATTTTCTAAATAGGTTCAGTTATTAATTCTTTTTCTAGTTTCTATAATATGTCATTATTAATGACAGTATCTCCTGAAGTTAAAAATTTACAATCATATTCTCTAGCGCTCTATTTCTATCCAAGTTCTTTTGTTTGCTAATCTCTCCATTTTTGATCTCGTTCAGGATGTAAATACCAAGGAAGAATAATTGGATTAAATTTATTTCTACCCTATTGTGCTTCTGTAAAAAGTCTGTAAAATGTGTTTCCTACACCTCTCGGAGTTGATAACATAATGCAATTAGAAACAACTATATCATTGGCATAAAACTAATTGCCTAATTCAACATTTATTGCATCATAAACATCTTCAAATTTATTTTTATTTATTATCTATATTACTTTATCATTTCCGTATAAAATATCTCCTTTTTTCAGTTTTGATATCTAAATAAATTCTCCAGAATTTAATTTAACTTTATGTTCAGGAGTTCCAGATATATGAGAATATTTTGTTTTAATTGTAAGTATCTATTTATTACAAGTTTTTTCAATTCCCTGAAATTTACTCCATCCAGAAGGTGTTAATATTTCCAAATAATTTTTATTGTTTTTTGTCTCTTTAAAAATATACGGATATATGTAGTAAAGCTACTATATTGTAATGTCTTGTATAATATTAGTTTTATTATTTCTTATAGTTACAATGGAAGAACCTACAATACATTTACCACCACAATTATGATGAATTAATCCTTCTGAAGTTAAATATTCTTCTTTAGAACTTTTTACAGAATTTATATTAATAAAT
>ERZ795051.5783-NODE-5783-length-10656-cov-8.228752_pt1 | contig 10656 bp, 7 predicted proteins | sample MGYA00375135_ERZ795051 | MGnify/ENA primary metagenome ERZ795051 (study PRJEB30180, sample SAMN05720222) | activated sludge metagenome | isolation source: Anaerobic digester | place: Japan | collected 2015-05-26 ... | reverse complement strand
AAGTGTATAAGGCACGGCAGCACGCGTAATTTTATCAGTTTGTCAATTTTTGTCCTTTTTTGTTTATTATTTTTGTCCTGTTAAAATTGTTATTTCATGGTTACTTTTACCACATCGTTGCCGGTACGCAGCAGGTACATACCCGAAGTCAAATCGTAGAAGGTAACCGTAGTGTTGTCGGCAGAGAAATGTGCCATACATTTTCCTGAAACATGGAATAACGTCAAATCTTCACCTGCAACAACGCCTTCTACCACAAGATTGCGTCCTTCTTGACGAACTACCAAGTTCGGATTGAAAATTTGATTGCAATCGGTAGTTGATTTATTTATATATAATGTAAAGCGGTCGTCGAACGTTCCGGTTTCGGTGTTGAATGTGTAATCGCTTGTCAGCAAATCTGTGGTGCGGTCTTTTACCGCATCGTAGAGTGTTACGCGACTATCTTCCGGTATGTCATTGTTGGCTAATGCTATGGTGTAGCTGCCTGCCGTTTGTGTGGTGTAACCCAACGGTACAATTTGCGACTGTCTCTTCAGGTAGTTGACCACTTGCTTGTAGGTGCCAACACTGTAGAATCTCAATGCGCTGTTATCTTCCGGCATCAACACCATATCACGACCGTAGGTGTAGTTATTGTCGCCATCGTCGCCCAATACTACTGCTGCCATTTTGCTATACTCTCCTTTTGTGAGAGTCAGTTCGTAGAACTCCATCTCGTCATTGACTTGTGTAGATTTGAGTGGTGTTAGAGCAGGAGCCGAACCGGGCGCATCTGTCGCGATGTTGTTGAACGATACCGGTACGGTAGCATGTGCGTATTGCACAAAGAACGATTCGAACGGTTTCAAATTTTGGTAATTACGCGACAAGTAGTACTGGTAGTCGCTGTAGTCCGAATTGACACGTACCAAACAAAGCGGGCCTCCAATAATTTTCGTTTGAGCGAAGAAAGGACTGCCTATCAGGTACCAGTTTTGATGATCGGGATTCGAACCGCCGGTTGGTGTCAGCATTGTGGTGTCCATATTCGCTCCGTTCACGGTGTATGCACCGCTTGCCGAATGGAAGAACAGTCGCGGTGTGCCGGTTACTTTATCGGTAAACTGCAACACGTAGCCTCGACCGGCTTGTAGTGTGGCACTCTTCGGAACTACTTCCCAATAGGGCACTGAGGCACCGTTTGTCTTACCTTTGGTTTGGGTGTCGTACTCAACTATTTGCCATAGTGCGCCGTATTTGCTTTGCAAGTCGTATTCTTGCACACCACGTCGTATTGAGTCGCCCGTAATGTCGGCAACTACCACGTTGAACGGGAAACTTATCCAATAGTTGCGTGTATTAACCGTGCTGCTGTCAACCAAGTTGTAGCTCTTTTCTATGGTAATATTTCCTGTACCGTGTACTGTACCGGTTATTTGCCCATTATTGCGGATGGTTACGGCAGGTGCACCGCTTTTTGTTGAGGCTACGGTATAGTTTTCGTCGGTGCGCACAATCCATTTCGGGTTAGCTATTCGGTTGGTTTTAAAGTCGTATTCCACTCCTAAGGTCATTTGATTGTCAAATCCTGCTTGTAATGGAATAGTTTTCGATACAGGTGTTAAATCGGCATCGGCGTTAGATGTGAGTGTCAATGCTGTTGAATTGTAGTTGGCAAGTTCTGCCATACTTTCCCATTTATTGCCGGCATTGACGGTAGCCACGTTGATAGTTGTATCTCCAATGGTGCTCTTAATGGTTCCGCCTATAGCTTGTACGCGTTCCAATTTGTTTGTGCGTGTGCTATAGATGTAGCGCATAGCAGAAGCCGATGTGGCGTTTTTGTGTGTAGTTTCCCAATTGGTCAAATTAGGATTATAGACGTTGCCTATTACTGCTCTTACGGTTACACTACCGCCGTGTTGTGTCAACGAATCTTGCGGTATATCTGTTACCCAATAGTAGGTTTCGGCATCTGTGCCGGTTTCCCCAAATCGTATCATACGGTTGTTTTTGGTGGGGTCTAAATAGTTGGCGGTACCTCCTGTAGCCATAGCTGTACGTATGTAGAAACCGTCGGAATACTCATATTTTTTGGGTGTTCCGAGAACTTCACCATTAGGTCCAATGGAAAACGGTACGGTAATAACGGTACTGTCGGTAGCATAGCGTATCGGTTCGCCTATGTTTATCCATTCGCCTGCAAACCAACCTTGCAAGAAGATGTCGGCATTCTGCGGAGTGTAGATGGAGAATGTACCATCGTCAAAGAGCGTGTTGGAAGTGTAAGTAACGGTGTTTCCGCTTTCGTTAACGTCCACTTTCAGACGGTATTTTATCGAGTCGACGTAAACTGTATAGCTGTTGTTGTTACAGTAAGCGGTATAGTTTTCGTTGTCGTTATATTTTACTACAACACCGATAACCGAACCTTCGCTTAAGTGGTTTAACGGCTCAAAAATGGTATTATCGGCAGTAGTACGTTTTGCGCCTTCGGCTAAAGTTGCAGTAGCCCACGTTTTGCCTATGTTGTTGTAGGTGTTCCAGTCGGGGCGTTGCTTGTTTTTGTGCATAATGGTAAACGTTTGGTCGGCATTAGGGTCACCATTATTGTGAATTACTACACGTTTGTAGTAGATATTGCCCGAAGCGTGCTTCATAAGGGTAGGGTTGTTAGGATTCCAGCCTGTAGGCACTATGGGTTCGTCGCCAATAAGCCCGAACGTAACTTCCTCTTCCATAACATAAGCTATTGCACCATTGGCACCGGTAAAGGCATACAAATGGACGTTGTGCGGAGCAGTTGTGGAAGTGTCGTTTACTTGGAAGCCATGTACCGTGGCAGCATTGTCAGGTGTCTGACCGCCCATGCCTCCTCTATGAGTAGGAACATTGGCAACTTTAGAGTTGACTATTATTGAATCGATAGTTGATGCTCCCGATAATTCGTACAGTTGGTGCATATTTTTGGCAATATACATTGCGGCACCGTTATGGTTGTTGGTTCCAAGGAACAAATAGTTTTTGTTTTTGAATATAAAATTTTCGGCTCCACAAGCCATTATATTGATGCTATCGATGATTACCGGCGCGGGTTTTTGAAACGGCACAAATGTAGCGGCTGTAAATGAAGGACTGAACCTGTCGCTTAAATTTAAGGTAAGTAGCAAAGGCGTCGCTCCGTTTGCATCATACCAAAACGAATTGGGTCCAAATTTTGAAGGCTTCATTTTAGGCCATTCTCCATAATAGGATGAGAAAGTTCTCCAAATAGTATCTCCCACAGTAATTACGATACCATAATGAGTAACGCCACCAATTATTTTCTTTGGAGTTGACCCTATATTTCGGTTTTCCGGAGTATAAAGTGTTAACCCATTGTCGATAGCCGGTTGGGAGGGAATCTTTAAACGTTTTAAATCTGAATTACTGATAGTTCCGTTTCTTAAAGGAAGGTATATAATTTCGTCCCGTAGGCTGTGGGAAATTATTACATAGCCATTGCCGCCGTTCCAAACGGCATGGATGCCGTATCCCAAACGGCAGACTCCGTCGCTCTGAAGGTCGTGTGCCAATATTCCGGTCACCAGAGTGGGTTCATCGCTGTCGTTAGTATAGCGGTAGATGATTGCGGCTTCGCTGTAAGTAGCTGTAACGTTAGCAACCCATACGGCACCGGTTTCGTCCACAGCTATAGAACCACCGTATCTAAAATAATTGTCAACCGCTTTTCCTACGCTACCATAACCTGCGGGCCATTTGGGGTCGTTTGTCGGATCGGATTTGTTGGGAGCTGAGCCTGTTTTTGTACCGTTAGCCGGATTCCATATTTCCAAGATATTGTTAGAATAGGGGTCTCCTGCAGCATCTCCGGGATTACCATTACGGCGCAGTACGTAGAGCTTTGTGCCATCGTTGTTTAAGTCGATGTCATCTCTCAAATAAGTTCCAGATTGTCCTGTGGGTAGAACAACCCACGGGTTTGAAGGATTTTGTAAGTAGGTAGAGTCCCATTTAGTCCTTAGTACCATTTTTTGTGCGTTGAGTGAACCTATCCCAACGCCGATAATGCAAATTAAAGTGGCAATTCGTTTCATATTTCTTTGTTTTTTAAGGTTTCTTATTGTCTTTGTCGTAGCGAACACAAGTGCCAAGATTAGCAACAGGTGCCAGCCTTCGTTTACAGGTATGGGGTCGGGTAGAGGGTCGAAACCGCCTTCGTCGCCACCTCCCGGATCGGGTGGATTATCGCCGCCGCCAAAACCTTTGGTGTAGTTGAATGGTAGTGAAGGTGTCATTGAAGGTTGTGTCGAAAAATTGCCGAACACATCTTGCATTTGCGGATCCGTTTTGGTGTGCTGTTGCTGTTCCATGTAGGGATCCATAGCAAATCCGCTTAAAAAATAGAACATCCCAATCACGGTAAGAAGGATTGTTTTGTTAATGATTTTTTTCATCATCATCCTGTTTTTGTTTAGACAATTTGGAGAACTATGAGAATTTAATATGCAATAACGCGCACGCGTGTTATATATCGTGCAAAATTAATACAATATTTTTGTTCAACAAAACTTTTTTGCTATTTTTTTTGTAAATAATGTAAAAATATAGTTTTTTGTGAATGAAATAACGTAAAAAGGTTGAAAAAACAACAATTAAAACAAAAACGTATCGAATTGATAGTTTTAATATGGCTGTTTGCATTTTTCTTTTGCAGTTTTAAAAAAAAAGCGTAATTTTGCCGTTTGATTAATAGATGAAAAAGTACATGAATCATTTTCGATACGGTTGGTTGTTGTTTGTAGCGGTGCTTTTGGCAGCGTGCGGTAACTACCAAAAATTGATGAAAAACGCTTCGCCGGAGGAAAAATTCTCTGCAGCGAAGAATTATTTGCAAGAAAAAGATTTCATGCGTGCATCGTCGTTGTTGGACGATGTGTCGTCTTTTTTTCGTGGTACGGCTATGGCTGAAGATGTGCTTTTCTTTTTGGCAGAGTCCTATTACGGGCAAAAAGATTACTATTCGGCATCGGAATATTACAAGGCTTATGTAAAAAATTATCCGCGTGGCAAATTTGTTAAGGAAAGTCGTTACATGATAGCTGTTTGCTACTATTCCGATTCGTCCGACCCGCGTTTAGACCAGTCGTCCACCAATAAAGCTATAGACGCTTTTGCCGAATACATCGAGTTTTATCCAACTGACCGCCGAGTAAAAGATGCTTACAAGTGCATTGGTGAGATGCAGGAAAAATTGGCTTACAAAGGTTATCTTAATGCAAAATTGTACTTTGATTTGGGCATCTATTTGGGCAACAACTATCGTTCGGCGGTACAAACTGCGCAAAATGTACTCAAAGAGTATCCCGAAACGAAATACCGCGAAGAGTTGTCGTTTTTGATATTGAATTCCAAGTACAAAGAGGCAACTCACAGCGCAACAGTTAAACGAAAAGAACGTTACAGCGAAGTTATTGATGAATATTACAACTATTCGAACGAATTTCCGAATGGAAAGTATATCGGTGCGGCTAATCGCATTTTGAAAGAGGCTAAAAATGTGTTAAAATAAAAGTGAAATAAATATAAAAAATTATGAGTAATTACAGAAAAAAAGTTCCGACCACAACGGTTACACGCGACATGGATGTGTTGAGCAAACCTGTTGGTAATGTGTATGAAACGGTACGCATCATTGCTAAACGTGCCAACCAAATCAGTACGGAAACAGAACATGAGTTGGAGCAAAAGTTGCAAGATTTTGCTTCCGTTTCCGATAGCATGGAAGAGGTATTTGAAAACCGTGAACAGATAGAAGTTTCGCGTTACTACGAAAGAATGCCGAAACCGACTTTGCGCGCCATTGAAGAATTTTCCGAAGGAAAAGTTTACTATAAAAATCCGGCAAAAATAAACACGGAAAATGTTCATTAATAGCCGTTTGTGCTTTTAATTAATGCAACAGCCTTTAGAAAAAGGGCTTGTTGCTTTTTTTATAAGGTAACAGTTGATTACATTGGCTTTTTTGTTGTCAAAATTTACAGGTTAAATTTAATTAATTTTCATTTTTTTATCTTGTTTTGTTTTTTAATAATCGTTTTTAAATAGTTTTTCTTATGACTATGTACGAACAATTGTCTCAATTGGACGCGATACAAATCAATTTTTCGGCAGCCGGTCAGCATGCCATCAATATAGTGTTGGCGTTTGTTATGTTCGGTGTTGCGTTAGGCATTAAACCGAGTGAGTTTAAAAATGTGTTTCTTCGTCCGAAATCTGCTATTGTCGGTCTGTTTTCGCAACTGGTGGGACTGCCGTTGGTAACGTTTTTGCTGATATTGGTGTTGCGCAACCATATTACGCCGATGGTGGCGATGGGAATGATTTTGGTAGCAGCTTGTCCGGGTGGCAATATTTCCAATTTTATGACGCAATTTGCCAAAGGCAATACGGAATTGTCCGTTTCGCTGACAGCTGTTACCACTTCGTTGGCGGTGTTGCTCACGCCTGCCAATTTTGCTTTGTGGGGCGGTTTGTACGTTAATTATGTAAATCCTGAGGCAAGCATGGCGTTGCGTGAATTGCATATTAATGTGTGGCAAATGTTCGAAACGGTGTTCATTCTTTTGGGCATTCCTCTGACGTTGGGCATTCTTACATCGCACTATTTGCCGAAGGTTGCCGAAAAATTGCACAAAAAAATGCAGCTGTTTTCGTTAGCGTTTTTTGTCCTTATGGTGTTGCTGGCGTTTGGCAGTAATTTAGAACTGTTTATCAAATACATTTGGTACATATTTTTTATTGTGCTTGTTCACAATCTATTAGCTCTGAGTACGGGATTTTCCTTGGGTTCACTTTTCCGTCTGCCCAAAAATGATATAAAAACAATAACTATAGAAACCGGTATTCAAAATTCAGGTTTGGGACTTGTGTTGCTGTTCAATGATAAGATTTTTCCGCCCGAATTAGCAATAGGCGGTATGCTGTTTGTTACTGCATGGTGGGGCGTTTGGCACATTATTTCGGGTTTGACGGTAGCTTCGCTGTTTAGAAAGTTTAGTAAAAAATAGACCTGTTTTTGTGTTTGTAATTGTAAATCTATTTCGATTTCGGTTTTTTTGATGAGTTCGGTGCACGATAAAAGCCTCTTTTACACGCTACTTCGTAGCTATTCGGATAGCTGTTTTCCTCTGGCTTATCACAAAGTGGAGTATGCCGGCTTAGAGCGCATTCCTACCGATGGTGCAGTGATTTTTGCGCCTAACCATACCAATGCGTTGATGGATGCTTTGTCGGTGTCGAAGGTGAGCAAGCCACCTATAGTTTATGTGGCGCGTGCCGATATTTTTCGCAAGCCATTGATAGCGAAGTTTTTAAATTTACTAAAAATAATGCCTATCGTTCGCATTCGCGATGGTGTAAGCAATCTGAAACGCAATGCGGAAATTATGGAGCGTGTGGTGGAAGCGTTGCGTGCAGGATTACACTTTTGCATCATGGCTGAAGGTACGCAGCGTGCCAAACACAGCCTACTGCCATTGGTAAAAGGCATTTTCCGAATAGCGTTGCAAGCTAATGAAGCTATTGGCAACAGCAAACCTGTCTATATTGTGCCGATGGGTATTGAGTACGGCGATTATTTTCGCTACCGTTCGACGGTGTTGCTGAATATAGGCGAACCGATAAATGTAACGGAGTTTGTGCGCATTCATGCCGACTTGGAGATGCCGGAACAGATAAACCAATTGCGGGAAAAATTGACAGAGGCGATGCGACAACAAATTTTGTACATTCCTGATAATGAAAATTATAACGCAATTTTGGAACTGACTTATTTGTTATACAAACGGCAACTTCAATTGGTGGACAACAAAGCTGAAGGAAAACTGAAAGCTCGTTTGTCGGCAGCACAACAGATAGTGGCTACATGTAGTCAATCTAAAAAAAATGGAGTTCCAATTGCGGAAGTATTGAAATTGGCTAATGAATTTTTTAGCGAACGCAAACGACTGGAAATAAGCAAAGAAGCTATTGAAAACTATCCGTTTTCAAAATGGAGTTTGTTCGGTAAAGGTGTATTGTTGCTGGTTACGTTGCCCTATTTTTTGTTTTCTGCTGTGGCGACTTTGCCTGTTACTGCACTTTACACTTATTTGTGCTCTGTAATTAACGATAGAGAATTTAACAATTCCATCCGTTTTGGCATAACGGCTTTGGTGATGCCTTTGTGGTGGCTGGTAGTAGTGATTTTGTCGGCGGCGTTTTTGCCAATAAGTTGGGCGGTGGCAGTCGTTGTGTTAATGTTGCCCGCACACATTTTTCTTCACGACTATTTGCGCTGGTGGCGTGTGTGGATATCAGAAATTAAATTATTGAAATACAAAACTTTAACAGATAAAATAGAACAGTTGAACCATTTATATTTTTCGTAAAATGAAGACTAAAAGAATAGCCCTTAATTCGGTGTTGTGCTTGTGTTCATTGTTTGCAATGGGGCAGGAGGAACAAACCGAAGTAGTTTTTGAAACTATACGGGAACAAACAGATAGTATTGAAAATGTCGCACATCAGCAGGTTGATACGGTCAAAATGTTTACTTCTGAAGTTGATACTTTGCTAATCGAAAATACCGACAGCGTTTCGACAACTCCTGTTAAACGCAAAAAAGGGCTGTTCGCTAAAAAAGATTCTACGGTAATAAAAAAAGGCTTCTCTTTTGGACCGTTGCCTGTGGTGGCTTACGACCAAGACAAGGGATTTCAATACGGTGCGTTGCTCAATATCTACGACTACGGCGACGGTAGTGTTTATCCGCATCCACGCCAACAATGGTACATTGAAGCTTCTGCTTTCACTAAAGGAACTCAGCAGTACTATTTGACTTACGATACGAAACACCTGATTCCGCATACGCGTATGTCGCTGGCGGCAACTTGTGTGTACGATAAAGCGATGAATTTTTACGGTTACAACGGTTATCAGTCGTATTACGATGTCGATAGCGTGTCTTATTGGAAAAAGGCAAAGGATAAAACCGGTATTCGTCCTGAATATATGACGGCGTTTTATCGTTTGGAGCGTTTGTCTGTTTCGTTTAAAGCCGATTTTATAGGCAATATTTGGAACAACAAATTATTTTGGCAAGGTAGTTATTATTTCAGCTACACCCGCATGCGTCCGATAAATCTCGCCAGCATTAACAAAGGTAAAGACAGCGTGGAGATGTTTTCGGGACAGACACTTTTTGAAAAATATCAAGATTGGGGCATTATACAACAAAAAGAGGGCGAAGGCGGATTTACCAGTGCGTTGCGTGCCGGTCTTATGTGGGATACACGCGATTTTGAAGCCGACCCTTCGCGGGGCATTTGGGCGGAAGCCAACATTACAATTGCCCCGAAATTTCTCGGTACAACGCATCCCTACTACCGCTATATGGCTATTTTTCGGCACTATCTTCCTATTGTGAGAAATCAATTAACGTTTGCTTATAGATTGAACTATCAAGGGACAATGGGACAATATTTGCCATACTATGTAATTCCGACTTTCAGTACCATAGGGCGAGAATATGACCGCGACGGTGTGGGCGGTTATCGCACGGCACGAGGCATCGAACGCGACCGTGTTTTAGGTCTTGACGCTTTCTTTTTCAACACGGAACTTCGATGGAAATTTGTGAATTTTATTCTGTGGAATCAAAATGTCAGCTTGGGGCTGAATGCCTTTTTCGACGGTGCAATGGTAACGCGTGGTTATAATTTAAAGTACCGCGGTAATCCAACGGATGCAAAAATGATGCAGGAGTATCATCACTATATTGATACATCGCGTAAAGAAGGCTTGCATATGTCGGCAGGCGGCGGTTTTCGCATCATCATCAATCGCAATTTCATTATTGCTGTCGATTACGCCTATCCGTTTAAAAAACAAGATGGAATGGGAAGTCTCTACATCAATACGGGCTATTTGTTTTAGTGCAAATAGTCTGATTTACAGTGCCAACCACAATTCGGGATTTTCGATGGAGGTGTTTTTATAAATCATCAAATAGAGTTCCGTTTTGTTTTCGTTTTCTGTGTCGGTAAAGATTTTTCCTATTTTTTGTTTAGTGCTCAGTTTGTCGCCCTCTTTCACGTAAATTTCGGTAAGATTGGTGTAAACAGAGCGGTAAATGCCGTGTTTTACAATAACTGCGCTATTGCTGCCCGGAACCATAAAACGCTGTGTAACCACGCCTTCGAAAATGGCGCGTGCATCGGAACCCGATGGCGTTTGTATGTAAATGCCTTTATTGTTGGTAGTTACGTGCGATAGAACGGGATGGGGCTGTATGCCGAAATTTCCGCTAACAAAACCTTTCTCTACCGGTAGCGGCAGTTTGCCTTTATTTTTTTCAAAATTGCCTGCAATAAGCTGTTCTTCTTTGCTCATAACGTATTGAGGTGCAGTCTCTTGTTTTCCTTCCTGTGAAGCTTTTTGGCGTGCGCGTTCCTCTTCTTTTTTAATCTCTTCGGCTATCAATTTTTGGATGCGCGCATTGAGTTCGTTAGCTCTTTTTTGTTGTGCCTTTTGGTCTTTTTTCAGTTTCTGCTCTTTTTGCTTGAGCGATGCGTACATTTTGTTTTCCTTGGCTTGGTCGGTTTGCAATTTTTTGGTTTCTTTGGTCTTACT
>ERZ795051.5777-NODE-5777-length-10665-cov-4.928181_pt1 | contig 10665 bp, 10 predicted proteins | sample MGYA00375135_ERZ795051 | MGnify/ENA primary metagenome ERZ795051 (study PRJEB30180, sample SAMN05720222) | activated sludge metagenome | isolation source: Anaerobic digester | place: Japan | collected 2015-05-26 ... | reverse complement strand
GGCCTCACGGACCGCGCCGAGATCGAACGCTTCCTCCAGCCGCGGCTGGCGGACCTGACCGATCCGTTCGCGCTGCCGGGGATGGAGAAGGCGGTGGACCTGATCCTGCAGCACGTCGAGCAGGGCAGTTCCATCCTCGTCTACGGCGACTACGACGTCGACGGCGTGACGGCCACGGCGCTGATGATCCAGGTGCTCAGCGAGCTGGGCGCGATCGCCGCGCCCTTCCTGCCGCACCGCATCGAAGACGGCTACGGCCTGGGCGTCGAGACCCTCAACCGCTGCGTGGAGGTGTTCCGGCCCAACCTCATCATCACCGTCGATTGCGGCACCAGTTCCGTCGAGGCCGTGCGCGAAGCCGCCCGGCTGGGCATCGACGTGGTGGTGACCGACCACCACGAGCCCGCCGCGGAAGGCGTGGCCGAGGCCTGCGCCATCGTGAACCCCAAGCTGGGCAACTGCCCGGAGGACATCCGCATGCTGGCGGGCGTGGGCGTGGCCTTCAAGGTCTGCCACGGCCTCGTCAAGGCCGCGCGCCAGCGCAAGCTGGAGGCCGCCGAAAAGCTCGATCTCAAGACCTACATGGAGCTGGTGGCCGTCGGCACCGTCGCGGACATCGTGCCGCTGCTGAAGGAAAACCGGATCCTCGTCTACCACGGCCTGATGCTGCTGAACAAGACCAAGTCCGTGGGCCTGCGCACGCTGATCGAGGCCGCCGGCATCACCGGGCCGGTGGACACCTACCACATCGGCTTCATGATCGGCCCGCGCATCAACGCCGCCGGGCGGCTCGGCAACGCCGACGCCGCGCTGGAGCTGGTGATGACCGAGCAGGAGCCGCGCGCGAAGATCCTGGCGCAGCAGCTCGACGACGCCAGCCGCAAGCGGCAGGAAATCGAAGACCGCATCGTGGGCGAGGCCTGCGCGGATCTTGACGCGCGCTTCGACGCGGACAAGGACTTCGGTCTCGTGGTGGCGCATCCGCATTGGCACGCCGGCGTGATCGGGATCGTGGCCTCGCGCATCGCCAGCCGCTACAACCGGCCCGTCGTGGTGATCGGCATGGACGACGACGGCGTCGGCCGCGGTTCGTGCCGCAGCGTGCCCGGCTTCGACCTGCTCAGCCACCTCCAGCAATGTTCGCCGATGCTGCGCCGCTACGGCGGCCACGCGATGGCGGCCGGCCTCGAGGTGGACCAGGCCCGCATTCCCGAATTCGCCGCGCGGTTCAACGAAGTCTGCGCGGCCACCCTCAGCCAGGTGGACCAGCGGCGGCAGCTGATGGTGGACGCCTGGATCGCGCCGGGCGACATCGGCGATCCCCTCTACCACGACCAGAACCGCCTGCGGCCGTTCGGCCACTCGAACCCGCTGCCGGTCTGGGCCATCCGCAACGTGACGCCGCTGTTCCCGGCGCGCGTCATCGGCGGCAAGCACCTGAAGCTGATCTTCTCGCTGGGCGGCAAGCAGCGCGAAGCCATCGGGTTCGGCATGGGCGAGCGCGAAGTGCCCGACGGCCCGCTCGACATCGCCTTCAACCTGATCCTCAACCGCTTCAACGGGCAGGAATACCTCCAGCTCCATCTGCAGGACTTCCGCCCCGCCCAGGCCAAGGATTGACGCCCCCGCCGGGGCGGGATCAGGCGCCGGCCAGGCGCCGATAGAGCGCGAGATAGCGCCCGGCGATGGCCGTCCAGTTGAATTCGCGCGCGCAGCGCGCGCGCAGCGCGGCGATTTCGGGGCCTGGACCGGTCTGCAGGAACTGCGCGAGTTTTTCCGCGAGATGGGCGGCGTCCGCGTTCCGGAACAACCACGGATACTCCGCGCCGACGACTTCGACGTTTTCGGCGATGTCGGAGGCCAGCACGGGCACGCCGCAGGAAACCACTTCGAGCAGCATCATGCTCATGGCTTCGATTTCGGAGGGAAACACGAACAGCTTCGCGCCGGCGACGAGTTCGAAGAGTTCGGGCTGGGCCAGGAGCCTGGGCAGGAGCACGACGTGTTCCGTGGCGCGGCAGCGGGCGAGGAGCCTTTCCGAGTAGTCCCGGTTGTGGCCTTCGAAGCCGCCGACGACGAGCAGCGGCAAGCCGGGCCGCAGCCGGTCGTAGGCGTCGAGCAGGTGGTGCAGGCCCTTGGTGGGGTCCATGCGGCCGGCGGCGAACATGAGGTATTGCCCGGGGACGAGACCGAGTTTTTCGGCCAGCAGGGTCCGGGGAATCGCCGGAGCGGGATCGACGCCGTTGGGGATGAACTCGATCGGGGTTTTGACCCGGGCCTGGACTTCGGCGACCTTGGCGCGGGCGACGGTGGTGAGGGCGTGGCAGCCGCGGATAAAGGCGGCTTCCGAGAAGCGGAGAAACGCCTTGGCGAAGCGGCTCCACTTGGCCCTTTCGTAGGGGTTGCCGTGGAAGGTGCCCAGGATGGGCATCCGCGGCCGCAGGACGCGCAGGATCCACGCGAAGGGCCCGAAGGCCGAATCGTGGACGTGGGCGAGATCGGGGCGCAGGACGAGCGCGCAGTGCAGGGCGCTGAGGAAAAAATACGTGGTGGCCTTGCTGTGCTTGCCGTTCAAGGCCGGGACGGGGATGACGCGGACGTTCGGAGCGTGGTCGAAAGCGCGCGGCTGGGCCGGAGTCCGCACGACGTAGACGAAGTAGCGGTTGCCGTCGTTTGCGGGGAGGTGCTGCACGATGTTTTCCGCGACGCGGTCGGCGCCGGCGAAGGCGGGGAGGGATTTGCTCCCGAGAACGGAGATTTTCATGGCTTCACTTGTTCATTGCGTTGTTGTAGGCGCCGTAGGGGCGTTCCGTCTTGCGCTGGAACGTCGGCCGGAACGGCTTGCCCAGCCAGCTTTCGCGGCGGGGCACGACGGGCGACTGGGCGACGTCGGCGAAATCCACGGCGCGGTCGAAATCGGGCCGGCCGCCGGCGGCGACGCGCAGCCGGTTGGCCAGCGCCCACGCGAGCGGCCCGAGGCCGCGGCGCGCGGCGCGGCGGGCGATGCCGTCCAGCCAGCAGTTGTGGGTGCAGCGGGCGACGCGGGTGCGGGCCGCGGCGGCGCGCGGGCCGCGGAAAATCTCTTTCCAGGATTGCGCGGCCAGATCGCCGATTTCGAGGTCGGGGCGGATGGGGCAGGCGTAGACGCGGCCCCAGGGATCGACGTAGGCAAAGTCGCGCCCGGCCGGGCAGGGCATCCGGCGCGGCTGGCCGAGGATTTTCTTCATCAGGCCGAGTTCGGACCAGGCGCGGAGCCAGTTCCGCGGCCGGCGGGACCGCAACTGCGCGACGATCAGCGGCTGCACGGCGCGCGCGAGGCGCGCGCGGTTGGCGGATTCGTTGTCGATCTTGTGGAACCGGAACCCGTTGTGCAGCGCGGCGACGGCCAGGTCGCCGCCGTAATCGGAGCAGAGCCGGTAGAGGTCGAGCAACTGGTCGGCGTTGTCGTCCTGGAGCGCGGCGGCGAAGCCCAGATCGCGCGCGCCGGCGGCGACGACGCGCCGCAGCGTGTCCATCTTGCGCGCGAAGCCGTCGCGCTCCCCGCGGAGGGAATCGTTGCGGGCGCCGAGGCCGTCGAGGGATATGCGGATCCGGACGTCGGGATGCTTGGCCGCGATCCGCTCGAGCTTTTCCGCCTGCAGGCCGTTGGTGGCGATCTCGAGCCGCCGGGCCTTGGGGCGGAGGCAATCGACGATTTCCTCGAGATCGGCGCGCAGCGTGGGCTCGCCGCCGGTGAGGACGATCTGGCCGAAGCCGCCCGGCAGCTTGGCCAGGACGGCGGGGGCGATTTCCTCCGCCGGCAGGGTGGGGTGCTGCCACACGTGGCACGTGGCGCAGCGCGAATTGCAGCGGTACGTCAGGATGACGGCGACGTCCATTCCGGAATCTCCGCCTCAGCGCGGCGGAAGATAGGCGTCGGCGATGGCGCCCGCGGGCGGGCGGGCAGCGGCCTTCTTGGGTTTCAGCTTGAACTTGTGGGGGATGAACAGCGCGCGCCAGTAGCGTTCGTCGGTGTCGCGGTGGTACTCGAACAGGCGCCAGACGAGCGAGAAGTGGCGGACGTCGCCGCCGGAGACGTCGAGCAGCGGCTGGAGTTCGAAGGTGTAGCCCTTGTCGTCGGACGCCCAGCGCAGCAGGCGCAGGCCCAGCTTGAAGTCGACGCCGCCTTCTTCGGGCCGGTTCATCCAGCCCAGCAGCGGCGGGATCCAGATGGTGCGGTCCTTGCGGATCCACAGGGGGAAGACGTTGAGATAGGATTCGCCGTTTTTATCCTTGCCCCAGAAGACGGGACCGAACCCTTTTTGGCCGTCGAGGTTCCAGGCCAGCGGGAACAGCAGCCAGTCCTCGTTCCAGCTCCAGAAGAGCGGCGCGACGTGGAAGTGGTTCTTGCCCCACCAGACGGGGCCAACGCCTTTGTTGCCCTTCAGGTTCCAGGCCAGCGGCAGCAGCAGCCGGTTGCCGTTCCAGCTCCAGTAGAGCGGGGCGACATGGAAGTAGTCGTTGCCCCACCAGATGGGCCCGAAGCCGTTGTGGTCGTCGCCGTTCCACGCCAGCGGGAGCAGCGCCCAGTCGCCGGCCGAACTCCAGAACAGGGGGAATACATGGAAGTAGTCCCGGCCCCACCAGACGGGGCCGATGCCGCGGTTGCCGTCGATGCTCCACGCCAGCGGGAAGAGCACCGCGTTGCCTTCCCAGGTCCACAGCAGCGGCGCGACGTGGAAATAGCGGTCGCCCCACCAGATGGGGCCGACGCCGCCGTTGCCGCCGAAATTCCACGCCAGCGGCAGCAGCAGCCAGTCGTCCTGCTTGCTCCAGAAGATCGGCGCCAGGCAGAAGTAGTCGCGGCTCCACCACAGCGGGCCGAGGCCTTTGTGGCCATCGACGTTCCAGGCGAAGGGGAACAGCAGCCAGTTGTGCCGCCAGCTCCAGAAGAGGGGGGCGACGTGGAAGTAGTCTTTCCCCCACCAGAGCGGGCCGAGGCCGCGGTTGCCGTGGACGTTCCACGCCAGCGGCGGCACGAGCCAGCTGCCGCCGCGGCTCCAGAAGAAGGGGGCGAGGTGCAGGTAGCGCTGGCCGGACTCGGCGGTGCCCCACCAGAGCGGCCCGGCGACGTAGTCGTCGTCGAGCTTGCCGCCGAAGGGCAGCAGGAGCCAATCGCCGCCGCCGCTGAAGAAGAACGGATAGACGTCGAAATGCTGTTCGTCCCACGCGACGGGCCCGAACATGCCTTCGCCCTTGTTGGAATAGCCCAGCGGCAGGAGGGTCCAGCCGTCGGGATTCTTCCACCAGAGCGGGAACAGGCCGGATTCGCCCCGGTCGTTCCACCAGACGGGGCCGATGGCGGTGGTGCCGCGGAGGCGTCCGGCGACGGGCGGCAGCAGCCAGCTGTCGCCCCAGCTCCAGAACAGCGGCGCGGCGTGGAAATAGTCGTCGCCCCACCAGACGGTGCCGATGCCTTTGTGGCCGTGGACGTTCCAGGCCAGCGGCGGCACGAGCCAGTTGTCGCCCCAGCTCCAGTAGACGGGGGCGAGGTGCAGGTGGTCGTCGCCCCAGAAGAGGGGGCCGACGCGGCGGGAATAGTCCGCGCCCCGGGAGTGGGCGCCGACGAGGCCGAAGAGGGCTTCGAGGTCGTAGGAATCCTCGGTCGCGCGCTGGTAGACGAGGGGAAAGAGCTTGAGGGCGCCGTGGGTTTCCCGTTCGACGCCGGCGGCGGTCTGCAGGAACAGGCCGGCCAGGGCCGCGGCCAGGAGTCCGCGCTTCGCGAAATTCGTCATGTGGGCCTCGCTGCGTGCATGGAGTGGTTCGACGGCGGGCAGGGTAGCACGGCGGAAAACGGGCGCAAAGGGTTAAAATGGCGGATGTCGGGCGCGGCGGGGAAAGGGGGGTTGACTTTTGGGAGGGTGCCGGGTAAGGTGCGCGAGTTTTTGAACGGGTCCGCCCCGGCGGCGGAGCCGATTGGTTCTTTGTCGCGGCCGGGCGCGGCGCCTCGGGCGCCGCCGCGCGGGCGAGGAATGCCATCGAACGCATTGCCCGATGGTGTAATGGCAGCACACGGCCCTTTGGAGGCCAGAGTCTAGGTTCAAATCCTAGTCGGGCAACCATTGCGCCAGGCCGTAACGGACCAAGGAAACATGAACATGGAAAACCACATCAAGATTTTCGCGGGAAATGCGAACCGGCCGCTGGCGGAGAAGATCGCGGCGCGGGTCGGCATTCCTCTGAGCGTGGCCAGCATCGGGCGGTTCCCCGACGGGGAAATTTCCGTGACCTACGAAGAGACCGTGCGGGGGCGCGACGTCTTCATCGTGCAGCCGACGGGCATGCAGCCCAACGAATACCTGATGGAGCTGCTGATCATGGCCGACGCCGCGCGGCGCGCCTCGGCCAAGCGCATCACCGCGGTGATGCCGTTCTACGCCTACGCCCGCCAGGATCGCAAGGACCGTTCCCGCGTGCCGATTTCCGCGAAGCTGGTGGCGAACCTGCTCGTCGCCTCCGGCGTGGACCGCGTGCTGACGGTCGATTTGCATTCCCCCCAGATCCAGGGCTTTTTCGACATTCCGGTGGATCATCTCTATGCGGCGCCGCTGATGGTGCGCTACCTGCGCGAAAAGCTGCCCGCGGACAACCGCGTGGTGGTCGCGCCCGATCCGGGCGGCCTGAAGATGGCCTATTCCTATTCCCAGCTCCTCGGCGCGGGCCTCGCCCTCGCCGGCAAGCACCGCACCAGCGCCACCGAAGTCGAAGCCATCGAGCTCGTCGGCGACGTCAAGGGCAAGGACTGCATCCTGACCGACGACATGACCACCACCGCCGGCACGCTGTGCGCCGCCGCCAAGCTGGCGCGGGAACACGGCGCCCGCTCCGTGCGCGCCGTGGTCAGCCACTGCCCGATCACCCCGCTGGGCATCCAGCGCCTGCGCGACTCGGCCATCGAGGAACTCATCACCACCGACACCATCCCGCCCCAGCCGGGCTGGGAAGGCTTCCCGATCACCGTGCTGACCGTCGCGGACCTGCTGGGGGACGCGATCAAGCGGATCTACGGAGACGAATCTGTCTCCAAGCTGTTCGAGATTCATCAAGGGAGAACGCAATGAAAGAGACGAAACTGACAGCCAAGACGCGCGCGGAGAAGGGCAGCGCGTCGGCCGGCCGCCTGCGCCGCACGGGTTGGTTCCCGGCGGTGGTGTACGGCGAGGGTCGCCCGGGCCTGGACATCCAGCTCAACGAGCACGATTTCGTGATGATGCTGCGGACGCACCGCAGCGAGAACATGATCGTGGATCTGACGGTGGAAGGCCGCGACAAGCCCGTCAAGGTGATGCTCAAGGCCATGCAGCACCATCCGCTGACCGGCCGGATCATCCACGTGGACTTCTACGAAGTGTCCATGACGCGCAAGATCGAGATCGAAGTGCCGGTCAAGCTCGTCGGCGTCCCCGCGGGCGTCGCGAACGAAGGCGGCATCCTCGAGCACGTGCTGCGCACGCTGGACGTGATGTGCTTGCCGGGCGACATGGTCGAGGAATTCGAGCTGGACGTCACGGACCTGCACATCGGCAAGACGCTGCGCGTCCGCGACGTGAAGGTCGACGCCGCCAAGTTCAAGGTCCTCAGCGACCCCGACCAGGTGGTCGCCGCCGTCGCCGCGCCGCGCACGGAGGAAGAGGAGAAGGCCGCCACGGAGGCCGAGGCCGCCGCCGCCGCCGCCGGACCGGAAGTGCTGACCGAGAAGAAGGAAGAGGAAGGCGAAGAGGGCGCGGAGAAGGGCAAGGAGGCCAAGGCTCCGGCGGCGAAGGAAGCCGCGAAGGCCCCCGCCGCCGAAAAGAAGGAGAAGAAGTAACCCGCCGGTGCCGGCGGCCGACGGATTCCGCGCATGAAACTGGTGGTGGGGCTGGGCAATCCCGGACGGGCCTACGAGCACACGCGGCACAACGCCGGGTGGCAGGTCCTGGACGAGTTCGCCAAGCGCCGGGGAGCGGTTTTCCGCCGTTCCTGGTGCCGGCCGGTCCAGACCGCCAAGACCGCGCTGGAAGGCGCCGGCAACCTGCTGCTGGTCAAGCCGCTGACGTACATGAACCTGAGCGGGAACGTCCTGCCGGCGCTGATGCGCCCCGCGGGACTGGCCGCAAAAGACTTGATCGTCGTGGCCGACGACGTCAACCTGCCCTTGGGCAAGTTGCGGATCCGCACCCGCGGGAGCGCCGGCGGCCACAACGGCCTGAAGTCGGTGATCGCGAGCCTCGGCACGGAGGAATTCGTCCGGGTGCGCGTCGGAGTCGGAGAACGGGAAGAAGGCAAGGACTTGAAGGATCACGTGCTGGAACGGATGGATGCCGGGGAGCGCCGGGCGCTGGCGGAAGCCGCCGCGCGGGCGGCGGACGCCCTGGAATGCATCCTCGTCCATGGAACGGACCGCGCGATGAACGAGCATAATTGAGGAGGCATGAGGTGAACAAATACGAGGCGATGATCATCTTTCAGGAAAACCTGAAGGAAACGGACTGGGACGGGGCGGTCGATGCCGTCCGCGCGGAAATCGAGAAGCTGGGCGGCAAGCTGACCAGCAGCACGCGGCTGGGCAAGCGCGAATTCGCGCGGGTCATGCAGAAGCGGCAGGCCGGCCACTACGGCCTGATCGCTTTCCAGCTGGCGGGCGACAAGGTCGCGGCCCTGCAGGCGCGCCTGAAGCTCGACGAACGGATCTTCCGGGTGCAGGTCGTGACGGCTCCCGCCGTCGCCCCCCTGAAGAAGGAAGCGCGCGATGGCGTCGCTGAATAAGGTGATGCTCATCGGGAACCTGACCCAGGATCCCGAAGTGCGCCGGACCCCGTCGGGGACCGCGGTGTCCACGCTGCGCATGGCCGTCAACGAGTCGTTCCAGAACAAGAACGGCGAGAAGGTCGAGCGCACCGTGTTCCTGGACGTCGACGTCTGGGACCGCCAGGCCGAGACGTGCCAGCAGTATCTCTCCAAAGGCTCGCCCGTCTTCGTCGAAGGGCGCCTGCAGATGGACAGCTGGGACGACAAGGAAACCGGCCAGAAGCGCACGCGCCTGAAGGTGCGCGCGGAACGCGTGCAGTTCCTCGGCGGCCCCCGCCGCGACGGCGCCGCGCGCGACGCGGCCCCCGCCGCGACGGCGCCGGCCTACGAAGAGCCGCTGGCCAAGCCCGCGGCGGACGAAGACATTCCCTTTTAAACACGGAGCGGAAAAGACATGAAGAAAGAAATCAAGAAACGGGCCCGGCGCGAGGCGAAGCCGGACGAGGCGCGGACGCGCACGCGTCTGCTGAAGGCCGACCAGGTCGTGGATTACCGCGACTACGAATTCCTGCGCAAGTTCATGACCGAGCGCGGCAAGATCGTGCCGGGACGCGTCACCGGCGCCAACGCGAAGCAGCAGCGCCAGGTCAAGCGCGCCATCCGGCGCGCGCGGGTGATGGGATTGCTGCCGTAAGGCGGCGGAAAGGCATTGGCCATGGGAAAATCCATTGAAGTGATCCTGCTCGACGACGTCCCCGAACTGGGCCGTTCCGGCGACGCCTGCCGCGTCCGTTCGGGCTACGCCCGCAACTTCCTCTTCCCGCAGAAGCTCGCCGTCACGATGACGCCCGGCACCAAGCGGCTCATCGAGAAGAAGCGCGCCGAAGCGGTCGTCCGCCTCGCGAAGGAAAAGGAAGAGGCCGAAGCCCTCCTCCAGAAGCTGGAGAAGCTCGTGCTGACCTGCTCCGTCAAGGCGAACGCCGACGGCCGCCTGTTCGGCTCCGTCAGCCCCGCCGACGTGCTCGCGAAGCTGGCCGAAGCCGGCATCGTCCTGCCCAAGAAGCAGCTGGCGATGCACGAGCCCTTCAAGTCGCTGGGCGAACACGAAGCGACCCTGCATCTCCACCCCGAGGTGCGCGGCAAGCTGAAGGTCAAGGTCGTCGCCGAGAAGACGGCCGAAGCGCCGGCGGACGCGGAATAGCGGAGGCCGGACCGTGGCCGGAGCGGGAGAGGCGGGAGCGGGCGCCCGGGCGCCGCGCCCCGGCGACCGCGTCCCGCCGCATAGCGAGGAGGCCGAGCGGGCCGTGCTGGGCTGCGCCCTGCAGGATGCCGCCCGCGTCCTCGACCTGTGCATCGAGCGGCAAATCTCGCCCGAGTCGTTCTACGTGCAGCGCCACCAGGCGCTGTACGAAGCCATGCTGGGCCTCCACGAGGCCCGCAAGCCCGTCGATTTCGTCACCGTCGCCGAACGCCTGCGCGAGACGAGCCAGCTCGAGGCCGTGGGCGGCGAGGACGAACTCGCCCGCCTGATCGCCGGCACCCCCACGACCGCCCACGCCGAGTACTACCTCCAGCGCGTCTACGAAAACCACCTCCTGCGGCGCATCATCGACGCCGCCCGCGCGGTCACCGAAAACTGCTACAAGGGCGAGGTCGAGGCCGAATCCCTCCTCAGCGAAGCCGAAGGAACGTTCTTCAGCCTGAGCGAACGCAAGGTCGGCGTCGAACGCACCTGGAAACAGCTGATCGAGCAGGAAGCCGTCGAGGTCGAGCGGCTCATCACCGAAAAGAAGGGGATCACGGGGATTTCCACCGGCTTCATGGACATCGACCGGAAGCTGTTGGGCATGCAGCCCGGCGACTTGCTCATCCTGGCCGCGCGGCCGTCGATGGGCAAGA
>ERZ795051.5769-NODE-5769-length-10681-cov-18.606061_pt1 | contig 10681 bp, 9 predicted proteins | sample MGYA00375135_ERZ795051 | MGnify/ENA primary metagenome ERZ795051 (study PRJEB30180, sample SAMN05720222) | activated sludge metagenome | isolation source: Anaerobic digester | place: Japan | collected 2015-05-26 ... | reverse complement strand
GCAGTACCAGCTACACCGTTACCCGTGCGCAGGCCGATAGCGAGGCCGGCGATGTGCTATTGACGCTGGATGCGGTCTAAGTGTCCCACGCCCGCCAGCAAATCCGCGAAGCACTTGCCGCCCGCGTCACCGGCCTGACAACCTGCGGAACGCGGGTATTCCAGTCGCGCATGGTCCCGCAGGAAACGCTTCCGCTCCTGTTGGTCACCACGAACGACGAAGAGATCAACCCTGGCACCATCGGCGACATTTACGAGCGCGTGCTATCGGTGAGCGTAATTGGTTTGGCCAAGGCTACCGCCAACCTCGACGACACGCTGGACACAATCGCCGCAGAGGTTGAGGTAGCAATGTCAGCCGAATACTGGGCCGAACTCGTCGCCATAAATGTCGGCTTTGACGAAACGCTGGAAAAGCCCGTCGGCCGCATCGAATTAGTTTACCGCGTGACCTATCGCACTGCATCAAGCGTGCCTGGCACGATTTTGTAGCACCACGAAAGGAGAAACACAATGGCATCCGCCCGCAAATGGTCACAAGTCGCCGTCGCAATGCAGTCAGCGCTCGGCGCATCTCTCACAATCAACAGCCTGACAAAAGCCGTCGGTGGCGTCGTCACCACGTCATCGCCGCACGGCCTGTCCAACGGCGATTTCGTCGTGCTGGCAGTACAAGGCATGTGGCAGGTCAACGACCGCGTTTTCCGCGTCAGTTCAGCGTCGGGTTCGGTGTTCACCCTCGAAGGCGAAGACACCACCAACTACGACACCTTCTCCAGCGGCACCGCGCAGAAGATCACATTTGGCACATCGGTCACGTCGGCAACCACGCTGACGAGTTCGGGCGGTAACTTTGCAATGATCGACACGACGACAATTCATATGAATCAAAAGTCGCAGATTCCCGGCCTGCCGGATGCGGCGACGTTCGATATGGATAACATCTGGGACGTGTCTGATGCCGGCCTGATCGCCATGAAAGCAGCCTACGACGCCCAAGCGAAGCGCGCCTTCAAATTCACGTTCGGCACCGGCGGCCAGATCATGGTGTTCACTGGCTACGTTGGCGCCAACCTGCTTCCGGGTGGATCGGCGCAGCAACTGGTGACGACCAAGGCAGTCATCACGATGAGCGGCAGCCCAACCTACTTTGCGTCCTGATGGCTCTGGTCGACAAACTGCGCCGCGCGCGGGAATTCCAGGTCGAGACGGGCGGGTTCACCTTCACGCTGCGCCGTCCTACGGATGTCGAGTGGCTGGAGTTGGTCGAGTCAGGTAAAAGCACGGCGCGAACCGTGCTGGCCTATATCGTCGGATGGGAAGGCGTCAAGGAAATCGACCTCATTCCAGGCGGAGACCCGCACCCGCTGCCGTTCGATGCCGTGGCCTGTGCCGACTGGCTATCAGACCGAATCGACCTGCTGCCGCCGTTGCTGGATGGGTTCATGAAATCTTACGAATCCCATCTGGCGGCGCGGGCGGACGCGCAAAAAAACTGAGGAGCTGGCTTGAGCAGCAGCAGCTACCGCCGCAGCTCAGGCCAGCTACCCCGGACACCGGCACCGGCCTGGCAATCCGTGTATGGAACACTCTCGGCGGCCTTGATTGGGCAGGGCTGGAGACGGCGTGCGACGTTTTTGGCGTCTATGATATTGATCTAATGATTCACCGCCTGGTAGCGATTCGCGACTTTCAGGCGGAACAGGAGAGCTGACAATGGCCGATAACACCACAAGCGTCAAGATCACCGCCAACGCCAGCCAGTTTGAATCCGAGATGCGGCGTGTGGCGACGCTCGCCAGCAGTACCGGCGCATCGCTCACGAGCGCATTCAAAGGCGTTGGCCTTGCCCTTGCCGGAATTGGTTCCGGCCTCGCCCTGTCGACGCTCAAAGATAAATTCGACTCGATCATTGCGTCGGCGTCGCAGCTCAAGGAACTGAGCGACAAGACCGGGGCCAGCGTCGAGAATCTATCTGGGCTTGGCGCTGTCGCCAAGGTAACAGCCACAGACATGGGGCTTGTTACAGCCGCCATGAACAAGTTGTCGAAAGGCTTGCACGCTTCCGACGATGACGCCAAGGGAACTGGAAAGGCGCTGGAATTTCTCGGGCTGACGCTGAATAATTTGCGTGGCAAAGATAGCGCTGAAAACCTCAAGCTTGTTGCTGACAAGATGGACGAACTTGAGGACGGAACGGGAAAAGTTGCAATCGCAATGGCTCTGTTCGGAAAGAGCGGCGCCGAGATGCTGGCCTTCATGAAGGACTTGGCGCAGTCTGGTGACTTGGTTGTCAAGACAACCGAAGCGCAGGCGATCGCTGCAAAGAATTACGAGGAAGACCTGCGGCGCCTGACGGCAACCAAGGAGGCGCTTTACAAGACGGTAGCGCTTGAGCTGGCCCCTGCTTTCGATACATTCGTTCGTGCGCTTATCGGCGCCAAGAACGAAACTAATGGCATGATCCAGGCAGGAAAAGACCTTGCCGCAGATGGTTCTATCCGAGAATGGGGAATACAGGCGACGCAGGTGGCCGGATTCGTTATCGACGCATTTGATGGCGTCGCCCGTGTCATCAAAGGCGTGGGAATAACCTTTGGAGCCGCCGCTGCGCAGATTGGAGCCTTGGCAAACGGCAGTTTAAGCCAATTCAATGGTGTGGCAAAATCATATCGCGAGGACATGGACGCGCTGGCGAACAAGCCGATGTTTTCGCAAAAGCTGCAAGTCCAGACAGACGCACTGCGCGAGCATTGGGCACAGGTGGAAGCCGTCAAAAAGGCATACGCCAGCTTCCCGAAAGACATCCAAAATAAGGCGTTGAAATCGCTGGAAGCAAGTTTTTACGGCAGTGAGGGCGGAACGAAAAGCGCGTCCGGGTTCACCGCTGCCCCAGACCCGCGTAACGCAAAAGGATCAGGAAGCACCAAGATAGACGACTACACAAGGATTATCCAGATGCTCAACGAGAAAATAACCGTTGAGCAGGCCGCTATCGACTCGGTTGGAAAGCTGACGCAGGCAGAGAAGGAGTACGCGAAATACCAGGCCGACGTGGCGAGCGGCGCGATCAATATGACCGGCGCGCAAAAGAGCGTTGCTGATGCCTACTGGGAGGTCTACCGCGCCCGTGCACAACAGAAAGAATTCGACGCCGGCGTCGAGAAGCAGGTTGAGGCCACGCGCCAGCAAACCGTTGCCATCAATGATCGCATTCAGGCGTTGAAAACCGAAGCCGACACAGCAGGATTGACTGAGGCCGCTATTGCTGCAATGACAGCCTCGCGCCTAGAGGAAGCCATCGCCCTAGCCAGTTCGCGCGGTGCGACTGCTGATCAGATTGCGGTGCTTGAGGAAGAATTAGCCATCCGCAACAAGCTCTCATCAGCCATCGAGTCCCGTGACCTAGCCCGCGATCTGTCAATGACGAAAAGCGCCCAGGCCGCCCGCGACGAGGCCAAGCGGGCAGCGTATGACAGGGCGCTGGCGAACAAGGAAATCAGCGAGCAGCAGCATCAGGAATTGCTCGACACGATGAGCAAGGAAGGCGACGCCATGGGCGAATTCGCCAAGAAGGCCGCCCAGAATATGCAGGATGCGATGGCCAACTTTTTCATCGACCCGACGCAGAAGGGCATGAAGTCGATTGCTCAGTCATTCGGCGAGATGGTGCAGAAGATGATCGCCCAAGCGGCGGCGGCGCAGCTTGGAAAGCTGCTGTTTGGCGATATGGACAAAACTGGAAATCTGGGCGGCTGGCTTGGGAAAATTTTCGGGGCATCGTCAACGTCCTCGGCGTCTTCCGCACTCGACTTTTCTTCTATTTTCGATACCGGGCTGTTCGCCAATGGCGGCATCATGACCAGCGCCGGGCGTTTGCCGCTGAACACCTACGCAGGCGGTGGCGTTGCCAACCGGCCACAGCTCGCGATGTTCGGCGAGGGCCGCACGCCAGAAGCGTATGTCCCGCTCCCCGATGGACGCCGCATTCCGGTAGCAATGCAGGGCGGGAACAGCGGCATGAATATTACCCAACACATTACCGTCGGCGCGGACGCAGACAAGGCCGAAGTCAGGCGGGCTGCCGCAACAGGTGCGCGTTCTGTGCTTGGCTTGATGGCCGGCTCTCAGAGGTATTCGTAATGGCCGCCGATTTCCTCGAAGAGCGCATCAACGATCTGATTCGCTACGGCTCAAGCTGGGCGGATGATTTCGCCGTCGATATCGTGACATCCGCCGGCGGCCAGCAATACAGATCATTGCGCCACCCGTACCCGGTGCGGAAATTCGATATCAGCTACATGCTCGACTCGGCGACTACCTGGTCGGCACTGCTCGGGATCTACTACCGTGCCCATGGAAAGTTTGCCGGATTCCGCGCCCGTTGTTTTGACGAGTGGAGCAGCAACGGAGCCAAGGGCACGCCAACTGCACTAGATCAGGCGATGCTTCCGATATCGGCAGGCGTCTATCAATTGGCCAAGACCTACGGCACCGATAAGGCCGCGGGGGCGTCCGGATACACCGTTAGGCAAATTCGTAAGCCAGTCGCCGGAACTGTGCTGGTTGGCATCGGGTCCACGGCGATTCGCTCTGCTGACTGGTCGGTAGACACAACCACGGGACGCGTTACCTTCGCCGCCGATATCGCCGGGACAGTCACAAGCATTGGCCAGAGCGCATCTGCCGTCCTGACCATCGGCGCGCATTCATTTGTCACCGGAATGTCAGTGCAGATCAGCGGCGTGTCTGGCATGACCCAGATCAACGGATTACGCGCGCTGATTACCGGTACTGACGCGACCCATATCACCGTGGCTATCGACTCGTCAGCATTCAGCACCTACACCTCCGGGGGCGTTGTGCACACCCGCCCGCAAGTCGGTGAGTCAGTTACGGCTGGCTATGAATTCGATTACCCGGTCCGCTTCAATTCAACGCTGCCAGTCGGTCAGGACTACCCCGGATTCCGCCCGGTCGACGGCGTCGAACTGATCGAACTTTTGAACCCATGAAAACAACCGTTGCGCCTCCGGAAACGTCGGTTCTGTGCCTGCGGATATCCTGCGTCAACGGCACGACATTTCGCCTGACGCAGTATCCCGTCGACCTCGTGATGTCGAATTCGTCCGTCTATTCGGCAGTCATCGGTCACGACTTCACCAGCTTTGAAGCCACTGCCAGCTTCAGTCCGTCGTCATTCGATCTGTCCGGGATTCTGTCGGCACTCGGGATCACGTTTTCGACAGTGATGGACGGGACTCTTGATGGCGCTCGGTGCTACCTGTTCCGCACGAATTTCCTGGCGCCCGTCGAGGATTACGAGCCGATCACCTCGTCAATTCTTGGCAAGACGCGGCTGGAAGACTGGAAGTTCACGATTGAGGAAATGAGCCTGATCGACGCGCTCAATCAGTCGGCAGGCGGCTCTGTTCTGGTGACCTGCCCGAAGATATTCGGCGGCACGGAATATGCCGGGTGCAAGCAGACGTACTCGCTTGCGACGGGAAGCATTTCGAGCGTCACCAGTCAATTCGTAGTGCGCGATTCTGCACGGGGTGAGCCAGCGGACTGGTATGGCCTCGGAAAAATCTGGTTTACATCGGGCGCAAACGTCGGCCTCAAGCCGCGCGAAATTCAGGACTACGCCGCAGACGGAACAATTACCGTGTTCGAGCCGTTTTACTATCCGGTCGTCGTTGGCGACGCCTACAGCATGGCGCCCGGCTGCCGTAAGCGGCTGGAGGACTGCCGCGACAAGTGGGCCAACGAAGCAAATTTTGGTGGATTCCACGACGTTCCAACATCGTCAATCTATGCCCAGGTGGGAAACAAGCGATGACGACAGATGACATCATCGCCGCAGCCCGGCGCGCCGTCGGCACTCCATTCCGGCATCAGGGGCGCACGCCAGGCGTGGCGCTTGATTGCGCGGGCCTGGCGCTATACGTCGCTGCGGAAAACGGCGTCGACACCATCGACCACGAAGGCTATCCGCGCGAGCCGTTCGGCGGGATGCTCGAGGCAGCGCTTGACGAGCAGCCGGGGCTTGAGCGCGTTTTCGACATGCTCCCAGGGGACATCCTGCTGATGCGCTTTTCGATCGGGCCGCAGCATCTGGCAATCTTCACCGGGCGCACCCTGATACACGCTTACGCGGTCGCGGCAACCGTCTGTGAACACGACTACACGCCAAAATGGGCGGCGCGGGTTGTGTCAATTTATCGCTTCGTCGGGGTGACGCATGGCTAAGTCAGTCGGCCAGTGGGTCGGAACAATTGTTGGTGCGGTCATCGGTTTTTACACCGGAGGAACAAGCTACGTAGCGCTTGGCGCTGCTGTTGGTGGCGCTGTTGGGGCGGCGGTTGATCCGCCAAAAGGACCAAACATTGTCGGCCCGCGCCTGTCAGATTTGGGCGTGCAGACCGCATCTTACGGGTCGACGATTCCGCGCCTTTATGGCACATGCGCGGTTTACGGTACGGTTGTCTGGATCGAAAACAACCAGCTTCGGGAAACCAAATCCACAACCAAGTCAGGCGGAAAGGGCGGCGGTGGCGGGGGAAAAACCACCACTTACTCATACTCTGCCACACTCGCAATCGTCTTGTGCCAAGGCCCGATTGCAGGCGTGCGCCGAATCTGGGCAGGATCGAAGCTGATCTATGATGCCGGAGACTCGTCGGCTACTGGCCTGATTGCATCCAGCGCCGCAATCTCCGGCATCACGATCTACAACGGCGATGACACCCAGATGCCGAATGACCGGATGCAGATGACGCTTGGTGCTGGCAATGTCTCGGCATGGCGCGGAATCGCTTACGCGGTCATCGAGGATTTCCAGCTCGCTGAATACGGCAATTCACTGCTCGGATGCCCGTTCAAATTCGAAGTGATGTCGGACGCCACGTTCTCGCAATATAGCCAGCCCGCATATCACCCAGCCGGAGTTTTCCCGCAGTTTTTGGATGATCTGATGTGCCTTGGTCGCGTCGAGTCGGGGGTGATGAAATTCGACCATAGCGGCATGACGTATTCGGTAACGTCAGATGGTGTACTGATCTCAACCAATGCCTCGACCGAGGGAACATTTCCGGCATTCGGCCATGTCGGAATGCTCGGAACACAAAGCGTCGACTTCGTCCTGAGCGGATTCGTTGACGGGTGGCTGAATGTTGGCGGAGTCGGGCTGATGTACCACTACCCGACAAATGCCGCCCTCCCCGCTGGCGTGTGGCACATGATGGGCGCGTGCGTCGACAAGGCCGGAACGCGACTGTATGTGCTGGCGCACAGACAAAGCGACTCAACAAACTGGCTGCAAATCTACGACAGCAGCCTCAATTTGCTGTCGCAGGGCAGCCAGTCTGTCTATCCGTTTGTGATAAACGCCGGATCGTATCCACTCGTCCAGGGTAATACCGAGGTATTCACCGTCGAGGAAGGCGGTGATTATCTGTGGATGGCAAATTCATACGCCGGAAACGTGACTCTGTATCCAATCGTCGCGGGCGTGGTTGGGTCACAGCTGCACTCTTTCACTAATCCGTTCATGGGGCCATACGGCACCAGAATGACAATTGCCGCCGAGAATCAAATGCTCTGGGGCGCGCACGACGGTGGCGGGATTTTCCTGTTTTCGCGCGCGTCGACTGGTTCCCCGTCTCTGGTTCCGCTGGCCGATGTCATCACGGCGGAATGTCTGACTACCGGATACCTGAGCGCCGGCGATATCGACGTAACGACGATCACCGACAATGTGCGCGGCTACCGGATCACAAACAATGCCGCCGTCAGGGCGGCGCTGGAAGCGCTGCAGGCACCATACCCGTTTGATGTGATACAGGATGGCTACAAAATCAAATTCGTCAAGCGCGGTGGCGGCAGCGTCGCCACGATCGTCTACGAGGACATGGCAACTACTTCCGGGAACAAGACGGATGAGCCGCGTCTGACCGTAGTCCGCGAAATGGACGCGCAATTGCCGCGCCGAATCGAGATTAGCTACTTTGATGCCGACCGGGAATACGACACCGGAGAGCAGGCCGACGAGCGATTGAACAGTACCGGAACTTCGCTGATTCGCGTCGAGGTGCCTGTCGTCATGACTGCAAACGAGGCCGCCGGGGCAGCCAGCACGCTGCTGTACCTGTACCACCTGGAGCGGCTTGACCTGTCGCTGTCGATCCCGACGCGCGACCCCTATAACAAGCTGCAGCCGGCTGACCCGGTTTTTGTAGTCACGCCGGACGCTACCTATTTTTGCCGCATCACCAGCCTGACTCACGAGAGTGATCGCGTCATCAAACTAACCGCACGGCTTGCCGCTGTGGCGCTGTATTCGCCGACGGCGGTGGGCGGTGTATCCAATGTCCAGGGGCCATCGGTTTCGCTTTCCGGGCCGTCTATCATGGCGATCATGGACATACCGACTGTTCTCGGCAACGACACGCCCGGCGTCGTCATTGCGGCGCGCGGCGCCTATTCCGGATGGCGTGGCGCCGAGGCGCTGCGCTCGGACGATGGCGGCGTCTCGTGGACGTCGCAGGCTGCCGTACCGCCGCCCGGAGCAACCGTAGCGCTGGCCAACAACACCATCGGCGCAGGCCCGACGAATGCCATGGACGTGACAAACATCCTGAATGTATCCATGGTGAACGGTGACATCTCCAGCGTTACGGAGTTGGCGCTGTTCAATGGCGCCAACCTGTTTGCCTATGGCGAGCCGGGCCGCTGGGAGATCATCGGCGCGCGCACTGTCACATTGCAGGGCGACGGAACCTACAACCTGACCAACCTTCTTCGCGGGCGCTACGGCACCGAGTGGGCGATGACTTCGCACGCTATTTACGACGACGTGATTCTGCTCGATACGTCTCTGGCATTCGCGCCGCAGCCTACGGCAACGCTCGGCGCACCGCGCGAATGGACGGTCCTAGGAAATGGTGATTCGGACGTTTCGGAGAATCAGAGGACGTTCACTTATGCCGGGGAGAATCTGGAATGTTTGTCGCCCGTTGAAGTGGGGGCTTTTCAGGCCGCCAACGGCGACTGGACAATCAAATGGGTGCGCCGCACCCGGGTCGATGGCGAGTGGCGAGATTACGTAGATGCGGGACTTGGCGAGGCATCTGAGAATTACGCAGTCGAGATTTACAGCAGCAACACCTATGCCACGCTTACGCGGACAATCACGTCCACAACGAATACGGCAACCTACACCAACGCGCAACAGGTGACCGATTTCGGAATTGCTACCCGCGCCCTGTACTACCGCGTATCTCAGGTGTCTGCACTGGTTGGAACGGGGCGTAGCAATAATTATCTGGATACGTCGTCGCTATCGCTTGCGCTAATGGATTTCGAGGCAACCCCAATCGTCGAGCGCTACGGGAGAACGATGACTGTCAGCGGATCAGGGGCAAGGTCCGCCGTTCAATCTCGCTTCGGTTCCTATTCGCTGGTCGGGGCTGGGCCGTCGGGATGGGTCGAGATGGCTAATCTGAATCTTGGGTCAGGTGAATGGACCATAGAATTCAGCGTATTTGCTTCGGCGTTTCCTGTTTCCGGTGCTACACCGATATTGCAACTCGGAAATGTATCAGGTGGCGGCGTTCAGGGGTTTGTCATCAGCACGCTAACTACCGGCGAGATATATTTTCAATATACCTATCACGCTGGCGTTGCTGGTGCAATCACCACGAGCGCGTGGTATCACATCGCCGTCATGTGCAACGGCCCCAAGATAAGGGTCAGGGTGGAAGGTGCTGCAGTTGGCACCTACTACGAGCGGACTTTGTACGGTGATGAAAACTACAATGTCAGCAACGTGCTGCGGGTGGGTGGTGGCACCAGAAGCAGTGGCGAGGCACAGACAAACTATATCGACTGCTTTCGCATTACTCAGTCGATACCATACTGGTCAACGGTCGTACCTACGCCGACCGAGCAGTTTCCATATTAGGAAAAGTCATGTCAAACAGCACCAGAACTTTTGATCAGCTCATTCAAAGCCAGGCGTCGAAGGAGGTAACCGTAAATGCGATGTTCGACGCATTGAGCCAGGCAGCCTCCTATGGCCGCCGCGAGTCGGCCTGCACTGGGCTGTATTGGGGATATTACGGCGCCAATGTGACCAAGCTGGACGGCACCATGGCGCAAATTGCCAACGGGACGTTGCTGCTGACGGCCTCGACGACAAACTACGTCGTCGCGAAAAAAGCGGACGGGGTGATTTCGACGGCGACATCCACAACGAACTGGAACAACCTGGCCGAATATTGGCGGCTGTATTCAGTCGTAACCGGAACGGCAACAGTCACCAGCTACACCGATTCGCGTGAGATCGGGCGGTTTCTCGGCGGAGACGCCACAACGCGGTTCCGCGTGCCTGTCACCAAGACAGCTTCTTTCACAGTTGCGGATCACGAAGACGACATCATCGTCAACGGCTCGGCATCGGTCACGGCAACCCTGCCGACAGCATCGGCATACCCTGGCCGCAAGATTCGCATCAAGACGCGGGCGGCCTATACCGTGATATCGGACTCCTCGAACGTTAAGCCGCTCGATACCGATACGGCAGGCACTGCGATCCTTGCCGCCACCGCCGGGAAGTGGGCGGAGTTGGTGAGCGACGGTAGCAACTGGGTCATCATGGCTGGGAACTGATTATGCAGGAA
>ERZ795051.5767-NODE-5767-length-10681-cov-67.008093_pt1 | contig 10681 bp, 6 predicted proteins | sample MGYA00375135_ERZ795051 | MGnify/ENA primary metagenome ERZ795051 (study PRJEB30180, sample SAMN05720222) | activated sludge metagenome | isolation source: Anaerobic digester | place: Japan | collected 2015-05-26 ... | reverse complement strand
GTTTACGAAAAAATTATTTATTCGGATTAATTTTTAATTTACCAAGTCCAAATAAGACTTTTTCTTCAGTAAATAATAGCTCAAGGCAATTGAACCACGGTATAATTTTTCCATTATCTGGAAATCGGTAATCCGACGGAGAGCCTTTACCTGGCGGCGGCGTTTAAAAATGACTGCCGGGTGGCTGATCATCCAGCCGTGAGCTTTCAGAATGGCACCGGCGCGACCTAAATCTAATTTCAATAGGGAAAATGCCAGCGCCATCCAGTCCAGCAGAATACGAATCGGCAAAAGGTAAGCGGTCACCAGCGGCTTATAATTCGCCAGGAACATCAACAAACTGTTACGATGGTTTAGATACTTTTTTAGCGGCGCCTCCGCTCCCAGAGTAGAACCACTACGATGCCAGATGACAGCGCGAGGCTCGACGCCGATAGAGTAGCCCATAAGTTGCAGTCGCCACTGGAGATCAATTTCTTCCATATGCGCGAAGAAAGTTTCATCAAAAAGTCCCGCTTCGATTAATAATTCCCGTCTGGCTAAAAAAGCCGTCCCGGAAGCCCAGAAAATGCGATCAGGTAAATAATCATATTGCCCTTCGTCCATTTCAATAGTCTCGAAAATTCGACCGCGGGCAAACGGAAAGCCGAAAATATCCAGCTCGCCTCCCGCCGCTCCGGAATAATCAAATTGTTCACGGTTTTGCCAAGAAAGAATTTTAGGCTGAACGGCGACTAATTCGGGCTGTGATTTGATTTTTTCCAGTAATAATTCCAACCACCCGGCTTGATGAATGGTATCATTATTCAGGATTAGGACAAATGGGGCTTCCGTAGCGCGAATACCGGCATTACAGCCGCCCGCAAAACCGCGATTTTGAGATTGTGGAAGGATACGGACGGTTGGGAATTCACTTCTAACCATTTTAACGCTGTCGTCGGTGGAGGCGTTATCAACCAGTATGACATCGAGAGGTAAGCCGGTTGAGGAAAACAACGAGTTCAGACAATCTCGCAAAATCGCCACACCGTTATAGTGAGGAATAATGACCGCGATTTCCGGAGTGGACGACATACCGGGTTGGTTTAGCGGTGATAGACTTTGGTCAGCGAATCGTATTGCGCCTTTTGAGCCGGGGTCATCTTACTCAGATAAAGATTGCGCATTTCGGCGGCACCGCTATCGTTAGGATAAAGTGCCAGCCAGTTATCCAGTACTCTCACCGCCTTATCTAATTGTTGAGCCTCTTCATAGACTTTCACCAAATAGCCGGAGATTTCCGGATCGTTTGGTTTCTGAGCATTCAATTCTTCCAGGATTTGAATAGCCTTAGGATAATCTCCCAGCACCTGGGCATAAATGCTAGCATATTTCAATTTATTGCGGTAATTCACATTGGGTTTGTTCAATAGGGTTTCCAGGCGTTTTTCGAGTTCGCTGGGTTGTCCCGGTTCACCACGGCGTCCGCCATCATAATAAAGCAACCCAATCTGGAGATAAATGTCATCGTATTCAATGGGGAAAATTTCCTCTGGTATTAGATACTTCATAGTATCGAGGGTCGCCAACATTCGTTCTTTATTGCCGCTATAAAGTTCTTCGATAGCAAGTTGGATAAAAGCCGTCTGGTAGTTGAACATTAAGCGCTTGATGTTATCATCGTAATAAACCTTGGGATTATTCAAATTGCGATAGCGAAAAACATTAAATAGGTTATGGCGCATTTTATCGGCGTCGATCCGTTTTACTTTTTGGGGATAAATGCGGAATGTCAATCCCTCCATTGACATAAAATCTTCCATACCGAGCTTATTATCTGGTGAAACCGTAGAGGCAAAGTAGAGCGGTCGTTCCCAGCGATTAGCTTCCAGAATCTGTAAGATCATAATATCTTGTACGCGCAGATAACCCTGATTACCATATTTCAGAGTCGGTTCGACTTCCCACTCCATCGGTGGAAATTCCTTAGGATTGTAGCCGAACTGGCGAAATTCAGGATATTTATCTGAGGTAAGTAAACTTTCCGGCGGCGGGCTGATTCTTACTTTCTGTTTTTTCCAAGGAATAGGACCGATATTTTCAATGGTTGCATCGGAAATATTTCCGATATTGATTTTTGGTTCGATGTTGCGTAGCTGTTTTATGTACCAAGGGGTGTTCAACAGGCTAAGATTGACGACTTTGACGTCGCGACGCAGATGTTCGACCTCCTGCATATACCAGAGAGGGAAAGTATCGTTGTCACCGTTAGTAAAAAGAATACCATTAGGCCCACAGGATTGCAGGATATTGTAAGCGTAATCCGAGGCAACGTAATTACCACTTCGATCATGTTCGTGATAATTGGCTACTAAAACATTGATCGGCAGGGCTAATAATAATAAACCGGCTGTTATATAGGTAAGCGGGCGACTTAATTTTTTGTTTTTCAGCTGGGAAATTCGCTCAAGCAAAGCCGCGGCTCCAATTCCAATCCAGATCGAAAATGCGAAGAATGACCCGACGTAAGAATAGTCTCGCTCCCGCGGCTGGGGATCATCCTGATTAAGATATAAAACTATCATCAGTCCCGTAAATAGGAAAAGCGCCAATACTGCCACGGCTTTGTGCTTATCCTCATTGAAATGGACAAAGAGACCAAAAAGCCCGATAATAAACGGAAACGGCAAGATAAATTGAAAGAAATCTACATCGCTTCCCTTACGTCCGATGAATTGCCAGTTGAAGTAGCGGATATACATATGTTTAATCTGATAATTCCAGAAATAGTCCAAAGCGCTGGAATATTTATGAGCGGCTTCCGGTTTCCATTGAGCGCGGTTGAATATATCGGTAAAACTGCGCTGGCCATATTGCTCACGCTCTAAGTAAGCGACCGCCTGATGAGTAGTTTCGGGATCATTTTCGTCAATATTCGGATCCTGGGCACTGCGAATAAAAATGGTCACATAAGTGGAATAACCGACAACGATAAGAACGAGCGCCATCATTATCAACGCCAAGATATTACGTTTTTTTCTAACTGCCCAGATGGTTACCGCAAATAGGAGAACAATTGCCAGAACGGTTGCCCAGAGTCCAACTTTATCGGCGAGGATTGGTAAACCCTTCATTATGCCGACATAAATTATCAGAAAGGCGGCGGAAGCCGCAAAAGCCATCAAGACATTTTGAGCATGTTCTTTCAGGCGCGGTTTCCGAGCTTTCCGATAAAGCTGGTAATAACCCAGCACCAGAATACCTAATGTTATTATCGCCTGAACAAATATTGACGCTCTGAATTGCAAGGCAATCAGGAAAAGTAAACCGGCAACCGCTACCCCGATAATTATATCCAGAATCAACCACCAGACCGAAGACACTTTCTTTTGTTTAAAATAAATTATCAAGGCGATAAAGAAAATTGCCAGGAGATTTAAGAGATGGACACCGATTGCCAGACCTACAATATAGGCGATGATTAATAGATAACGCTCATGTCCGGGTTGACCGGCTTTTTCTTCCCAAACCAAAATCAACCAAACCACGATAGCAGTTAAAAACGTCGAAAAAGCATAGACTTCGGCTTCCACCGCGTTAAACCAATGACTGTCCGTGAAAGCGAAAGTCATCGCACCAATAAAAGCTCCGCCATAGACAATCAATTTTTGTAATTTGGTCGCGGGTTTCCCGCGGAATTGCAGAAGCTGGACGGTGATTAAAAAGAGAAACATCACTGCCAATGCACTGACGATGGTGGATATTAAATTAACCCGGAACGCAATATCCTGGCTGAAAGGAATCATCGAAAAAATGCGACCAATCAGCAAGAATAGCGGACTACCCGGAGGATGCGGAACTCCGAGGGTATAGGCGGTGGCAATAAATTCGCCACAATCCCAGAATGGTACCGTCGGTGAAATTGTATCGAGATAGACGATGAAACTGAACAGAAGCGTGAGCAAGGCGAGAATTTTCTTTTCGATGTCTTTTTTAAACCAGTTCATGTAATTTCCTTTATAGACTTATTGTTTTATGAATGAGATTCTTCATTCGGTTTCTCTGAGGCGGCACTCTGGTGTAATTTAGCCTCAACGAAATTAATCTTTAAGTCACTCAAAGCGTTTTCCAGAAAGCGCTTTTCATCATCGGAGAGATTGCCTTGAGTTCTGTTATGGAGCATTTCCAGCATATCAATGCTCACGGAAGCCTCTTCCAGTTCTATGCTATTGGTTCCGGTTACTGGATTCTTCATTTTACCGAGATGAATCCAGGCACTACTGACCAGCGATTGCACTAAACTAAGGAAAAGAATTTGCTGACGATCAGGTTGATTGTCGGCCATAAGTCACCTATAAAATATTGCTGAAATCAATTTGATTAGCATATTGTTGCAGTAAATGATTGCGAGTAGCCGCATTCTCGCCGCGGCGTAAATGGGGATCGCTTTTCAAAAGCGTAAAGGCGCGCACGCGAGCAGTTTTTAATAACTCAATGTCAGTCAACGGGTCGGCAATTTTCATTTTTAAATATCCGTGCTGTCGTGTGCCATAAAATTCTCCAGGTCCACGTAATTTAAGGTCTGCCTCAGAGATTTCAAAGCCATCAATCGTCGAGAGAATTGTTTTAATCCGCTGATGACCCAGCTCGGTAACCTTGCGTTCGACCAGAATACAGACACCGTTTTTGCGACCGCGACCGATTCGTCCGCGCAATTGGTGCATCTGAGTCAAACCGAATCGCTCGGCATTTTCGACTAGCATAATAGTGGCGTTGGGATTGTCAACTCCCACTTCAATAACGGTCGTACTTACCAGCAAATCAATTTTTCCCTGAATGAAATCCTGCATAATGCGGTCTTTTTCGGCGATGGACATCCCGCCGTGTAAAAGCGCCAGTCGAAATTGCGGGAATACTTTTTCACTGAGATATTCATAGCCCTGAATGGCGGCTTGCAAATCGGTCTTGGCTGATTCTTCAATCAAAGGATAGACGACGTAAGCCTGATTACCTTTCTGTAATTGTTTGGCAATATAATCGTAAACTTTTCCAATTTGGTCCGCCGTTACAGCCCGGGTGATAATTCGCCCTTTACCAGCCGGCATTTCATCTAATACGGAAATGTCCATATCGCCGTAAAGTGTCATACTAAGGGTGCGTGGAATCGGCGTTGCAGTCATCACCAGCACATCCGGATGGTAGCCTTTGCTGATCAAGGTGCTCCGCTGAACGACTCCGAAGCGATGCTGTTCATCTATAATAACCAGTGCCAGGTTTTTGAAAGACACATTTTCTTGAATGAGAGCGTGTGTTCCGACGATTAGCTCCGCTTGTCCAGCCTGGATTTCGTCGAGAATTGTCTGGCGTTCCTGCTTTTTTTGACCGCCGATTAGCAGGCGGACTTGGATGCCAGCCACTTCGCCGAGCTGCTTCAGGACGCGGTAATGTTGGTCGGCTAAAATTTCTGTCGGAGCCATCACCGCCGCTTGAAAGCCATTGCCGATTGCAATGCTGGCGCAAAGCAGGGCTACGACGGTTTTACCACTGCCTACATCACCCTGAAGCAAACGGTTCATCAATGTCGGAGAATGCATATCATTCCAGATTTCACGAACGACTTTTTTCTGGGCGTTGGTCAATTCGAACGGTAATTTCGCATAAATTTGTTTTAATAGCGGTCCGGCAGACTTATAGCGCTGAGGCTTTTGAATGGCTTTGATTCCGGCTCGGCGCACCGCCAATAAAAGTTGTAGGAAAAAAAGTTCTTCAAACTTGAAGCGAATTTGGGCGGCGAGGAGATTTTCAGCATTATCTGGAAAATGAATTTGCTGAAAAGCGGCGTTAATCGGTAGGAGTTTGAGTTCCTCCAGTGTTTCGTGCGGTAAAATCTCATCGAAATGAGGTTTGAATTTCTCAAAAATCGGGCGCAATAGGCGCCGAAAACCGCGACTATCGAGTCCGACTGCTTTCAGTTCGGCAGTGGAAGGATAGAGCGCAATGATGCGCGCTGTGTGGAGAGTCAGCTCCCATTCGTCGGTTTCGAGTTTATCATAATCGGGATGGATGAAACGCAAGCCTTTGAAAAATTCCACCTTGCCGCTCATTGCGACCGTTTCGCCGACCTTGAAAGCATTTTTGATGTAATTAATGCCGTTGAACCAGACCGCCGTCATAATACCGCTACCGTCGCTAATCTCGACCTGGAAAAACGGTCGGCGATAGCGCCGAACCAAATTCTGCGAAATTATTTTTCCTACGACGGTGGCATCCATACCGACTTTTAACTGAGCGATTTCCGTAATCGTACTACGATCGAGATAGCGGCGTGGAAAATAATATAGTAAATCTTTTAAAGTGTTAATGCCGACCTTCGCCAGCACTTCGGCGCGTTTCGGGCCGACGCCTTTGACATAGGTAATCGGCGTTTCCGGTCGCAGATCAACAGTTTTCTTGCTGGGCGGTCGTTCGCTTACCAACTTCTCTGGAAGGAATATTTGATTTGGATATTTTTATAGGCGGGGATAGTCAGTGGAAAAACCAGCAGACCATTACTTTTCTTCTGGTAAGGATGCGACGCATTTTTCACAAACCAATCGCCGCTCATTATTTCCTGAATCTCGACGTTGATCGGCTCCGTGCGCTTATTCGAAATTTCCAATTTTATCGAAATTATTTCCGAACGGTCGCTGATTTTCTGGCGATCGGTGATTGTTTTTTGGCCTTTGACGTCAAAAGCCTTGCCGACTATCAAGTCGAGGGTATCGTCTTTGGCGGTGTGCGCAATCCGATCTTCGCCGACTAATTGCAGGGTATTATCAACATCCTTTTTGAAAATACGGAAAACGCCCTCCGGTAGCGGAATACCGAGATGATTAGCGGTTGAATTGGCGAACTTCAAATGGACTTCCAGCGGTCCCTCCGTTTCGCTAAAAGCGGAATTTTTGAATAGATAAAATTTCTCCGCTTTGGCGGTAACTTCGTCGAATAAGGTAATTTGTTTTATTTCCCGATCTTTAATGGTTACGGGACGCTGGAGCTCATACAGATGGTACTCGAACAAGCCGCGTTCTTCAAAGGGTGCGACTTGCGTAAGGACATCGGCGGCATAGACTTTCTCTCTGCGAACCGGCGCCGGTTGGGGAGCGCGATGAATATCTCCGGCGACCAGTTTCATCTTGGCGTTTTCGTAAGTGGCGCCGGATTGATTATCGAGCGACACCCAGGAATTGAGCGTAAAGTCCCGGTCGTTTTTATCCAGCACCATTAAATATTCGGCGTGCCAGTTCATTCCGGCAGTCAAATAGCTGATTTCGGATTCGACTGCGGCGCTGATTCTGGACGACAGCAACCATTGCAAAGTCGGTTTTAAAATCAATCCGGACGGCAGGGATGGAAAATCGTACTCGGAAATATTTTCAGCTGAGGCGATCTTGATGCCGCCATTCGAAAGTTGCAGGATGAGATTACCACCATCGAACTGGAGTAATTTTCCATTGGTCTGTTCGCCAGATTTGGTCTTATATGAGATTGACTCACCGATATATTTTTCGAATATTTTGATAGAATTGACCAGATCGTAGAGAAAATTCTGCTCGAGGACTTCGATAGCGTCGGCTTTCCCAGGAAATGTAATGCGCACCGAGGTCGGATCAACTTTAGCCGGAACGCCTTCAATGCGAATTTCCGAATCGCCTTTGGCGATATTGAGCGTGCGAGTCTGGAGTACCAAACCAAGGTTGTTATTATAAACGGTAATTTGAGTGGACTTGACGGGCGTATCAGCGAAAATCATCCTAATAAGTCCCAAAATGATCGTCGCTAAAAGTATTCCATTTTTTAACTTTTTCATACGACTCTCCTCAATTTGATTTAAAAAATAATCAGCGAACGTGACTTAGTTATTCAGCAACTTAAGGTTCGCTTTGAATTTATCTAATTGTTCCTTCAGAACTTGCTCTTTTGCGCGTTCTTTGTTTATAATTTCCTGCGGCGCACGGGCGAGGAAGTCGCGGTTGGATAATTTGGCAGAAGCGCCTTTTAATATTCCGGTTAAACGGTTGATTTCCTTCGTGAGGCGAGCAGTTTCGGCGGCAATATCAATTACACCTTCCAATGGAATGAAAAACTCGGTGCCGCGGACAACGACCGTTGAAGAATGAGCCGGTTTGACGTTTTCGGCAACGAACGTTATTTGGGTAACTTTAACCAGATTTTTAATGTAGTTTTGAATTTCGGAATTGTTCAGTAGTTCGGTGACCAGCGAACTACGCGAAGCCCGAACGATCAATTCGATCGACACAGCCGGTGAAATGTTCATTTCACTGCGGGCGGTGCGCAGAGCGGTGACGATTTCCTGCAGGAGTTCGAAACGCTCAGTCAGGGCTTTATCCTTGGGGTGATATTCGACTTTTGGCCAGGTTGAGACGATGATGTCTGGCTCGTTAGGCGATTTGATATGCTGGTAGATTTCCTCAGTAATGAAGGGCGCATAGGGGTGAAGCAGTTTGAGAAAATTTTTCAGAACATAGACCGCCACTTGCAAGGCAGTTTGTTTTTCTGCCGCTGATTTTTTGTATAACCGATCCTTGATGAGTTCAATATACCAGTCGCAGTAGTCGCTCCAGACGAAATCATAGATCGTGCGCGCAACGGTATCGAAACGGTACTTTTTAAGATTTTTGTCAACGGAGCGAATGGTATCATTCAAGCGGCTTAGAATCCACTCATCTGCCAATTCCAGTTGCATACGCTTCGGCTCGAAAGGTTCACCGCTTAGCGTATTTTCATCCAGATTCATCAAGACAAAGCGGGCGGCGTTCCAGACCTTATTCATAAAATTGCGTCCGACTTCCAGCCGTTCTTCACTGAATAAAATATCCTGACCTTGCGGAGCAATTAGCATAATGCCAAAGCGCAGGGCGTCGGCGCCATATTTTTCGACTAAAACCAACGGATCAGGGGAATTGCCGAGCGATTTACTCATTTTGCGGCGCTGAGCGTCGCGGATTATACCGGTGAAATAGACATTGCGAAAAGGAATTTCATGACAGAACTCGAGTCCAGCCATTATCATTCGCGCTACCCAGAAGAAAATGATGTCCGGTCCGGTGACGAGATCATCGGTTGGGTAAAATTTGCGCAAATCGGGGGTATCATCCGGCCAGCCTAACGTCGAGAATGGCCACAACCAAGAACTGAACCAGGTGTCGAGCACATCCTCATCTTGACGCACGGCGGCGCCGCATTTAGGACAGGTGGACGGGTCTTCCATCAGAGCATCGCTCCAGCCACAGGCATCGCAGTAAAAAACCGGAATGCGATGACCCCACCAGAGTTGGCGAGAGATGCACCAGTCGCGGATATTGATCATCCAATGTTTGTAAACCTTGACCCATTTTTCGGGATAAAAACGAATTTTCTTTTCCTCGACGACCTTTAGCGCCGGTTCTGTCAACGGTTGCATCCGCACAAACCACTGCTCGGAAAGATAAGGCTCGATCATAACTCCAGCCCGCTCGCTGTATCCGACTGAATGCGAGTACTCCTCGATTTTTTCCAGCAAACCGAGGCGTTCCATTTCAGCTACAACCAGTTGACGAGCTTCGAAACGATCCTTACCGGCGACCAGCGGTCCAGCGGCTTCATTCATCGTAGCGTCAGGATTTAGGATATTAATTTTGGGCAAATTGTGGCGCTCGGCAATTTCGAAATCATTTGGATCATGAGCCGGTGTTACCTTGACGGCGCCAGTGCCGAATTCTCGATCAACGAATTCGTCGGCAATAATCGGTATTATTCGCCCGATAATCGGCAGTTTGACATTTTTACCGACTAATTTTTGGTAACGAGAATCAGCGGGATTGACCGCCACGGCTGTGTCGCCCAACATAGTTTCCGGGCGAGTAGTAGCAACGGTGATAAAGCCGGAATTATCCGCCAGTGGGTAGCGGAAATACCAGAGATGGCCTTTGGTATCGCGGTGAACCACCTCTTCATCGGAAAGCGCCGTCTGCGAAGCCGGACACCAGTTGATAATCCGCCGACCCCGATAGATTAAACCTTTATGATAAAGTTCGACGAAAACCTGACGCACCGCCCGACTGAGCCCTTCATCGAGAGTAAAGCGCTCCCGCTCCCAATCCAGCGAACAGCCGATTCTGCGTAACTGAGTCAGGATAATATCCTTATGCTTAAGCGCCCAGTCCCAGACGAGTTTGGTGAATTCTTCGCGACCATAATCGTAGCGAGTCTTACCAGCTTTGCGAAGGTTCTTTTCCACTACGTTCTGAGTGGCAATACCGGCATGGTCAGTGCCCGGCAACCACAGAGTTTCAAAACCCTGCATACGGGCGTGCCGGATCAAAATATCCTGCATAGTATTGTTTAACACATGCCCAATCGTCAATATGCCGGTGACATTCGGCGGCGGAATGACGATTACGAACGGTTTTTTGGGCGAGTCGGCTTTGGCGTGGAAATAATTTTTCGAGAGCCAGTAGTCGTACCATTTGGTTTCAACTTGGCGCGGATCGTAAACTTTATCGAGTTGAATAGACACTAAAACCTCTAATTACTGAAAATCATAAGCCTATTTTCTTGAATCGGCTTAACAACGAACTTAATGAAATTAAAATAATTCACAATAACTCATAATCAAATTTTTCATCGAGAAATTTTACTTAAAATATGCTTTAAAGTCAAT
>ERZ795051.5766-NODE-5766-length-10683-cov-3.401675_pt1 | contig 10683 bp, 3 predicted proteins | sample MGYA00375135_ERZ795051 | MGnify/ENA primary metagenome ERZ795051 (study PRJEB30180, sample SAMN05720222) | activated sludge metagenome | isolation source: Anaerobic digester | place: Japan | collected 2015-05-26 ... | reverse complement strand
TTCATTTCTTCCTTTGATTTTTCCTTTATTTGCGGAAACTTCATTTAATTTTTTTAGATATCCTATCTTATTATATAAATTACTAAGATTACCATTAATGTTAATTTGTTTATTATTAGAATTTTCAATAGTATTACCTAAATATGTCGCAGATAAAGGAGCTGCTGTCCAATGATATTCTCCTCCATAACGTGCAGTACTGCTAAGCCAGTTAAATAAAGGTATTTTATTTATAGGAATATTATAATTAAAGTTAAAAGTATGGTCAAACGACGTTTTGCGGCCTAATCGACCTATGTTAGACATAATAGAGTCCTTTTCCCATTTTTCATCAATTTTACCTGGAGGTTCATCAATACGTGAATTTACATTCGCATGATAATCAAAATTTAAAGATTGACTAAAATCATATTTTAAATCATAATATCTATTCCATGAAAAAGTTTTAACATACGTCGGCTCCATTAATATTAATGCAGAACTTTTATTTCTAAGCATATTTTCATTATACAATCTATCCATATCTGTTCTGAAAGCAAGTAATTTAGGCTTATAAAAGAAATTAAAATCACTGATTAGTGCTAAACCTTTATAATTTTTCAAAAATTTTGACTTACTAAAAGGTTTAACTGGTTTGGGATTAGTGGTGTAATTATAACCTATAGCTCCTTTATAAGTTTTTTTAATATCGTATTCTATATCTACACTACGATGAAATATTTCAGAATAAGCATAAGTAAAATCAAAATTTTCTATACTCCATAAATATATTTTTTGTTCTTTTTTAGTTTTAATTTTTCTTACATTAACAAAATTAATGTTCTTACGACGTGTATAATCTTGTGACAAATTCTTTATTGAATCTCTTTCTGCTTTTGTTTCATAAGTTTTCAAATCTGATTTAAAATCAATGTCAGGATTTAAAGGATTATATTGAGGATTACTAACCGATTCCCCATAGTCAAAATGTAAAGGTATTTTTAAGCCCGTATTTTGAGGAAAAAATTTTCCTAATTCTAAATTAGTAGCTATGTCATAAGTAGTGATTTCTTCTTTTTGTCGTTCATTAACTTTTTTATCAATACTCCCAAAACCCGGCGTACTTATACTTCCTGCTAATACAAGATTACCAATATCAGCAAGATTAGCATTTATGCGCCCAGTCGCTGCCCAGCCTGATTTTTCATTAAAATCAGTTAATCTTAATTCATTAAACCACACTTCTGTACATTTAGGTTTCCCATCATCTCCATCTCCAAAATATTTTTTCTTAGGATTTCTTATACCTATCATAATAGTTTTCACTGCCGCAAGATTAGGCATACCTACAACAGTAATAGTATTTTTACCATCTTTAAAAATATATGGTGTAGAAGCACTTACATTGCTGTTAGCTTCTCTCATCGCAGTATTCCTATCTTGCTTAACCTGTGCTAATAATTCAAGATCTATTTCAAATTCATTTTCTTTGGGCCAAATAGCTAATTGATCAACTGCACTTGTGCCCCATGGAGTAAAAGTCAAAGGTACCTCATATTCATAATAATTATCCGTAAAGTCAGTACCCAATCGAATAAAAGCTGTTAAATCGCCATTATTAATAACATCATTTACATCAGCAGCTTCTGCATGAACAAACATTTTAAGTTTTTTATATTGTCGCATATCAAAATCACAAGTTTTATATGCTGCTCGAGCATCACCATCTATAAGATTACAAACTTTAAGAACTATAGATTGTTCATTTAACTTTTGAAGATTTGTAGTGCCTAAATTTAATTCTCTTTCTATACCAGGTGGTAAAACATAAGGTATAGGCGTTCTTTTACCATTTTCTTCAATATTAACAGTAGATACATCAAACGTAGTATTATTATGACTATCGTCAGGTAAATATTCACCTGGTGCTAATAAAGAATATTTATATTTTCTCCAATCACTGCGTACTAAATCTAAAGTAGCGAATCTCAATACTGCATTTTCAGAAAAACCTTTAAGGTACATACGCATAAACCTTATTGATTTAAAGTCCTGAATATTACCAATAACTTTATCAGGGCTTTGAATAGGTATTTTAAACTGATACCATTTTACATCTGCTGTAGTGCCATTCATAAGATTTACAGATGCTGTAAAAACATCTGTTATATAATTTTGCCCAACCATCATTTTATTAGGTTTTATCTCAACACGATATTCAAAATATCGTTCTGTTTCACTTAAAGTATTATCACGGTTTATATCTTCAACATTAGGTAAAGTTGTCGCAGATGTTGGGTAACTTTCAGGCGATTGTTCAGAAGTAGGTGAATTACCTTCAACTCCGTTATAATTTTTATATCTATCCAGAATACTTGTTTGGGCATTATCAAAGTCAGTTCCTCTAAAATAATGATAATTATCACCTGAAGGATCAGTAATAGCTTTTTGATAAGCTCCAGAGTTAGCAGAGAAAGCATTAGCTATTTTTTGAATATAAGTATCATAAAAGAAATTCCTTTCATCATCATCTCTTAAACCATCATATCCTACATCTTGATAGGCACGTGAACTAGGATTATTATCAAAAGAATTAACTAATGCTTGTAATGTAGGCACCCGCCCCCATATTGTAGTATCAACGTTAGTAACGACATCTGAGGTAGGTAATCCATTTTCATAACTTTTGCGCCCGTCTTTAAGAACATCTTCAGAAATATCACCTAAATCAAAATACAGGTAGCCACCATTTTGTAATGGTTGCTGAGGCCCTGAACCGTCAGGATCAATGAAAGGATCCATCATCCAAAATTCAATATATTCAACATTAGTAGATTCAAAATCTGTTGTTTCTATCTTTCTCATTATTCCTCCCCATCTGGTTTCAGGAGCTAAAAGTTCTCCAGCTGCATTAATACCAGCTGACCACGGAGTAGGCAACACATCATAATTATAAGGGCCTCTTTCAGTAGGATAAAAAGCTAAATTTAATACAGCAATATTCATAGGTTGACCATTAGGCACTTCTTTATTAGGAAAGACTTCTGTTTCAAGAACTTCTCTAACATAATGATTCGATTGCTGATTCTTATCATTTTTTATATGCTCAGGTGTCAAGTTATTATTTCTTACAAATAGCGGATCAATGATATACCAACCAAGTTTAGCACGATTATATCCATAAGCAAGATTTGAATCTAACATTGCTTCAGGAAATCCTCCAGGATAGCCTTGCCCTTGTGGCGTACTAGCTAGAAACCAAGAACCTATACTTTTAAGATCTTGTGATGATTTACTTCCTTCAAAATCATCGATATATGCTGTACCTGTTTTACCAATAGATCTGTTATGGCCGGGTATTAATTGTGCAAATTCTCCATTAAAAGTTATATTTGAAGGGGTTTTAGTATCAATAAAAGGGATCTTATCAATTAATTTAGTTAAAAACCTTGATTCTGTTTGGTAAGTAGCATCTACTCCCCATATAGTATTTGATATAGGCTCATCTCCAAAGTTCACTTTTTGAGTAAGTGGTCTTTCTGTCAAATTTAATATTGTCCCTCCCAAAGCAAAATTTTTATTTACTTTATAATCTATATGGCTACCCATCATAGTTTTTGTTTGAATATTAAAAAGAGTATTACTTTCAAGCGATATATTTATGGGAGTCCCTGAATTTAATATTCCTTCATTAATTATTTTAAGACGACCAAGTGTATAATCAACTGTATAATCAACATTTTCAGTAAGTAATATTCCTCCTGCCGTTACTTTAACTGAACCTTGAGGAATATTCATTGCATTTAATGATATTTCAGAACTTGATGATGATTTATAAGTTCCTTGTATTAAAAATTTATTTTTAGCAGGGTATTGTTGTGCAGCATTTTTAGGCATATCATATAATTCCTGAAATACATATTTTTTAGCAATATTAGAATCTTCAGGAGCAAATTTTTTATATAAATCTGTTCCAAATGGTTCCAATACTGGGAAAAAAATTCTTCCATTTGAAGCTTGTATAGTACCTCCTTCTGTAGCAGCTTTATCTATAAAATCAAAAACTCCATCAGGAGTGGGATCAAGTAAAGTATTAAGATTATCGCAACCCAGTATACGTATAAATGGTATACCTTTAATAGAACTTTCTGTTAAATATCCAACAGGAACTCCATGTTCGTCATTAGTATATAAAACATTAAGTCTAAAATCTTCTGGATTAATTTGATAACCACCTATTGCATAAACATTTTTCATCATCAATTTCCATAAAGGAATTTGTGTATTCAGAGCCGTGCTCTTTAATAATTTTACCATTAAACAATTAGGTGCATTCACCCCTCCATTTGAGAATTCACCTACTTGATAAATTGTAGTATCACCTAAAATAGTATATTGATAAGCAACTGCTAAAACTTGGTCCGAATTTAAAGTAGTGTTTAATGAGATAAAGCCCAACTTACTATTAAATGTATATTCAGTAGAACTTAACTTTCTTGCATTTTCAACCTTTTCAAAATCAACTCCTGAAACAAGATTTAATGGAGGTCCATTTAAATATGAAGATACAGTATTAATATTTCTTATTTTAGACGTATCTATTACTAAAGGCAAATTATTACTATAATTTTGTGGTAATTGTTTTCCTGGACTAGGCGAAAAAGCTGAATTATAAGGTGAATTTTCACCAAGGTCCATAAAAGCAACAATATTACGATTTTCAGTAGTAGCAGGACCTATGTTAGTTACCCATACTTCTATTTTTGTTATATTAATTGGAGAATTAATAACAGGCAAGTTTTGCATAGCCTGATTATACCTATTTCTAAAATATTGTGATATAAAAAAATGTTTATTTTCTTCGTATTGATCAGCTTTCAATTCAAATGTGCTAGTTTGTGCACCTCCAGCAACTGTAATATTGGTGGTTTGACTTTTTTGCTGTGAAAATATTGAAGTAATAGTTGTTCTCCCAAATTGTAACGCTGTTTTGATACCAAAAAGGCTCTGACTTCCTGTTATCAAAGTACCATTAAGTGGCAAAGTAACATCACCTGCTTCAATAATTTTAATTATTTCATCTTCTTTACCTTCATAAGCTAATTTCATTTTATTTTCAAAGTCAAAAGTAGCTTCAGTATTATAATTTGTACCAAGTTGTATTTTATCACCTATTTTAGCTGTAACATTCATCTGTATTTTTTCCTGAAAGTCAAAGTTTGCTGTTCTTCTTTGTTTGACATCTAAAGCTGGGTCATCTCTTCTACTTGCATTAATGCCAAAAATTAGTTCAGCTGATCCTTGTGGTCTTATATCTATGACATTACTTCCGAATATTTTATCAAAAACTTCTCCTCCTATATGCAATGAAGGTATGAGGTTTTTATTTCTATCTCCACCGGCACTTTTTGCTTTTTCAAGCCAATAACTTCTTAAACTAGAATTTATATCATAGTCAAGATAATCTTTAAATGACATAAAAAAAGGCTCCCTATATATAACACTACCAACTTTAGGATATATAATATATCCATTCATATCAGGGTCATAAACCACAGAATCGTAAATATTAGGAGGGGTATTTAAATGTAAAGGGGAATAAAAAGTTTTATCTATATAAGGAATAGCAGAATTAATAGGTATAGGATATATTAATTTAGGTGGAGGGGTATCTATTGCTATTTTAAAAGATTTATTATTAAAAGGTTCCCTTTCTTTAACAGGTAATGTAGCTTGAGTAATTAAAACAAGCAAAGCTATAAACGAAAAAGAAACAAACCCGATTATATATTTTAATGTTCGCTCCAATGTTTTATAGTTTAATTAGTTTAATCACAATATTTTTAACGACTGTTTTATTAATTCTTCTACAGAAAAAGATTCTGTTTGTTGTTCACAAACAAAATCAACTGCTTTTTTAGCTGCACTTAAAGGAAAACCTAAAAGTGTCAACGCATATAACGCTTCATTTTTAATTGTATTGTTTTTATCAATAACTTTTTCAGATAAAGTATCTGTCTTATTAATTTTATCTTTTAAGTCAACAATAATTCTTTGAGCTGTTTTAAGTCCAATACCTTTAATACTTTGTAGTATTTTTACATTCTCTTTCACAATTGCATCTGTTAGTTGACAAGCATCCACTGATGATAATATCATTCTAGCTGTATTTGCTCCAACCCCTGATACGGAAAGAAGTTGTCTAAATAATGTTCTTTCATTTTCGTCATAAAAACCATATAACAAATGAGCATCTTCACGTATTACTGAATGTATAAGCAAAAGCAATTCATCACTTTTATCGTCAATCTTTGAGTAAGTATTTAATGAGATATTTACCATATAACCTATACCCGAAGCTTCTATTATAACATAAGTAGGTTTTTTGGAAATTAGTTTCCCTTTAATATATTCAATCATATCTATTTTTTCATTACTTTATTTATTGTCCATTCAAGTACTTCATTAATTATTTTTTCGTCAGGTAAAGGAATTAATTTTTGATTAATAAGTGTCTCTATAGTATTTCTAGCATTTTTAATATCGTTTTGTGCTTTATTAAAAGCTTCTTGCCACGACATATTTATTCTTGCTACTCCATCTTTAATAGCTTGCATAGCTACATCAGCAGCTTCAAAAGCAAAAACATCTGTTTCATCCATTTTAGGTACTATATTTTCAGGAGTAATTCCTCTTCTTTGAGCAAAAATAGCTAAAGAATGAGCTGCTGCAATAGCCATATTATCAGTAATTTTTTTTGATCTTACTAATAATGCACCTTTCAAAATACCTGGGAATCCTATAGCGTTATTAATTTGATTTGCAAAATCGCCTCTCCCCGTTGCTACTATATAAGCTCCTGCCTCTTTTGCTAAATATGGATAAATTTCGGGGATTGGATTAGCACAAGCAAAAACTATAGGTTTTTCAGTCATTTTAGTAATCCATTCAGGTTTTATAACGCCTGGTCCTGGAGTACTTAAAGATATAAGGACATCTGCTCCACTTATCGCTTCTTCTATATTTTTAATTTTCGATATATTTGTAATTTCACACAATTCCCATTTCCTATAAAATCGTTTATCATTTTTTATATCTTCCCTATCCAAATGTAAACTTCCGCGAGAATCAAATATTATTATATTAGCGGGGTTGGCCCCATCAGCAACAATTAACCTAGCTATAGTAGTATTCGAAGCACCTGCCCCTATCAATACTATTTTAGCATCTTCTATTTTCTTATTAACTATTTTCAAAGCATTAATTAGCCCTGCAAGAGTAACACAAGCTGTTCCCTGAGCATCATCATGCCAAACAGGAATAACACACTCTTCACGTAGCACATCAAGTACTTTATAACAATTAGGTTGAGAAATATCTTCAAGATTAATAGCACCAAAACTATGTTGTGCCATTTTCACAAAATCTATAAGTTTTTGCGGGTCATTATTGCCTGTTTCATTTCGGCTATCAACACATAAAGCAATAGCATCTATACCTCCTAAATATTTCATAAGAAAAGCTTTACCTTCCATAACTCCTAATCCTCCAGGAGGTGTACAATCCCCATCACCTAAAACTCTTGTAGAATCAGAAACTACAGCGACTAAATTACCACGATTACTAAGAATAAAAGAACTATCATTATCATCTCTAATTGTTGTAGAAACTGCAGATACCCCAGGGGTGTACCATACATTAAACCAGTTAAATCCATATATAGGAGCTTTAGGTAAAGTTTGAACTTTTCCCCCATAAAAAGAATGTAAGGTTAAAGATAATTTTTTAAAAAAAAGCGTTTTAGCTCTTGCTATTTGCTCGTGAGAAAAATTTTCAGGAAATACCTTATCAAAATTTTCAAGGTTCAATTTTATTTTTTCCATTATTTATCTAAATTAGCTTGTAAAATTAAAATATTTTTAAATAATAATGAATTTTATTTAGTCAAACTCTACAGATAATGATAAGTACTTTTATAATATATTTTTTATAAAATTAAAAAATTATAAGACAACTATTAAAAACAAATAAATGTCAATTTATATACACAATAAATAATTTAAATTTTTTACTTTTGTTATTAAAAAGAAATAAAAAATGAAAAAAATAATTTTATTATTTTGTTTTACCTTCTTGCTATTATCATCATTATTTGTAAATGCTTCTCACATAGCTGGTGCTGACTTAACTTATACATGCCTTGGTGGAAATACTTACTTAATAAGATTTGCTTTTTATCGTGATTGCAGTGGTATATCAGAACCTTCAAGTGTCTCAATTAATTTCCGATCAGTAAGCTGTGGGCAAAACTTTAGCGTAACTCTTAATAAAATAGCAGGGACGGGGAATGAGGTTACCCCTGCCTGTCCTTCTCAACCTACTACATGTTCAGGAGGTTCTATATATGGTTTAAGAGAATGGATTTATGAAGGTCAAGTAAATTTACCCCCTTGTAATGACTGGGTAATGAGTTATAGCTTGTGCTGTAGAAATCCTCCTATCAATACAATTAGTAATCCTACAAGTGCGGGTATATGGATTGCTGCTACTTTAAATAATCTTGATGCCCCTTGTAATAGTTCTCCACATTTTTCAAACCCGCCTGTAACTATAGTATGTCAAGGCCAAACTTTTTGCTTTAATCATGGAGCTATAGACCCTGATGGAGATTCTTTAGTATATTCACTAGTAACACCCTACGATGGCGGTCCTTCTAGTTCTCCTGTATATGTAAGCTACATAGGTGGCTATAGTGCAACTCAACCTTTACCTTCTAATCCTCCTGTAACACTCGATATTCACACAGGAGATATTTGTATGACACCAACCCAAAACGTAGTTACTGTAATGGCTGTATTAGTCCAAGAATGGAGAACTATTAATGGAGTACCTACACTCATAGGTAGTGTTTATAGAGATATACAACTAAATGTTATTACATGTACAAATACCCTCCCAACCCTTGGAGGTATAAATCCATTAGCAACTCAATATAATCCAAATGATACCATTTATAAAGTACCTCTCTGTTTAGGCAATTCTATATCATTTAACATTTATCCGCACGATCCTGATAATAATCAAAATTTAAATTTAACATGGAACAATGGTATCCCTGCTGGTAATTTTATTGTTACTAATAATAACACACCTAATGCTTATGGAAGCTTTAATTGGACACCAACACAAAATGATGTAAGTAATGTGCCTCATTGTTTTACTGTTACTATTAGTGACGATGCTTGCCCTTACTTTGGAACACAAACTTTTTCATATTGTATTACTGTAAAAGGAATGTCAGTTGATATCGGAACAGACACTCTACTTTGTAAAGGTGAAAATTACATTGTTACGGCTATTGCTGACAGTTCTGCAGTTAATTATTATTGGTCTATAAATGGAACTCCTGTACCTACCCAAGATACTTTTTTAATTATTAATTCAAGTATAATGCCACCAGGTGATTATGATGTTGAAATTACTGTTGATGATGGCAGTGCAATGGTATGTCCCGGTTATGATAAAATCAAAGTTACTATAGTAGATATGCCTTCTGTTAATTTAGGAGCAGATACAACTATTTGTGATGGCCAAAGTATTATCCTTGATGCAGGAGCAGGTACTTTATATTTATGGAATACTGGCGAAACTACTCAAACTATAACTATCTCTCAAACAGGTTGGTATTCAGTTACCGTTGATGGGGGGAATGGGACACGTTGCCTTGATACTAATTCTATGAATTTATTTGTTGCTCCTATGCCTGTAGTGAACTTAGGATTAGACACATGCTCAGAAACTAGTTTCATAATTGATGCAGGTAATCCTGGAATGTATTATTCATGGGCACCTTATGGCCAAACAACTCAAACTATTCAAGCTAATGTAACAGGAATATATTCAGTAACTGTAAGTTCCCTACCTAATGGCTTATGTAATTCTTCTGCTTCTAAGGATGTAAAAATAATACCTACACCTATTATTAATCTTAAAGACACAACAATATGTAAGCATCATAACTTAACGCTTGATATAACCCAACCGGGAACAGGTTATTCATACCAATGGCTACCAAGTGGAAGTAATAATTCATATTATATAATATCAGGTTTTCAGCCGGGAGAATATACTATTGTAGCTAATATTACAGGGTGTAAAACAGTAACAGATAGTTTAAAATTAAAAGTAGAGCCATGCGATTTAATTATTCCCAATGTGATAACGCCTAATGGTGATGGTTTTAATGACTATTTTTATATTCCTAACTTAAATTTCTACCCTAATAGTAGTATAGTAATATTCAACAGATGGGGTAAGAAAGTTTATGAGAGTAGCAATTACCAAAATGACTGGGATGGTGAAAATCATAGTGATGGTGTATATTATTTTATATTAAATATTAATTATGGTAGTAGTAATAATAGCAACGACGAAATTAAGCAAGAAATACATGGCATTATAACAGTTATAGGGAAGAATAACTAAATAATATATTACTAAAATTAAGGTAAAGAAGAAGGGGGCCCATAATTAGGGTTGTTTATAAAATCATAATCAGATAAAGTTAATAAAAAAGCTTTTAAAGCAGCTTTTTCAGAAGGAGTTAGTTTTGCTCCTCCTTCATTTATTTTATGCATAAGTGGATGAACATAAGGAGACCATATAAGTCCATCGCTATAAAAATCTATAACTTCATCAAGAGTC
>ERZ795051.5764-NODE-5764-length-10684-cov-11.167749_pt1 | contig 10684 bp, 3 predicted proteins | sample MGYA00375135_ERZ795051 | MGnify/ENA primary metagenome ERZ795051 (study PRJEB30180, sample SAMN05720222) | activated sludge metagenome | isolation source: Anaerobic digester | place: Japan | collected 2015-05-26 ... | reverse complement strand
AACTGGTAGTTACCTCAGATAATGGCTGCAAAGACAGCATCAGCAAGACGGTAACGGTCTATCCGATGCCGGTAGTCAGCTTCACAGCCGCCAATGTCTGCAACGGCACGGCAGTGAACTTTGTCAATAGCTCAAGTGTAAGCAGCGGTAGTAACAGTTATCTGTGGAACTTCGGAGATGGCAATACCTCGAATAATACCAGTCCTAATTATACCTATTCAGCCAGTGGCACATACAGTGTAAAACTGATAGCCACTACCAATAATGGATGTGTGGACAGTCTGGTGAAGACCGTAGAAGTGTATCCGCAGCCGGTGGCAGGCTTCAATGCCAGCGATGTCTGTAAAGGCACAGCCACCAGCTTTACCAATACCAGCACGATCAGCAGCGGGACAATGAGTTATGTCTGGACATTCGGAGACGGCAACAGCAGTACCTCATCCGATCCGGTTTACACCTATGCATCTGCAGGCACTCATACGGTAAAACTGGTAGTTACCTCAGATAATGGCTGCAAAGACAGCATCAGCAAGACGGTAACGGTCTATCCGATGCCGGTGGTCAGCTTCACTGCTGCCAATGTGTGCGAAGGTAATCAGGTCTCCTTCACCAATAATTCAGGTGTAAGTAGCGGTACCAATAGCTATAGCTGGAACTTTGGTGATGGATCAACTTCAGCCAACACCAGCCCGACACATACCTATACTGGTTCAGGAACATTTGACGTAAAACTGATAGCAACCACCAACAATGGCTGTAAAGACAGTCTGATTAAACAGGTGGTGGTTTATCCTGCACCACATGCAGGCTTCAGCGCTACAACGGTTTGTTCAGGTGACTCAACAGTATTTACCAATACAAGCACTATCAGTTCAGGAACCATGGATTATATGTGGTATCTGGGTGATGGAAACACAAGCACAGCAACAAGCTTTAAATACAAATATGCATCAGCCGGTACATATACCGTCAAACTGGTGGTCAGTACATCAAACGGCTGCAAAGACAGTATAACTCAGACAGTTACTGTGAATCCGATGCCGGTTGCTTCATTTACTGCCAATGATGTATGTAACGGCAATGCTGTAAGCTTCTCCAATAATTCAACTATTTCTTCAGGATCAATGAGTTATCTCTGGAAATTTGGAGATGGAAATACTTCCAACAACGTCAGCCCGAACTATACTTATGCCTCCAGTGGAACATACAGCGTTGAACTGGTCATCACCAGCGATAAGGGTTGTGTGGCAAGTGTTGTCAAGACTGTAAATGTCAATCCGGTACCGGTTGCAGGCTTTAGTGCCAATAATGTCTGTGACGGACAGTATGTTTCATTTAACAATACGAGTACAATCAGCTCCGGCACGATGAGCTATTACTGGACATTTGGAGATGGCAATACCTCAACTTCCACCAGTCCGAGCTATCTCTATGCTTCGGCAGGTACTTACTCCGTAAGCCTGAAAGCTACCAGTGACAAAGGTTGTGTTTCCACTTATAATTCAAGTGTAACCGTTTATCCAATGCCGACAGTCAGCTTTACAGCCAATAATGATTGTCAGGGAACGGCCATTGAATTCAAAAACACCTCATCCGTATCGGGTGGCAGCAACAGTTATTACTGGACATTTGGAGATGGTAACAGCAGCAATAATGTAAGTCCTTATCATACCTATTCTGCCAGTGGTACCTATACAGTTGTATTACAGGCAACCACTGACAAAGGTTGTATTCAAACATTAAGCAAGCAGGTAACTGTTTATCCGTTGCCGGTTGCCGGATTCAGTGCCAGCAATGTATGTTATGGTACCAGCACCAGCTTTACCAACAGCAGTACCATCAGCAGTGGTACCATGAGTTATTTGTGGAATTTCGGAGACAACACTACCTCCACACAAACCAGTCCTGCCCACCTTTATGCAGCTGCCGGAACTTACACTGTTACACTGACAGTTACTTCCGATAAAGGTTGTGTATCCACCATCTCAAGTCAGGTAACCGTTTACCCGATGCCTGTGGTATCCTTTACCTTTAACAATATTTGCGAAGGCAGTTCTGCCAGCTTCTATAATAATTCAACCATTACTTCCGGATCAATGTCGTTTGCATGGAACTTTGGCGATGGCGCTACTTCCACTGTTATGAGCCCGAACCATACCTATTCTGTTGCCAATAGCTACAATGTAAAACTGGTAGCCACTTCCAATTACGGATGTAAAGACAGCTCAACCAAAACCATCACTGTATATGCCATGCCGAAAGTTTCCTTTAGTACGGCCAATGTCTGCGATAAACACAGTGCCAGCTTTGTCAACAACTCTACCATCAGCAGTGGTACCATGTCACATACCTGGTATTTTGGCGATGGCTCAAGTTCGACTGTCATTAATCCAACCAAACTCTATTCAGCTCCGGGCACATATACGGTAAAACTGGTTACTGTTTCTGATAAAGGCTGTTCCGATAGCGTTACCAAATCAGTAACGGTTTACGATGCTCCTTCAGTATCGTTTACAACCGCCAATGTTTGTTATGGCAATCAGGCAAGCTTTACCAATACATCTTCCATCAATACAGGTGTATTGACTTACAAATGGTATTTCGGAGACGGCTCGACCACAACTTCCATGCATGCAACAAAAATGTATGCTTCAGCCGGAACCTATCAGGTCAAACTGGTAGCCACCAGCAATCATGGTTGTTCCGACAGCCTTACCATTCCGGTAACCATTTATCCGAAACCTGATATTAACATTGATGCCTACAACATTACCTGTGCCGGGCTTAATGACGGTAAAATCACCGTTCATGCACGCAAAGGCACCAGTCCTTATTCCTTCTCAATGAACGGAACCACTTACCAGAACGACAGTAATTTTGTCAAGCTGGGTAAAGGGTCATACAGTGTCTTTGCAAAAGACCAGAGAGGATGCATGGATACCGGCAGTTTTGTCATTACAGAGCCTGACCCGATTGTCATTACCGTATCGAAAGTCAATGTAAAATGTAAGGGAGATATGACCGGAAGCATTACATTGACAGCAACAGGAGGTACCGGTACTTATCAGTATTCTGCTGATGGCGGAAAGACCTATCAGGCCGGTAATGTCTTCAACGGACTGAAAGCAGGATACTATATTGTTTCCGTCAAAGATGGCAACAACTGCAGTGAATCCCAGGGTGTTACCATTACAGAGCCTATTGCTGCACTCGATGTAACCGTTGCTTCCAAAACAAATGTCAGTTGTAAGGGTAGCTCAACAGGAAGCGTATCTTTGACAGGAACAGGCGGAACCGGACTGTACCAGTATAGCCTGAACGGAACTACCTTCCAGGCCAGTGGTTACTTCAACAATCTCCCTGCAGGCAATTACAAAGCCTACATCAGAGATGCCAACCTGTGCCTTGATTCAGTCAGCTTTACCATCACAGAGCCTGCACAGGCACTGACCATCAAGAGCATCGACAAGACAGATGTGGCCTGCTATGGCGACTTCAGTGGAAAACTTACAGTCCATGCCTCAGGTGGTGTCAAACCGTATAAATTCACGCTGGATAAAGTACATTACCGCAGCGATTCCAACTTTATCAATCTGGTGAAAGGAGTTTACACGGTTACGGTAATCGACCAGAATGGTTGTCAGACCGATCAGCAGGTTACCATCAGCGAACCTTCCGCACCACTAAGCATTAAAGTGGATAACATCACCAATGAAAACTGTCCGAATGACGGTACCGGTGCATTGACGGTAAGTGGCGCAGGTGGTACCGCACCTTACACCTATTCGAAAGATGGTGTCAACTATCAGGCATCAGGTACTTTCAGCAATCTTAAATCCGGGACCTATGAAATTTGGGTAAAAGACAGCAAACTCTGCCTGCAGAGCAAGCTGATTACCATCAGCTCCAACACCTTGCCTCCTGAAGCTGATTTTGATGTGTACATCAACAGCCATTCAGCATCATTTGTCAATAAGTCAAAGAATGCCACATCTTATCAATGGAACTTTGGAGATGCATCAACTTCCACCGCCAATTCTCCGGTACATATCTATAAAGCAGCCGGTAAATACACTGTAACACTAATTGCTATCAATAGCTGTACAAGCGATACAATCACCAAACAGCTCAATATTTATCCGACATCCATTGGTGATGAAAATTCAGGACAGTATATCGGTGTAGTCATTTATCCCAATCCTGCTGACGATTACGTCAATCTGGAAATGACAGCCAATCAGGACATTGGAGAACTCTATATCAGGGTTCTTAACTCCGAAGGGGCAGTCATGGACGAATATAAAGGAGATGTATTTGATAAACAGTATCGCCACCGCATCGACCTCATGAATTATGCGAAAGGCCTCTACATGGTTGAAATAACGACCAAAGACGGTGTGCTGAGACATAAAATATTCAGGAGGTAAAAATGAGAATGGTAAAACTTTTAAAAAGTAAAGCGATGAAAAAAGCAATGAAAACCCTGAGTCTGGTACTGGCAGCAGCCCTGATGATGACCAAAAGTTTTGGTGATGTAGCCAGTTTTATCTATACCAGTGCATGCGATGGCAGTGCTGTTAAATTTACAAGTACTTCAACGGTTACCTCCGGAACTATCGTTCTGTATGAATGGGACTTTAATGCAGACGGAAATTTTTCGGATGCCACCGGACCGGTTGTTACCAAACTGTTTGCCTCTGCAGGCAGTTATCCGGTAGGTATCCGTATCCGGAGTAGTTTAAACGTTGTTACAACCGCTTATAAAACCATTACAGTCAATCCGCTGGCAGTAGCTAGTTTTACTGCCACGGATGCCTGTTTGGGCGAAGCCAACACCTTTAAAAGCACTTCAACCATTTCGGGCGGCAGCATTGTCAAATACAAATGGGACTTTAACAATGACCTGATCTATGATGATTCTTCCGGTACCGATGTGTCCCGTTTGTTCAATACTCCCGGTTCCTATACTGTTGGCCTCATGGTGATAACAGATAGTGGCTGTATTTCAACTGTTTTAAAGACTGTTAAGGTAAATCCGTTGCCGGTTGTTGACTTTAATTTCGATAAAACCTGTTTCCATGATACCACCGAATTTACTGTTACTTCCTCAGTTGCAGGCGGAAGCATCAGCAAGTATTACTGGAACTTTGACGGAGATCCGCTCTATGAGCAGACAACCACCAGCCCTGACAACAGACTCAGCTTTATTGCTCCGGGAAATTATCTGGTTCAGGTTAAATCGGAATCGGATAAGGGATGTGTAAAAGATACGGTCAAACTGGTGGTGATAGCCCCACGGCCTACGCTTAACTTCACCTTTTCAAATACCTGCGTTGGATACGATATTAACATCGACAACAGTTTTTCATACGCAAAAACATATTTGTGGAAATTCGGAGATGGCAACACTTCTACTGCTGCCAACCCTGTTCATGTTTACAACGATGCCGGAACCTATACCATTGAGCTTTCAGGAAGCTCTGCATACGGATGTAATGATATGATATCCAAGAATATAACCATACATCCAACACCTTCAGCCGGATTTAATGCCCAGGACGTCTGCCTCGGGAACACGGTTAGTTTTGAAAATCTCTCACAACCTAACGGAGCCCCGATAAAAGATTATTACTGGGATTTTGATGATAATCATGGGGAAATTAACCAGAACCCCAAACACCTGTATCAGTCACCGGGCACCTATCAGGTAAGCCTGATTGTGGCCAATATTTTTGCCTGCAGCGACACCTTTGTGAAGGCCGTGAATGTCTGGGCATTGCCAAGTGTTACCATCACAGCAGGAGGCCCGACAGAGTTTTGCCGGAACGACAGTGTTGTCCTGACCGTTTCACCGGCCATCAATACCATATTATGGTCCACAGGGGAAAACACATTTACCATTACTGCCAAAAACAGCGGGAAATACAGGGCACTGGTATTTGACAATCATGGCTGTGTGAACAAAGACAGCATCATGGTTACTGTAAACGAACTGCCTGTTATCATGGTATCTCCTGAAGATACTGCGGTCAGCCTTGGAAAACCCGTACCTTTACTGGCGTGGGGAGCAAATACCTATTCGTGGTCGCCACCCGATTATCTCGACAATGCCTTTAAATCCGATCCTGTTTCACTTCCGTTACAAACCATTACCTATACCGTAACCGGGGAAGACCTTAAAGGATGTAAAAACACAAAGTCACTGAAAGTTACCGTAAATCTTGATTATACGCTTGATCTGGTCAACATGCTGACACCAAACGGTGACGGAGCAAATGATATCTGGGATATCGGACTGAAATACTACTCCGATAATGAAGTGGTAATTTACGACCGCTGGGGAGTGGAAGTCTATCGTCAGAAAGCCTATGCCGACAACTGGGATGGCATGTACAAAGGAAATCCTGTCCCTGAAGGCACTTATTATTACTTTATCAGGTTTGATAACAGCGATAAAGTGTATTCAGGATATTTAACCATTTTACGTTAACCGCTAAATGAACAAAACAATGAAAAAGAACAGGATAATAAACTTATGGATCGTTGCCATGCTTTTTTCACTTTCTCTGTCGGCACAGCAACTTCCCGTGTATGATCTGTATCATCTGAACAGGATTTTAATCAATCCGGCCAATACGGGCGATTATGGGACATGGTCGGCTTTCCTCGACTCACGCAATCAATGGGTAGGTATCAATGGTGCCCCGAAGACGCGCATCTTTGGCGTTCATGGCTTACTGAAAAACAATATGGGCATTGGCGGTTTTGTCATCAGCGACCGTACCGGCCTGCTCGACCGGATGAGTATGAACCTGAATTATGCCTATATGGTCAAACTGGCTGAAAACCATCAACTTACCTTTGCGTTGAATGGCGTATTGACTGAAAATCAGTTTCTGATGAGCAATGCACAGGTAAAAGACTATAATGACAACCTTCTTACACTTCAGTCATTTGAAGGCATGAGGTTCGATGCAGGTTTCGGGTTTCGCTACAATTTCAAGAAACTCGAAGTTGGCTTTTCAGTGCCTTACCTGCTTCAGTCAAAAGTCAGGTATTTTACAGCAGAAAATAATGAATATGTTTTCGACTTCTACCGTCATTTCAATGCCATTGTATCTTACCGGTTTAACCTGAAGAATGATAACTGGGCTATTGAACCGGTATTGGTTTACCGGGATGCCCGGCACAGTCCCTCTCAGCTCGACCTGAATGTGGTAACCAAATGGAAAAACCAATACTGGCTTGGACTGGGATATCGCAACAGCGGCAGAACATGGGTGGAATCTGCCGGAGGAGGAGACTACACGGAAATCAACCTTTCCCTTGCCAATTCTTATTTTCTGCTTTCAGGTGGCATTACCCTGCTCAATAATATTGATATTGCCTACGGATACGAAGTTTCTAATTCTTCTATCTACGACAGGTCGCATGGCACACACGAAATCATGCTGATTTACACCTTTGGACAGGGAAGAAAAGGAAAATCCTATGATGAAGATATTAAAATGCTGAAGGAAAACCAATTGGCTATGACTGCCAAACTGGATACCTTAGGCAATAAGATGGATGCCAATATTGCTACAACCAATTCCATTGCCGGAGTAAACAATCAGCAGTCGAAAATGATCGAAGGCCTGAAAGAAGACATCGACAAGTTAAGAAATGACTTGGCCAACCTTCCTCAGCAGCCGGGAACTACCCCCTCAACCAAAGAAGGAACTACTGAAAAAGTGGTGGAAAAGGTTACCGTGGTTTCCGGTGGAGGATACAACAGCGTGTATTTTAAAACAGGAAGCTATATTTTGAGTCGTGAGGCAAAGACGGAGTTACTCAAATTTATTGCATTAGCCAAAGATGCAACGAACAAAATAGAAATTTCGGGCTATGCTGATGATGTTGGTGAAGAAGAAACCAATCTTCTTCTTTCCCAGCAAAGAGCAAAGGAAGTTTACAATTACCTTGTTAAAAATGGTATAGCACCGGAAAGGATTACCATGAACTACTATGGCGAAGAAAAACCCCTCGTTCCTAACACTTCTTATGAAGCACGTTCATTGAACAGAAGGGTGGATGTGATGATGGTGAAATAAGAGCTGACTGGTTTTAGCAGGTATTTGTTCCGCCTTGAGCTGCCTCCCGACAGGCAGGCGACAGGTAAGATTGCGGATTTCGGATTGCGAATTGCGAATTTCGGACCTGTCTGCCGACAGGCAAGATTTCGAATTTCCCTGCCCACTGCCTGGTTAAAATAAACGCTGTCTGCTTAATGTTTTGGGTGAAAAACCGGAGTCAACCAAATTTCATTAAATCATAAAACGCTGAATGCACCCTTGAATCCCTTCTCTGCTTATTCTTCTTTTGAAGATAAATTCAATATCATTGCTTTCAGTTCATCATTATCCTTTTGCAGTTCATTTATCATGGCTTGTTGTTCCTGAATGGCTTTCACCAGGTAAGGAATCATCTCCACGGAATAAATTCCCTTGTAACCATCTTCATTTGTTGAAACAAGTTCCGGGATGACTTTTTCGACCTCCTGAGCGATAAAACCTACAGTGGATTTTCCATCAGATTTCCATGTAAAACTGACAGGCCTTAACGACATGATCTGATGCAGAGATGCAGGAAGGTTTCGGATGTTTTCTTTTAAACGAATATCTGAAGGATTGGTGTTTGTCAGGGCAGTACCATTGGAATATACAGCACCGTTTGTGGATAAATTATTTATTTTCACGTTACCGCTGTTATCAATCGACATTCTTACACCGGATGAACCCGAATTGGTACCGTACATTATTCTGAAATTATTCTGGTAGTTATCAATAAAAAAAGCGGTGGTATAAGTACCACCTGAAGCATTAAGCTGCACCTGTCCACCCTCGCCTGAGCCATCAACGGCAGCAATAACCAGTTTAGATTCGGATGGAATATCGGAAGTGCCAATTCCTGTGTTGCCACCTGTTTTGATAAAAAATCGTCTATTGACTTCATACTCATCAATAAAGAAATAATCCTCTGAGCTGTTGGATTCGTAGCCTAAATCCCAGCTTTTGTTGTCGGTAGTATTTGTAAGCCTGAGTAAACCATCATCGCTGCCACTGATATGTAAGTTGGTTCCGGGATTGGTCGTTCCAATACCAATCCGGTTATTGCCTAAATCTCCATACAAGGTACTGCTGTTGCCTAAAACCATCTGATTGCTGCCGGTAGCCGAAGGGGCATCTATATCATAACCAATAATTATATTTCCTGAACCGCTTGTCACATTGTCTCCGGCCTGATAGCCCACGAAAATATTGTTTGATCCCGTTGTATTGCCAGCTCCGGCAGATTTTCCGATTACAGTATTTCTATTCCCTACTGTGTTTGCAGAAAGCGCCAAATATCCCATGGCTGAATTGTAATAACCAGTTGTGTTGGAAAAAAGTGCCTGAAATCCCATGGCTGAATTGCTATAACCACTTGAGTTGGAATAAAGTGCCCGATCTCCAATGACAGTGTTATATTGCCCGGTATTATTGGATGCTGTCGTACTTCCCTTTAAGGCTTCGTAACCTATTGCAGTGTTATAGGTTTCACGTCCGGAAGTAGTGTTATCTGCATAATACATGGCGTTATAGCCTATCGCAGTGCTCCGGCTGTTTGCCTTGTTGGAATAAAGTGCACCATATCCCATGGCTGAATTGTAGGAACCAGTTGTGTTGGAATAAAGTGCATCTTTCCCAAACGCTGAATTTTCAATGCCGGTTGTGTTGGAATATAGTGCTTTAACACCCAAGGCTGAATTCCAATAGCCAGATTGATTGGAATAAAGTGCCCAATATCCCATAGCTGAATTGCTATAACCACTAGTGTTGGAATAAAGTGCCTGATCTCCTATGGCAGTGTTATATTGCCCGATATTATTGCCTGCTGTCGTACTTCCCTTTAAGGCTTCGTAACCTATTGCAGTGTTATAGGTTTCACGTCCGGAAGTAGTGTTATCTGCATAATACATGGCTTGATAGCCTAGCGCAGTGCTCCGGCTGTTTGCCTGATTGGAATAAAGTGCCTCAAATCCCATGGCTGAATTGTAGGAACCAGTTGTGTTGGAATAAAGTGCCGATTGTCCCATGGCTGAATTATAAGAACCAGTTGTGTTGGAATAAAGTGCCCCATCTCCCATGGCTGAATTGAAAGAACCACTTGTGTTGGAATAAAGTGCCTGAACTCCCATGGCTGAATTGAAATGACCACTTGTGTTGGAATAAAGTGCCGATTGTCCCATGGCTGAATTGTAATAACCAGTTGTGTTGGAAGAAAGTGCCTGAACTCCCATGGCTGAATTGCTATTACCACTTGAGTTGGAATAAAGTGCCTGATCTCCTATGGCAGTGTTATATTGCCCGGTATTATTACCTGCTGTTGAACTTCCTTTTAATGCTTCGTACCCTACTGCAGTGTTATAGGTTTCACGTCCTACGAAAGTTCTGTTATCTGCATAATACATGGCTTGATAGCCTATCGCAGTGCTCCGGCTGTTTGCTTTGTTGGAATAAAGTGCAGAATCTCCCACGGCTGTATTTTTATTACCAGTTGTGTTGGAAAAAAGTGCCAAAGATCCTATGGCTAAATTGCCATTACCAGTTGTGTTGGAAAAAAGTGCAGAATCTCCCATGGCTGAATTTTTATAACCAGTTGT
>ERZ795051.5759-NODE-5759-length-10691-cov-3.713050_pt1 | contig 10691 bp, 14 predicted proteins | sample MGYA00375135_ERZ795051 | MGnify/ENA primary metagenome ERZ795051 (study PRJEB30180, sample SAMN05720222) | activated sludge metagenome | isolation source: Anaerobic digester | place: Japan | collected 2015-05-26 ... | reverse complement strand
ATTCGTCCTTCGGATATCCGTTCCCTCTCAGATACTGCTTTCCTGCCTTTTCTTTCAAAGGACATTCTTAAAGATTCTTTCTTTGATCTCAGGGCATGTGATTCAAAACGATTCAAACCGTTGGAATTACACACAAGCGGAACTACTGGAGGCCAGGTAAGATTCCTGGTTGATAAATCATCCAATATTCTAGAATTCGTTTATTATTGGAGATTCTGGGGATGGCATAAATACAGGTTAGGTGACAGGTTTGCAGAGTTTTCTGCGCAGCATTTTACTCCCATCGAAAGGAACAGGGATAAGTTTTTTGAATTTAATCCGGTTACAAAGCGTATGCTGGTCAATAGCCTGCTGTTATCTGTCACCAATATTTCCAGCAAGTGGTGGGTTACATTGAATATCTAGAACAGGAAGTTTAGTAACAGTATTATATTGCATATTGGTCATAGCACCATATGAATTTACAAACTTCAAATTGGTAAAGTCTGTAATCATTCTATACTTATAAAATGTCATTGTCTCAACAATTTTTTGTAATACCTGTGTTTCAAAATCTCGTTTATTTATTGAATCATAATATGTCTTCTTCACAGCAGGAATATCATATATGATTAGACTTGTTGAGTCAATTTCCATATTTGACATCATAAAGTCTTTTAAAGCTCTTCTAAATGTAAACTTTGTATAATATCTACCAAATGGAGTCCCCAGGTGTGAAAGTGTAAAATAATATGTTAATTCTCCTGATTGGATGATAGTATAAGGATCAAATGTATATGTAAACTTTCTACTTCCTGAATCATTAGTCATTGTAAATTTTTGGTTTGTTTCTAATATTGCTAATTCACATTCACATACTGAATAATCCAGTTCGTCTGAAGTATATGATAATTCTATATTTGCTAGGTCTCCTGATTTAGACATCAAAACCTGAGTTGCATATAAATTATATGTTGAACCATAGCTTGTTACAAGTGTTGGAACCAACTCAATTTCATACATTATATAATGATAATTAACACTCTTATTAATAGAATCAACAGTCATATCAAAAACTGTGTAGTATTCTTCTCCATTATCAATTATTATTGTATCTCTTGGAATATACACAACTGAGGGATCTGTTTCTAAAACTACATTTCTAGTTGGAACAATATCATTTCCAAAAAGAATACTAGTAAAGAGCTGGATTTCATTTACTTTAACATCAGATCTTTTTAATACAGGAACAGATGCTCCAGCTAGAGGTGAGTTTTCAATAACAACATTAGCAGCTTTATAGTCTGTTTCTGAAACTAATCTTCCGAGTGCTGTCAGGTTTGAAATTGCGTTTGATCTTATTTCTTCAATTGATTCTTCGTCTTCTCCACCAAATGCATCTGAAGTATTTATAACAGAATAGTTTAAAATTCTTGTATAACCAGATAATGTAACTGTATAAATCCTATCTCCAGAAACTATTGAACCAGCTATTACATTTCCATCTTCTCCTTCTGTTTCATAGACAGTAACTTTTACTGTAGACCCTGGAAGTGGTTGAAACCCAATGAGTCCGTTTCCAAAATATATTCTTCGACCAAAGGATGTTCTTCTGGAAACATACCCGAAGTCTGTAGATGTCATCAGATACAGACTTTGATATTCAGAATATAGTGTCCATGATGTTCCGTCAGGATCTTTAACTTCAACAGTCATCTCAGAAACTTTCCCTTTTAATGGAACATCAATAGTTGTAAACTGATATCTTTGTAAATCACTATCAATTTGGAATTCTTGAATAGTCTTTTTATACTGTCTAAGAGGAAGGACAAATGAAAAACTTGGTGTTGCTGTTGTAGAATCAACAACAACAGGAAGCGAGTAAACTTTATTACCCTCTGTTATTTGAACTGTAACATAACTATTATTATAAACAGTAACATCTGCTTTATAATATGTTTGAAATGTAATATCACTACCATAAAATTTAAACGCTTCAGGAATAGTAAATCGTGCAGTAGAATCTTCAAAACCAAATGGAACAGTCATCAAGACATTTACAGTTGAGTATTTTGCTTCTCTTGTGTTATAACCAAGAAAAGCTGATAAGTTCAGTATAGATTCTGGAAGTTGTGCAGTTGTTAAAAAGAACTCTCTATATACAGAAGTTTCATAAAAAAGAAGATTTGATGTTAAGGTAGACAATGTATTAATTACAAACGATAAGAAGGAAGACTTTGTTAAAACAATATTTTCAAGTTCTAAGTATTGTTTTGCAAACTCCGTAATTTGGTTTACAATCTGATCTCTAGATAAGTATATTTGATCAGATATAGTAGTAGATGGCATTTGTTATACTCCCTTATACAAAGTAAAATCCCGAGTTTGAATCAAATAAATTTTTTAGTCTTCCTTTCAAAGTATCATGTTTAGATAACATCTTTGTCATTAATGCGGCTTCTTCTATAGTATGCATTTTTTTATCATAATCATAAAAAACATATGTATTAGTTAATTGCTGATTAATCATTTCTGTAGTTACAGTCTGTTCAACAAAAAGTTTCAACTTCCAATATGACTTATCTGTTCCTGGTGCATGTTGTATTCCAGTGACTGCAAATATAGAATTTCTATCCGGAAGCATCCTTTCTGAAATTAAATAATCTTGATTGAATTTAACCATATCGTTAGCTAATGGGACGAAACCATAGTTAGCTGGAACAACTAAACCAGATTCTCCTTCATTTACATAGCCAATTTCTTGTGCATCAAAAATAGTTTGGGTTTCTTCAATCCAAAATACTGGAAGAAGAAGATATCTATCCCATTTCATTCCTGTTAGTTGACCAAATTTCTCGTATGATCCCCCCATTAAATATGTATTATCCCATACAGTTGTTGTTTTGTTGATATGATAATAAGTGACTAAAAATGGAATTGCATGGACTGCATAAGTTTCATGAATTAGTTTCCAGTACTCATTTATGTAATCATACAATCTTCCATATAGTTGCATTTATCTTTTTCCTGATCTTAGTTGTTGCAGTTTTAATTTTGCAGCAGCAATCTTTTTCTTCTTGTCAATAATTTTTTCGTTAATATTTTTGATTATTTCATCTCTATTTTTATATTTTTGTTTTATAACTTGTTTCTTTTTATTTGCTAGTAACAGGATATCATCAGACATTAACATTATATAACGTAATAATTTTGCAACCATTTTTTGTTCTTGCTCATTAACGTTACTCATTTTTCTTAATTGTAGTTTTTTAAGTTTAGTTTGTAATTTAGCTTCTGAATCTATTTGTAACTCTTTCCAATAAAGTAAAATTTTACCTAATCTTTTTCTACACCTATCTGGGTTTCCTGTATGATCACAATCATAAAACTCAGATTGAACTTTTTTAATAACATTTTCAATTGATTTTAAATTGCATCGTTTGAAACAAATAGTTTTATTCTTATTATTTTTAATTATATAACAATCTACTGCACATTTGTAATCATACATGTCATATAATTTTCTAGTTACAAAATAAAGAACTCCACCAGGAAGAAAAACAGCTGCTGTAGCAAGACCTTTATCTAAAATATATCTAACTTCATATGATATAACTGGAGGTTTATTTTTTTTATATTCTAACAAATTATTCACATTGTTAGATATATACTCTAAATATAACTCAGTTATATTACTCATATCTATGCAGCAGATCTTTTTACTTTTGCAAGACTAATCAATTCCTGCTGTAATCTTTTCTTCCATGTAATTATCTCTTTCTGAATTTTTGCCTTGCACTTTGCAGGATTATTTGTTAAATCGCATTGAGCAAATTGTTTATTCAACTGTGCAATTATTCTCTTTGCAGCTTCAGCTTGACACTGATGTTTAACTTCCAATTTCTTATGTGGAGAAGGAGCCATTGCAGCTTTTGCTCTACATGGATCAGAAAGTTTTCGATATAGATAATATGCACCAGCACCGAGCAATGCACCTCTGATTCCACCTTTAGCCATTCCTGGTTTATATCCACCAAAAACTTTTAGTGCCTTTGAACCAGTTGCAATATGACCAATTTTTCTTCCTACTGCAGCAGCAGCAGTATATTTTACACCTTTCTTAAACTTTGATTCATAATCTCTCATCTCTTCTCTCTCGTTTACATTTAGAGGATCACCACCAAAAAGAAGAGGTAGAGCTTCATGATATTTTAGTTCAAGAACCTTTTCACAAAGCTTTGTGTGTTCTTCTACAGATAGTTTCTTCTGTAGAGTTTCACTCTCCATTACAGCTTTGAGTAGAATTTTTTTGCATGCTGACTCAACTAATTTTTTATCTAACATGATATAATAATCCTCCCATTCTTCTAAACTTTTATTCTGTCTAAGTCTCCAAATTTTGCCATGACCCTGCTTGATACCATTCCCAATGTCTCCGGTGTAATAACATCACTTAATTCTAAATCAATTTGGCCTTTTACAACATAGAATCTTTTTTTATTTGTACTTTCTTCTTCGTTAAATGTTATTAATAAATTTGATTTTATATATTTGCCTTTATTCTTAATCTTTGCTATATATATTTCCTCAAGTTTTGATACAGAACATGGAATTTTTTCAATTACAGAAAATCTCTCATCAAAATAGTCGATTTCCTCGCTTAATAGATCCTCGACTATTTCATTAGAGATTTTAGCAACTAATTGAGCATAGAAGACAGATTCATCTTCTTTGGATCTTCCAATCAATACTAGATATAAACTATGAGTATCTGATATAGGAATCATTAAAGTATGTGTATTTCGAACGTGCTTTTTCTTAAACAAACCTTTGTAATGTTTAAGAACGCTATAATATAGATCCATTTATTATTCCTTATGACTGAATAGCATTAAAGTATTTATTTTCATCTATAAATACTTGTAAATTCTCTTCATGACCTTGATAGTTAATATAAATATTGATAACAAATCCTCTTCTATCTTTAAGAAATTTTACATCTACTTTTTTAATATTTGCTCTATCATCATAATAGAATAATCTTTCGTAAACTTCTCTTTTTATTCCTTCTAAAGTTCTAGCATCCGCTGGGGCAAAAACATACTTATATAATTCACATCCATATTCTGGATCATGATCTACAGTTCTCACTGGAGTCATTAAAATATTATTCCATGAGTTTAAAATAGCTTGTAGTCCCTCCAGTCTAGTAAAATCACCTTTAGAAGAAATTTTAGATGTATAATCTGCATAACTAGTAGAAGTTCCAACTACTAGTTTGTTGAATCTCTCAAATGCATTTGCCATTATTTTTTAGCTCTTTGTTTTTGTTGTGCTTGAAATTGTTGTGCTTTTTCTTGCATCAATTTTGATCTTTCTTCTTCCAACTCAGACTTCCATTTCAACATATTATAAAACCTTTTAATAGGCATCAGCATAATTGTATCATACTGCAATTTAAGCATTTCAATTGCTGAAAAAATATTTAGTTCTAAACTTTTTCGGTACTCGTCAATTTTATCCTCATGAACTGTATACCATTCGAAAAAAGTTTTCAACTAGATCAATAGTGATTGTCTCCTCATTTCCACAATGGATACAAAACGTTTTCATTTTTAATTCAATATTATACTTACCAAATTCTTCATTATATTTTTCATATATAGATCTCTTGTCCTTTGCAGGAAGACTTCGGTAAGCGTCAATAATATCATTTCTATCAACCCATGTGATTGGTTCAGTAGATTCTGGAACATCCTGTTCAAATTTATCAATAATTAGAGTTTCAACAATATTATCAATTGTTAATCCAGGTGCTGCAGAAAGAGTTTTAATTGCTTCAACTTCGTCAAGAAGAACTGGTTGTTTCAAATAAGCTTTTACACCTTTTGAAACTGGTAAATCAACTACAACTTTTCTCTTTCTAATATCATCAGTACCAGGATATGGATTGATATTAAATGTAGTAGATGCTTTAACTGTAACAGGATAATCCTTTCTACAGTTTCCACATTTAATATCATAGTTTCTAATTTCTTCATATGTAATATGATAAAGACCATATAAGAGAGCATCTCTATCTTTTAGAGTAACATTTTCTAAGAAACTTTTAAAATCTTTAACTACTTCTGGTTTTGAAATTAGCGACTCATATAAACATTTATTCAGATGTTCTGTAATTTTCTGAGGTGTTAAAAGACTTCCTTTTAATCTTTCCTCTTCCTGAACATTCAAAGATCTAATCGTAAATGACAATTTCGTTTGTGGAGTTATGACTTCGTACTCAGGATACTTGAGGTTAAATCCTTTAAACATGATAAATCTCCTTTCGGTTTGTTACATTGTTTACTTTTTTTCTTTAGCTGCTTTAGCTGCTTTAGCTTTAGTTTTGAGAGCGGCCATCTTTTTGTCTCTTTCTTCTCGGCACTTTGCCATACAAACTTGTCGTTCTCGTGTATTAATTTTATATGTTCCGCATTTTTTTGTACACTGGTCAAAAGAAGCTCTAATTGTTCTATAAACTGCCCACCACACAGGACCAAGACCGAAAATTAACCCTGCAACAGACATTGCAGTTTTTCTTCCAGTTGTTGGATAATACTTTTCTTCTTCAGTGAGAAGTCTATAAGCAGGAGAAGTTCTAAACTCAGAAATAACCTTTTTTGGATTCTTTACTTCAACTACCATTTTTCCAGTAAGAAGAAGATGTGCTATCTGAACATCGTCAGCCTCTTTAATATAGTTAAATGCAATTTCTTTAGCACTTTCTGACATATCTGAAAACTCGATAACATAGTCTGCTAACCATTTTAGTTCTTTCATATTACTTATCTCCTTTTGTTAAATTGAGTATTGATGAACTATATCCCTTGATCCAATAAGAGCAGGAATATAGTTACTTACAATCTTGTCTTTTACCCAAGGTTCATGCCATGGTGTATCACAATTAAATTCAATTTCAATATCAAGCTTACCAATTGTTTCAACATCACTTGAGAAGAGGTCCTGTGGATCTTTTGTTGGGAATACACCATCATATGCAGCATAGTATTCTATTGTCATAGCATCAGGAGCTGTAGTCCAATAGAATAGTGTAGCAGCATAAGTCCTATTACTGTATCCAACACCTTCATCTGTGTCTTCAAGTTCAGTAACACCACTTCTATAGTCCCTAATCATCTTAACCCAACCATGCATAATGTCAAGAATGGGGGTTTTACTGAACTCAAGGAACTTGATGGAAATTGAGTTTCCATAATCTACGTTACCAGGAACTGCCCATTTAATTCCACCAAGCCCTGTAAACTCAATCTTAGAAAGAGTTCCACCAGGAGGAGTTACAGATAAACAGGATGCTGCCAATACTTTTTGAATATCGCCAACACTGTCCATCTGACTGATACCTCGAGATGTGTACTTAGTAAGAGCTGCAGGAAATTTATCAAACCAAATAAAGTGATATCCTGACACATATGGATCAGCAACTCCAACAGATGTTCCACCAAACTTCCTAGTTAAAAGGTTACTTGTAAGATTCTTGAATGAAGTTTTCATTCTACAATTTCCTCCGTTTTGTTAATCATCGAAAATTTTAAATTTCCACAATCCCAGATTCGATAGTATCCTTCTTGTAACCTCAAGACCCATTCTGGGATATTTGATGGTTCTTCTTCTTTCTTTCTCAAGTTAAATCTATGAATTCTCTTTGTCCCATCTTTTGTATACCAATAATTAGGTTTTGTAATTGAATTTAAGTTAAATCCTAATTTATAATAGACATCTCCATCACTCCATCTTCTATCAGCATAACTAAATATCTCTTTCCATTTAAAATTTTTCTTAAAATAACTAAGTAATTTTCCAGAAATACCAGGTATATGATATCCTATTTTTATACAAAATCTACTAAGTTCCCAAACATATTCTGTTTTCTTACTCCCCTTGGATATGTTTCCATGACTAAATGTCATAATAGAAACTAACTCATCATTATAAAAAGCACCAATTGCAATTTCTGAAATATCTGAACCTTGAAGATGATAGCTATTTAAAAAGTCATTCTTGACTTTATTATCTATTACTCTTTTAATAGTACATTTTCTTCCGTGTATTCTTACAATATCATCATATTTGTTATTTAGAATAATTCGTTTAAGTCTTGATTTAACAATTTCTTTTTTTAAAACCCACTCATCCTCAAAAACTTGAATTAACTTAATTCCATTCTTATCACATATAGAAAGTTTTTTACAATGATAATTAACTGGATCTTTTAGTATTCTGTCAGAATGCCAATAAATTCCATTATACTCAATTGCTATATTTTTACTTGAAATAAAAATATCCAGTTCTATATTATCAATTTTTTCATTACTCTTACAAGTAGGATCTAAACTATAGACAAAATTAAATAGTTCTACTTCTTTATTAGATCTACTATAACGAATTTGGCAACTACAAGGATACATTCTTTGAGAAATATTAAAAATTGATTCTTTAAATATTTTGTTACATTTTAAACACCTTATTTCTGTTTCCTTATTGTAACAACTTTCATAATTACTAGAAACTAGTTGCAAATCTAGTACTTCTAGCTGCTTTCTAATAATAGGTAGCCTATTCTTTCTAAAAGTAGTTAGAGTTTTTTCTTTTATTTCTTCAATCTGATTAGCATTTTCATTTCCATACCGTTCGAAGTTAGTTTTCTTTCGTTTATTTTTAATTTGTTCCAGATCATTTCTCAAATAAGATTCTCTAAACTTCTCTTTTCTATTTTTATTATTATTTGAGCACCGTAAACTACAAAATTTTTGATATCCTCTGGTCAAATCTAAAAAGTTTGTTTTTTTCCCACACTCTTCACATTCTTTAGAGTTTCCAAGATATTTATCATAGTATTCTTGTGAAGTTATATTATGGAACCTTATGTGTTGACTAAGAGCTTTTGTTGATACTAATTCCTTTTTACATACTTCACATAACATTTACTACTTCTCACCTTCAGCTGATTTAATATCTTTCAATACTTGAGACCAACTTTTGAATGTAATAGCTAAATCGTCAATAATTTTAAATGCTCCAATCTTTTCAGATGTAATATCATCATAATGAATGTCATACCTAGTTAACCATTTTCTCATATCAGCAATTTGTCTTTGACAATCTCTATTTTCTTTACATGAAGCTCTCGTAGAAAATATAACTATTTCATATCTATTTTTTAGTATGTCAATCGCCTCTTTTGCTCCAGTAGTTGGAATATCATATATACTTCCATCTGCCCAACCTTTAGAATATTTATGTATAGTTCCATCAAAATCTATAAGTAATCTCTCTCTTTCAACTATATTTCCATCCTCATCCATGTAAACTCGTTTTACAGGTTTTTTAGGAACACCTGTATGATAAGAATCCATAGGAAAAATAGACTCGTTATTTTGAATTTGTTCTAAGTATGCATCCAAATTCCGCATAAATACTCCATTTGGAATAATAATTTTATCGTAAGATTAACACATTAGTTTATATTTTGTTCTCAATTTAGATACAGATTAGTATAAGAAACTATATATATTAATTAGTGAAAGGAAGAATTGTGAACTAAATTTATATGGAGGGGATTATGGTAGAATATGCAATAGTAGGATTTTTAATATTTTCATCTTTATTTTTTCTAGCATCTGTATATGGTGAGAAGAAAACAATGAATGATAAATTAGTAATAACTGGATGGGCGTTATCATCAATTCTAGGAGTTATCTCATTAGTCTTATACTTAGTTGCATTAAATTCTGTAAGTTCTACTAAAATAGTATTACTTTCAATTCTTTCTAATAATTTATTGATTATAAGTTTGATTGTATTCGTTTTGAGTGTTATTAATACAAAACGATTATTTCGTTCAAGAGAGAGGAAACGTAAATATGCTTCTCCAAAAAATTGAAATAATACCAATTTACCACCCACTATGTAAAGCAATTTCAGCTATTTCTGTACTGTTTGTTTTTATGGTTCATTCATCTGACCTTCTATTACTAAAACATTCGATGGAATTTAACTGTCTAAAAACGAGAGATTATTATTCATATTTACAATACCCAAACCCATTATTATCAATTTTATCTCTTATGATAGTTGGAGATGCACAATCTGATGATGAAAAAGTAGAAAAAATATTATACTGGGTTTATACATCGTTTAAATACGAAACAGATTTTGATTTATACGGAGAATTAGATAAATGGGTTAAACCTATAGATTCATTAAAAATAATGAAAGGTGACTGTGAAGACGGTGCCTTTCTGATACATTCACTACTTCTCCATGCAGGTGTAAATCCAGATAATATAGTTACATCTGGTGGAATAGTAAAATCATATAAAGTAAAGAGTGGTAAGATGGTTCCTAATGGTCTAACTGGTCATGCATGGACGTCATATAAGAGACAATCTGATGGAGAGTGGGTTGCTTTAGATTGGTGTAATTATGATGAAACAAAAGTTCTAAAAGAAATAAAACCCCTTAAAAAAGATACTAATTATGTACTTACATTTATAGAATTTAATTACAGGAGAGAACCAGAAGTTCAAATTCTCAATTCGAAATTCTACGAAAGGTGAAACAATGACTGCTGAGCAAATTATTGAACGGTTGAGAAAAAGGGGATTTGAAGCCTACATTGTTGGTGGGGCAGTCCGAGATATGTTAATGGG
>ERZ795051.5757-NODE-5757-length-10692-cov-3.463289_pt1 | contig 10692 bp, 9 predicted proteins | sample MGYA00375135_ERZ795051 | MGnify/ENA primary metagenome ERZ795051 (study PRJEB30180, sample SAMN05720222) | activated sludge metagenome | isolation source: Anaerobic digester | place: Japan | collected 2015-05-26 ... | reverse complement strand
AGCCAATCAGGAAAGCGTCCGGAGATCAAAGGAAAGTACAGCATGTCCACCACCCGACCTTGCAGAAAGCCGGCATATCCGCCGTCGGGCGGCAGAAAACGCGCGATCCCGTCGGTGCTGTCGTTGAAGATCATCCCGTAGAAGGCGCTGTCGATGATGTTGCCGACCGCCCCGGCAAAGATCAACGCAAAGCAAACCATCAGGCCGGGATGTGCGCGGTGCCGGGCCAGGTGGACGATGTACCAGCCGATCGCGATGCACGCGAGAATCCGGAAGGCACTCAGGAGGAACTTACCTGCCATGCCTCCGAACTCCAGTCCGAACGCCATGCCATAGTTCTCCGTGAAATGAATGTAGAACCAATGGCCGAACACCCGGTGCTCTTCGCCGAGATACATCGTCGTCTTCACCCAGAACTTCACCACCTGGTCGATGAGCAGGACCAGGAAGATGATGATACCGGCGAGGCGGAGACGAGTGGTTGGGATGGAGGGCAAGGCGAGGGAGGGTTGGTTGCGAGGAGCGTGTCCGAGACCGAGGAAGGTTAGTTACGAGGGACGTGAGCGAGACCGAGGGAGGGTTAGTTGAGAGGAATTAGGCGGTACGTGGGATGTATGAGCGTTTTCCTCGGTCTCGGTCACGCTCCTCGCATCTACATTTCATGAAAACGCCAGACCGAATCTAACCGATTCTGTCTGGCGTTATGCTGGATCTTCGTGCTCAGTCGCGGTATTGATTGAGCTTTGCTTCGATGCTTTGGGTCGTGTGCGGAACGGCGCGGAGGCGCTCTTTGGGAATGAGTTTTCCGGTTACACGGCAGATGCCGTAGGTCTTGTTCTCGATGCGGATGAGCGCGTTCTCGAGCTGCTCGATGAACTTCTTCTGACGACCGGCCAACTGTCCGGCTTCTTCTTTCGCGAGACTCTCGGAACCGTCTTCCAGCATCTTGAACGTACTGGCGGTATCGTCGGTGCCGTGTTCATTCGCAGCCGTGAGCTGTGCCTGCAGCACATTCAGTTCATGGCGCGCTTCTTCGAGCTTCTTCACGATGATCTGACGGAATTCCTCCAGTTCCTTATCCGAGTAGCGCGTCTTGCCGGGATCTTCCTCCTTCGCCGGTGTCGCGGTCCGCGCCAGCGGAGTTTTGCTGATCGGCGGAATGGGTTTGGGTGCAGGATTGGCTGCCTTATAGGTAGGTGCAGGTGCCGCAGGACGCGGAGCCGATGCTGCCGGTTTCGCAGGAGCGGGAGCCGGTTTCGGTTTGGCTACGACGGCCGGTTTCACCGGGGCTTTCGCAACGACAACTTTCTTGGCTGCTTTTGCTGCGGGCTTGGCGACCTTTTTCGGGGCTGCCTTAGGAGCGACTTTCTTCGCGACCGGTTTCTTCGCCGCGGGCTTCTTGGGGGCCGGTTTCGCTTTCGGCTTCGCCTTGGCGGCGGGCTTCTTGGCAGCAGGTTTTTTCGCAGCCGGCTTTGCTTTCGCTTTAGCAGCGGGTTTGGCCTTCTTCGGACTTGTCTTCTTGCTCATGGCAACCTATCAATTAAATTATAAGAAGTTAGGGAGGATCAGTTGACCTGGCCCGGCGTGTGCCGGCGGATTTGTACGCGGGTCTGGATGTTATCGTCGACTTCCACCTCGTCGGCGTTGTCGCCTTCGAGGCGATCCACTAGGTCGAGGGAGGCGGCCAAAATTTCGGCGCAAATATAGTCTTTATTGTTCAGCAGCGACGGCCGGATAGCCGCGTGGTTCTGGACTTTCAGCTCAATCCGGTCGGTTACTTCGTAACCCTTGTCTTTGCGCAGATTCTGCACCCGGTTGATGAATTCCCGGGCAATTCCTTCCTCGCGCAATTCCTCGTTCAGGGTCGTGTCCAGGGCCACCGTCAGTCGGCCTTCACTGGCCACCTGCCAGCCGGGGATGTCCTCCGACAGGATTTCCACGTCTTCGGGGGAAAGCGTGACGGTCTGTCCCTGCACCTTCAGTTCGAACGATTTCTCACTTTCCATGCGCAGGATGTCGGCCTGGTTCATTGCTCCGATCGCTACGGCCGTGTCTTTCATCAGTCCGCCGACTTTCTTACCCAGCACCTTGAAGTTGGGACGAATCTTTTTCACCAGTACGCCCGCTGTATCGGTGATGTATTCGATGTTCTTCACGTTCACTTCTGCGAGTACCAGGGGACGTACCGATTCGAGCGTTGCTCGAAAACGCTCGTCCTCCGCCGGGATCATGATCCGTGCCAGCGGCTGGCGGACCCGGATGTTCACCTTCTTGCGCAAGGACAACACCATCGACGACAACTGCTGCGCGAGTTCCATGCGTTCTTCCAGCGCTTTATCGATGATCTTATCATCCGACTGCGGAAAGAGGGCGAGGTGTACGGAAGCGACATCGTGCCGGCCCGTCACCGCGTTGAGGTCGCGGAAAAGCCGGTCGGCGTAGAACGGCGCCACCGGCGACATCAGGACGGCAACGGTTTCCAGACAAGTATAAAGCGTCTGATAGGCCGCGATCTTGTCGGACGTGTAATCACCTTTCCAGAAACGACGACGACTGAGCCGAACGTACCAGTTGCTGAGGTGCTCGCTCACGAAGTCGGCGATAGCGCGGCAGGCACGGGTGGGTTCGTAATCGGCGTAGCTCGCATCCACCGTACGGACCAGCGTATGCAGTTCGGAGAGGATCCAGCGGTCCAGTTCGGTGCGTTCCGCGACCGGCACCTCCGCTTCGTTGAAGCGGAAGCCGTCGATGTTCGCGTAGAGCGCGAAGAAGGCGTAGGTGTTGTGCAGCGTGCCGAAGAACTTTCGCTGCACTTCGGCGATGCCGTCGACGTTGAACTTGAGATTCTCCCAGGGCGCGGCGTTGCTGATCATGTACCAGCGCGTGGCGTCGGGTCCGTATTGCTTCAGCGTCTCGAACGGATCAACCGCGTTGCCGAGACGTTTCGACATCTTGTTGCCGTTCTTGTCGAGCACAAGACCGTTGCTCACCACATTGCGAAAAGCGACGGAGTCGAACAACATGACGGCGATGGCATGCAAGGTAAAGAACCAGCCGCGGGTCTGGTCAACGCCTTCGGCGATGAAGTCGGCCGGGAAGGCTGGGGTGTCCTTTGTGAAGGGAGCGGTAGCGGGATCGCCCATCCAATGGAACTGGGCGTAGGGCATCGCGCCTGAATCGAACCAGACGTCGATGAGGTCCGCTTCGCGGAACATCTTCTTTCCCGTCGGGGAGACCAGTACGATGTTGTCGACGTACGGACGGTGCAGGTCGAAGTCGGGTTGCGCCGGATCAATGTGTTCGAGGTGCTTCGCGTCCATGAAACCCGCGGCGATGGACTTCTTCATCTCCTCGCGGAGTTGTTCGATCGAGCCGATGCACAGTTCTTCCTGCGCGTCTTCGCTGCGCCAGATCGGCAGCGGAATGCCCCAGTAACGGGAACGTGAAAGGTTCCAGTCGACCAGGTTCTCGAGCCAGTTACCGAAGCGGCCGGTGCCGGTCGATTCGGGTTTCCAGTTGATGGTGGTATTCAATTCGGCCATCCGGTCTTTCAAGGCGGTGGTCCGGATGAACCAGGAGTCGAGCGGATAATACAGTACGGGCTTATCGGTACGCCAGCAATGCGGGTAGTTGTGCTCGTAGCGTTCCGACTTGAAGGCCTTGCCTTCTTTCTTCAGTTTGATGACGATACGGTCGTCGACGCTGAGGTATTTCTCGCCACCCTGCTTCTTGCGTTCGGCTTCTTTCTCTTCTTCGGTGTAGTACTGCTCTTTCACGTACTCACCGGCGAAGTCGGTGACCTCGGCAATGAAGCGACCCTGCTTGTCGACCAGCGTGAGCGAGCCCACGCCATTCTGCTTCGCGACGCGGAAGTCGTCGGCGCCGAAGCTCGGTGCGATGTGTACGATACCGGTGCCGTCTTCCGTGGTGACGAAATCGCCCAGCACTACGCGGAACGCGTCGCCGTCGGTCGGTTGGGCATAGGGCAATAGCTGCTCGTAGCGGATGCCGTCGAGCGATTTGCCATTCGTCTCGCCCAATACTCGGAACGGAATCGCTTTGTCGCCCGATTTGTAATCGTCGAATGACAGCTCGGCGTTCTTCTCCGGGAAGTATTTTCCCAACAGGTCCTTGGCCAGAACGACGGTTACTTTCTCGTGCGTGTACTGATTGTACGTAGCAACTGCAACGTAAACGATCTTGGCACCAACGGCCAGTGCGGTGTTGGAGGGAAGCGTCCAGGGAGTGGTCGTCCAGGCGAGGAAGGCGGTTTTCCCCTCAGCAGCCGACAAACCGAACGCCTTGGCAATCGCATCACCTGGCACATGGAACATCGCCACTGCCGACGTATCCTTCACGTTCTTGTATGTGCCCGGCTGGTTGAGCTCGTGCGAACTCAGTCCGGTACCGGCAGCCGGCGAATACGGCTGGATGGTGTAGCCTTTGTAGAGCAGACCTTTTTTATAGAACTGCGACAGGAGGTACCAGCAGGTCTCGATGTACTCGTTCTCGAAGGTGATGTACGGATGCTCGAGGTCGACCCAGTAACCCATCTTCCTGGTGAGGTCGTCCCAAACATCTTTGTACTTCATCACCTCGCGGCGACAAGCTTTGTTGTAGTCTTCGATGGAGATCGTCTTCCCGATATCATCCTTTCGGATGCCGAGCGTTTTTTCGACGCTCAGTTCGATGGGCAGACCGTGGGTATCCCAACCGCCTTTGCGCTTTACCTGGAAACCTTTGAGCGTACGATACCGGCAAAAAATGTCCTTGATGGCACGGGCCATGACGTGATGGATACCGGGCAGGCCATTCGCCGAAGGCGGGCCTTCATAAAAGGTGAAGGCGGGACGCCCCTCGCGGCTGCTGACGCTTTGCTCAAACGTCTGCTCGCGCTCCCAGGTCTCAAGCACCTCCCTGGCGATGCCGGGCAGGTCAAGGTTGCGGTATTCCGGGTAATTGGTCGACATAAATAAAGGCCGCAAAGGTACGGAATTCCGGAGGTAACAAGAAGGGGTAAACAGGCTGATTTTTAGGGTTTTGCGAATGGTTCGGTCAAGCGATGGAGCATAGGGCTCGAAAATGCCGTTTTCTCAATAAAAATGGCGATTTCGGAATACCATCATCAAGTCGATGAGTTGGATGTTTTATATTATCAATAATTGCTTTAAATAAATATTAATTGGAGTTTTTGAAAATTTTAGCCCATTAATGATGCTATATTTTTACTCTACTAACTATCTCATTATTAAGGTTAAATCGTCCGTAAATGCCCGATCCCTTTTGTACCTTTTTCAAGATTTAAACTCCTCCCCATGCGACACGTTCTTCTCTCCTGCCTTTGCTTTTTACTCTTGCAGCCCACCGCCTATACCCAGCATCTTTGGGGTTGTTATTCGATCGGTGGCACTTATGGTGCCGGCACATTTTTCCGGATGGACCTGGGTGGCGGAAACCTGACCCGCTATTTCAACTGTGGAGTAGGCGATAGCGGTTCCCCACAGACGACTTTTCTGCCCCAGCCCGGTAACTTCTATTACGGCATGACGGTCTCGGGTGGCCAATATGTGCGCGGCGACATTTACCGGTTCGATGTCTCGAGTCTGCAATACACCAGCCTGTTCAGTATGGATACGGCATCGGGCTATTATCCGCGCGGTCCGCTTTACAAGGCCGGCGACGGCAACCTGTACGGCCTGACGAGCAATGGAGGCGCGAACGGTCTCGGCGTATTGTTCCGGTTCGATCCGTCGACGAATGTTTACACCAAACTCCATGAGTTCGATGGACCGACAGGACAATACCCGGACGGTGGCGTAGTGCAGGCTGCTAACGGGAAGATCTACGGCATGACCACCACGGGTGGAAGTGCCGGCGGCGGCGGTGTGATCTTTTCCTGGGATCCCGCCACTTCGACCTATCTCGTCGAATATAGTTTCTCGTTCTCCGACGGGTTTACGCCGTTTGGAACACTGACCGAATACAACGGCTTCCTCTGGGGACTAACCTTCGGCGGCGGCGCAACCGGGAACGGGACCCTCTTCCGCTTTGATCCTTCCACTTCGACGCATTTGTTGAAATATTCGTTCGACGGAACAAACGGTTCGGCTCCTCAGGGAAATCTCACCCTTGGCGCGAACGGCATACTTTATAGCGCCGCTTCGCAAGGCGGCACCAACAGCTACGGCGTGTTGTTCTCCTTCGATACGAACAACGACCAATACACCGTGCTGCACGATTTCGATCCGCTCGAAGGATCGCGACCACGCGGGCAGCTTTGCTATGCATCCGACGGTAAGGTGTACGGCACCTGTTTCAACGGAGGCGCGAACAGTTTTGGCTCCATTTATTCTTACGACCCTGTCACAAATATCTATGCTACCATCGACGACGGCGATTTCACCGATGGCGGAACGCCGTATGCCGGGTTGATCGAGTATGCATTCACCATCGGCATCGAAGAAACCGACCCGAACGTGGTCCGGTTTTTCCCGAACCCCGCGAGCAGGAAGATCAACTATGCTGTTGAAACTGGAGCCTTGCCCGACCAGATACTGGTGTACGATCCCCTCGGGCGTCTTTGTTCAACCCTGTTGCCTGTGACCAACACCGGCATGCTCGAACTTGAGCCAGGTTGTTACACGCTCCTGATCGATTGGACGGATCGCCGAAGCAGTCAGCGCCTGGTGGTGACCGGAGAGTGAATACGTCAGGATGATAAAATAGGACATGCATCATTGTCCTTGAATTGGGATGCTTGTACCTTCGCCACGTTTTTAACGATCAAGATGAAGTACCTGCTGACCATCCTCACAACAATTTTCTTTTTAGAGAATACGGCTCAATCGGCCGACCGCTTCTATTTCCAATGGGGCTGGAATAAAGAAACCTATTCCAAGAGTACCATCCATTTCACCAATGGCGACGAGTATGACCTCTATTGGGAAAAAGCGAAGGCGCACGATAAACCCGACTTCAATTATATTCTCAGTCCGCAGATCACGATTCCACAATTCAGTTTTCGACTGGGTGTACGGATAAAAGACAAGTGGTTCGTTGAACTGAATCACGACCATGCCAAGTATGTGGTGGAACGCAACCAGATCGTGCGCATGTACGGAACACGGAACGGCCAGATAGTCGATGAGAACGTCGAATTGCGCTGGAGCGAGTTCAACTTCGAACATACCAATGGTGCCAACTTCTGGATGCTCATGGCCGCGCGTGAATTCGACTCACTCTTCGCTTCTCCGAAATTCGGCGCGTTCGCAAAGGCCGGCGGCGGCCTGCTTTATCCCCGGACGGATGTGACGCTGTTCGGGAAACGGTTTAACAACAATTTCCACGTAGCCGGTTACCTGGTGGGTGTTGAGGGCAGCTTCCGCTATTATCCGTTCCGGCATTTCTATCTGGATCTCAGTGGCAAAACAGGTTATGCCAATTATACCAACGCCTTAACGGTTGAAGGTGGAAAGGCGCAACACTCCTTCGTTTTCCTGGAAGGGATCTTTAGCCTGGGTGTGCGCATCTGAACGGGGCGGCTGTGGTTCAATGATTTCGTTCCTTAAATTGCGATTGATGCAATTTTTCGCCTGATCGCATTTTGTCATTATATTTGATTTATGTCAGCACAGTTGAATCTCGTCAAGACTGCATTGATTGCCATGAAAGCTGAATTGGCAGCAAAATTTCATGTCAATTCGATTGGTTTATTTGGTTCTATCGTGCGTGACGATTTTACATCCACCAGCGATATCGATATTATCGTTGAATTCAGCCAACCCATTGGAATTGAGTTCGTCGAACTGGCAGACCTTTTTGAACAGAAACTCAACCGGCATGTTGACCTCGTCTCACGAAACGGGATTAAAGACCGGTATTTTAAAGCCATTGAAGCGGAGATTGTGTATGTCTAAGCGACGACCCGAGCTTCTGATCGATGATATTCTGGAAAGCTGCTCCAAGATTCTGGCTTATACAGACGGTCTTACATACGAAGACTTCTGCAAGGACAACAAAACGATAGATGCGGTAATTAGAAACTTTGAAATAATAGGAGAAGCTACGGGCCGTCTACCAGAGGTATTCAAAGACCAACACACCGAAATAGATTGGCACAAGATCCGGGGATTTAGAAACAGGATCGTTCATGATTATTTCGGAATTGATTATTCGATCGTTTGGGAAATTCGAAGCCATTACCTTCCTGCTTTGACAGAAAAATTGAAATCCATAAGGGGTTAATGCTCCTTATACTATGTTCTTTACTCTCACGGACATTCACGGTTTGGTAAATTCCGCCACCCGGTCGCCAAAAAGATATTTGTTGCTGAACCGCAGGGATTGACCTTCCAGACTTACTGCTACCCGGTCGAACACCACTTCACCGAGGCTGGGATTGAGCGTGAATTCGAAATAGTTGGAAGGGTCGTTGGAGCAATCGATGATGGTAGGTTCGTCCGGGAACACAGCGTGTATCAATTCGATCCGCTCTATCCCATCTGCATTGAACCGGACAATGCCGTCGATACCGCTTTCTTCGATCATTGAATCCCGATCTGTGAAGGCAAAGCAGACGACGGATTGTTGGAGGTACGTATTCTTATCGGAGATCTTGATCACCATTCCAGGTCCACCTTCCCGTGCGCTTTTCCTGAGCTTGAAATCCTGCCCTTTCTTCTTGCTTCCCTGGAGCACGACCGTTCCAGAGTCCAGCGACCAGGTACCGGAGGCCTGACGGTCGGAGGCTCCGTAAGTGTAGAAGAACTCAAACGTGTGATCCGCGCTGAGCCGTAATCCGGAGGCAACCTCACGAAAGCCGTGGAGGGAATAGTCGCCGGCAATGTCTTGGGCCGATAGCAAATAAGGCATGGTTACAGCCAATAGGAGTAGTAAACGGATTACGCGACTGCGCAAGGCTTCAGCATTCATACTCAGTCCACAACGCATATGCGCGTAGCGAAGAAGGATCCGCCGGCAGTTGATAACTGAAGTTGATAGATCCCGGCAGGAAGACCGCGCGGCGACCATTGCCAGGTATGCCGCCCGGCGACCTCATAGCTGATAACCGGATCGATCACACGCTCACCGAGTTGATTGAACAGCTCGTAACGGACCTCTCCCGTGATGGATAAATCGTAAGCGACTTCGGTACGACCAAAACGCGTAACGGGATTGGGAGCCAGGGTGGCACTCAAAGCAGCAGGCGAAGGTGTGTTCAGGTTGGTCGATAACATCCAGTCGCGCAACCGCACCGTTTCCGCGTTGAGGATCTCCTTTTGATTGAGCGACGTATCGCCATCGTAGGTCACGATCGCGACCAGGTGCAGCTGGTCCAGGTTCCAGGAAGGATCAGGGATGAAACTGAAATCGGACGAATACGTGATTCCGGTCACTGCTACTGGCGGCAAGCCGCCGGTCACACCCCACGGACCGCCAAGACAACGGCGAATGGCTTCGTTGTGGTACCAGTTCACCAGCGGATTATTGCCGTTCTGGATCGTCGAATAATAATTATGCTGTTCCAGCGATCCAACAGCCGGAATGCTGTCTTCTTTGATGATGACATTCACGCGCAAGGAGGCGCCCGGTGTGGGAGCCGCCGAAAAATTCGCATCGACGGTAAAATGGTAGGCTGCCCCATCAAATGACAGATCCCGCATGCCCACGGAGACAATGGCCGGGGTGTTGTAGCGGTTCAGGAAACGGGTACGAAACGAAAGATGCGACAGGATGATCCGGGATGCTCCGGTAAACTTGTAACGATCCACTGCTCCACCGGGATAGCTCGACACCCCGAAGAGGGTTTTGACCGGCGTCCATTCGGGGATCTCCAGATCGTCCCATTCGTGCCAGGCCAGGCCGATCGTATTATCGGGATAATCATGCTCGATCTCTTCTATTTTGATCGCAGCATCCGGGCACGCTCCGCACCATGCGCCGGTGAATTCTTCAATGACGACCCGGCGGGTGGTTTGGGCGGAAGCAAACGCTACCAAGAGCAGGCAGGTCAACAGAAACAAAGTACTGAACGACTTCATGCGATAAATGCTATATCCAAATATAGGAATTCAGTCGATCCGCAAAACCGTGACCTCCGCGCAATCCGCGTTCCAACGATTCAAAGCACTGCTCAGCCGCCGGATTCGGTATGTTCCGTCTTCTCCTTCCCCGCCATCCACAAAAAACCCAGCGACAGAAAAAGGGATGAAACGATCAGGATGACGAACAAGCGATCGAAACCGTATCGGTCCGCGATCCCAAGCCCCAATGATGGCGCCGCGATGGTCGCGATCCCGTAGGCGATCGAATAGAGCGCGGAGTATTGTCCCTGCCGTTCTTTTTTCGGCCGGGAAAGCGCATAGTTCATCATGAACGGCATCGCGAAAATCTCCGAGAGGGTGATCACAAACGTATACAGTATCGCGAAGGAGAGTCGGTGTTGACCGAAATAAAGCAAAGCGAACGCGGCAGGTAAACAAAAGACGCCGATGACGATGAACCGGAAGATCTTCTTCGACTTTTCCAGCTTGGCGATCAACGGCATCTCGATGATCACGACCAGTATCCCGTTCAATGCCATGAGCAGTCCGATGCGGTCTTCGTCGTACCCGCTGACGGTTTTGAAGTATTGTGGAATGCTGGCGAAGATCTGGAAGAAGATGGTCCCATACACGGCCACCAGCGCGATGA
>ERZ795051.5751-NODE-5751-length-10700-cov-3.328699_pt1 | contig 10700 bp, 10 predicted proteins | sample MGYA00375135_ERZ795051 | MGnify/ENA primary metagenome ERZ795051 (study PRJEB30180, sample SAMN05720222) | activated sludge metagenome | isolation source: Anaerobic digester | place: Japan | collected 2015-05-26 ... | reverse complement strand
TATATGAGATCAAAATACCCTGGTGGGCAAGACAATATATGCCACCAGAGAAAAAAGAATACATTGAATGGGAAAATAAAGGTATTCACTTTATGCTTGTAGGAGACCCTCCCACTGATATCCTTTTATCGATAGCAAACAGTATGAAAAATAAATAGGAGGGGAACCCCTCCTATAAGTTCTTATGGATGCAACCTTTTGTATTTCGCCTCAAGCTGTTCCCTTGTCTCAACATGATCAGGGTCAGGCTGAGGTGCATCTACTGCACAGACACTGGCACATTGCTGTGTATCATATACAGGGACACACTCTGTGCATTTTTCAGGATCAATAACATAAGGCGAGCCTTCTGTTATTGCCTCATTAGGGCATACAGGTATACATGCCCCACACTCAATACAATCCTCGGTAATCTTAAATGCCAATAAAATCACCTCCAAAACTTAAATAAATCTAAAACAGAAATATTATACAACTTCTACGCACAAAAGCAAATATGTGTATGAGCTTACCAGAAATTACCCAAAAACTTCTCAGTCTATAGTAGTTGATTTTTATCGACTATGTGTTATAATTGCTTTTGGGCAATCCATTGCTCAAAATGAGACTGAGGGAGGAAAAATGCAAAGAGAATATTTAAGTTTCTACAGAAGACTTAGAACAGAGATTTTGCAGAGTCAGGACGAAGGGAAAGATTTGTCTAGTTTAGAAGAAGAGATAAGGGGTGTCTTAGAGGAAAAGGATAATGATAAAAGGGAGAAGCTCTCTAAAGAATTACTGGACAAACTGCAATCTCTTCCACCAGAGGGAGATTTTAAGTATGTAGAACCTTCTAATCTTGAAGATATCTTGGAAGAATCTAATGGCGAATATAAGCTATATAAGGAAGAGTTAGAAGTTAATGAAAAATTGTTTAATAAGGTTTATGGGGCTTGGCTTGGTAGGATTGCCGGGTGTCTTTTAGGAAAGCCTGTAGAGGGATGGCAGAGAGATAAGATCTGGAGTCTTTTAAAAGAGACAGATAATTTCCCCCTTTCCAGATATATGTCTTCAGATATGCCTCAGGAGATAAAAGAAAGGTATGGGATAGTTGACGATAGGGGGAGGAGCTGGATCAACCTGATAGATCATATGGTAGAGGATGACGATACGAATTATACCATTCTGGATTTATATATCTTTGAAAAGTATGGACCAGATTTTTCCTCTGAAGACGTGGCAGAATCCTGGCTTTATAATCTTCCTATATTCCATACTTATACTGCAGAGAGGGTTGCATATCAGAACCTTGTAAACCTTATAATGCCACCTAAATCTGGTGAATATAGAAACCCATATAGAGAATGGATAGGAGCCCAGATAAGAGCAGACTTCTGGGGATATATAAATCCCGGAAATCCTTTAAGAGCAGGGGAGATTGCATTCAGGGATGCCTGTGTTTCACATGTAAAGAATGGAATATACGGAGAGATGTTTATTGCAGCCTGTTTAGCCTGGGCATTTGTCTCAGATGATATAGAAGAGATAATAAAGGCAGGACTTTCCATTATACCAAAGGATAGCAGGTTCTATGAAGCTGTGAATAAGATATTAGGCTTTAAAAAAGAAGGAAAAACATTTGAAGAGATAAGAGATTATATCCATGAGAATTATGAAAAGGATAAACGTCATGAGGAGTACTGGCACAACTGGTGTCATGTAATCTCAAATGCCCTTGTAGTTGTGAGCTCACTTTTATACAGTGGACTTGATTATGAAAAGGGTATAACCTACGCGGTGAGTTGTGGGCTTGATACTGACTGCAACGGAGCAACTACTGGCTCCATCCTTGGAACCATTATAGGAGCTAAAGATCTCCCAGAGAAGTGGATAAGTCCTATAAATGACAGGATAGAGTCAGGAGTTGCCAGGTATAATCTTTGTCAGGTATCGGATTTAGCCAGAAAGACAGTAGAGGCAATCAAGAGACTATCTAGATAACTTGACGCAAATCTGAGAAGATGAGAGAAAGAATTTTAATAGATGGAAGATAAGAAATGGGAAGCAAGAACAGATAGAGGAGTTACTATATACAAAATTGCAGAAGAACTCGGTGTTTCTCCATCTACTGTTTCTAGGGCGCTAAATAATACTGGTAGAATAAGCCAGGAATTAAGGGAGAAAATCATAGAACTTGCCCAAAAATATAACTATATTCCAAATGAAATGGGCAGAGGGCTTAGAACCAGGTCTTCCATGCTTCTCGGTTTAATGGTACCCGATATAGCCAATCCCTACTATGTAAATGTTGCTAGAGGGGCTCAGGATGAGGCAGATAAGTATGGATATTCCATAGCTATCTGCAATACAGATAATGATGCGGATTTAGAGAAGAAACGAATTATTACACTGGTTAGAAAGCGGGTAGATGGATTACTTGTCTTTAACTTCTTTAATAACAAAGACACTCTCGAACTCTTAAGTGGCTTTACTATCCCTATAGTTCTCTTTAATCCTCCCCCTCCTGGCTATAGATTTGTCCATATAAAGCATGATACTTCTGTTATAAATTCCCTATTGACCTATCTATCTGGCAAAGGTTACACATCTATAGCCCATATAGCTGGAGACCAGAGAACTATAGTTGGAAGGCTTCGTCTCAAGCATTTTATCCATTTTATGAGGTCCCACAATCTCCCTTTAAGAGAGGAATGGACCATTGAGAGTGACTTCACCCAAAAGGGTGGCTATGAGGCTATGAAAACATTGCTCATGTTGGAAGAGAAGCCCCGTGCAGTTTGGGCCTCAAATGACCTGATGGCAATAGGGGCGATGGAGGCTATAAAAGAATCTGGACTCTCTATACCTAAAGATATAGCAGTAGCTGGCTACGATGACATAGAATATGCCTCTATAGTGACTCCAAAACTAACAACGGTCTATAAGCCAAAATATGAACTTGGCTCCATAGCGACAGGAATATTAATAAATCTGATAAAAGGAGAAGGAGTAGAAACGGTATTGCTTAAGGATAAGCTTATTATTAGGGAATCGGCATAAATAAATTTTCTACAGTAATACCAGGAAGTTCATATATATCCTGGCAATTCTTCAGCTTTCAGGTGTTTACCTTATGATAAATGTAATTTGAAAGGAGATATAAGATGTTAAAAGAGTTAATAGCTATTGCACCAGGACAGGCTATTTTAAGAGATTATGAAGAGAAGCCGTTAGCACCAGGACAGGTAAGAATAAAGAGTGAAATCTCAGCTGAAAAGCATGGAACTACCCTGTCCTTTTATAAGGGGCTTGTTCCTCAGATGGAAAAAGTATTGGACCCTCAACTGGAGCTCTTTTTACCTTCAAAAGGAAAAACTGCTCTCTTCCCTTTTCCTCTAGGGAATATAACAATAGGAACTGTGGTAGAAGCAGGTTCTGATATCACCCAATTTAAAGTAGGAGATAGAGTATGGGGATATCTACCTGTCAGAGAAACACATACTGTGGATGAAAAAAGAGTAAATCTTATTCCATCAGGGTTAACAGATGAAGAGGTCCTATGTATAGACCCTGCAGTCGTGGCATTGATGTCGGTACGAGAGGGAAGATTCAGTCTTGGAGATAGGATAGCGGTATTCGGGCTTGGAGCCATAGGTCTATTAACGGTCCAGATGGCTAAACTATGTGGGGCTACTTTTGTTATTGCTGTAGAACCTGTAGAAGAGAGAAGAAAATTGGCTGAGAAGTATGGGGCTGATCTTACTATTGACCCAGATACCGGAGATACCGGATTAAATGTAAAATTAGCCACAGATAGGAAGGGGGTAGATGTATCGATAGAAGTAAGTGGTTCATACAAAGCCCTGCATGAGAGTATAAGAGCTACAAGATATGGTGGAACAATAGTCCCTACCTCTTTCTATCACGGTGAGGCAGAAGAGTTGAATCTTGGGGAAGAATGGCATCTTAACCGTCAGGTTATGGTTTCAGGAGCCAGGGTAGAAAGTGAACCCTATAGAGATTATCCCCGTTGGGATAGGACAAGAGTTTATAATACAGTCATAGAGCTTTTTCTTCTGAAAAAGCTCTCCGTTGAAGGATTCTTACATATTGTAGATTTTGAAGATGTACTGGAAGCTTACCAAACACTGGAGAAAGAACCAAATAAGTGGATAAAGCTGGGAGTAAGATATGGGAGATAGATAATAAAGCTATAGTACCTTATTCTATCCAATTTAACTCTTGCCAGACTGCATCAATTCTCCAGCGACTTTGAGATACTACCCTTCGTTTATTTAAGAATTATATTCTCTATCCCTTACCAACCAAAAGTGCAACGGTCACTATGAGTATGTTATAATATCCAAATAAAACAGAAGGGAATTTAGTATATGTTTCACGTGAAACATTGGAGAGTTATATGGGAAAGATAATCGCTGTTGCGAACCAGAAGGGTGGAGTAGGGAAAACCACCACGGTTATAAACTTGGGGTTTGCCCTATCTGAACTGGGTAAGAGGGTCCTTCTAGTAGATGGAGACCCTCAGGGAAATTCCACCAGCGGTATAATTCAGAAGAGGAATATAAAACCAAATCTATATGATGCGCTGATCTGTGATGTCTCTGTAAAAGAGGTGATACTCCCCCTTAAAGATGGAAAGACTTCTATAAGAGATAATATCAGTCTGATACCTTCAAACCTGGAGCTTGCAGGGGCAGAGATTGAACTTGTGCCTGTATTTTTAAGAGAATTAAGATTAAAAAAAGTACTGGAACCAGTGAAAGATGACTATGATTATATCTTTATTGACTGTCCCCCATCTTTAGGACTTCTTACCGTTAATGCGCTATCTGCATCACAATACGTTTTAATTCCTCTCCAATGCGAGTATTATGCACTGGAAGGTATATCTCAGTTACTAAGGACTATTGAGCTCATTAAGAAAGACCTGAACCCGGCATTGGAGATTCTTGGTATTCTGCTGACCATGTATAATAGAACGATCCTGGCTCAGCAGGTATTGGATGAAACGAAGAGATTCTTTAAGGATAAAGTCTTTAATACCCTAATCCCAAGGAATGTAAGACTAAGTGAAGCTCCAGGTTTTTCCCTCTCTATCTTTGAATATGCGCCTGATTCTTCAGGGGCTGGTGCGTATAGAGAGCTGGCAAGGGAGTTGATAAATATTGGAAAATAAAAGGTTAGGTAGAGGTCTTTCAGCACTGATCCCTGATGAAGAAGAGAAAAAAAGGATAGAAGAGATTGAGATCGACAGGATAGTCCCTAATCCTAACCAGCCCAGGGAATCTATAAATGAAGAGAGTATTAGAGAATTAGCAGAATCAATAAGAGAAAAAGGTATCTTACAACCCATACTGGTTAGAAGAAAGGATGATAGATATTACGAGGTTGTTGCTGGAGAAAGGAGATATCTTTCTGCAAAATTATTAGGGCTGAATAGAGTACCTGCCATAATCTTAGATATTGATGAGAAAGAGGCATATGAAATATCTCTGGTAGAGAACATACAGAGAGAGGACCTAAATCCAATAGAAAAAGCAGAGGCTTTCAAAGACTATATAGATAAATACAGAGTAACACACGAAGAATTGGCAGGGAAAATCGGTATAAGCAGGACAGAAATAACCAATCTGTTAAGACTTCTTCAACTTCCCCAGGAAATAAAGGAGGAGGTGAAGAAAGGGACTCTTACATATGGACATGCTAGGACACTCTTAAGTTTAGAAAGTATTGATTCCCAGAAAGAAATAGCAGAAAAGATCATCAATGAGAGGCTATCTGTGAGAGAAACCGAAGAACTGGTAAGCAAAAAAAGAGAGATTAGAGAGATACCAGAGATAAGAGCTCTTGAAAGTAAGCTCCAAAATTATTTAGAGACCAGAGTAAAAATACAGCCACAGTCTCCTGAGAGGGGAAGAATAACTATAGAGTACAAGAGCTTAGAAGAATTAGAGAGGATCATAGGGAAATTTCTGGAATGAATGGAAAACTTGCTGGATTACTTGCTGTTGTACTGGCATGTATTTTCTGGGGTACCTCCTTTTCAGTGTCAAAGATGTTATTAACACAGGTCTCTCCATTTGAACTGGCCTTCACAAGATTTTTGTTAGCATCTATATTCTCTTTCTTTTTATTTTTCCCAAAGGTAAGGACAGCTCCCCTAAAATGGGAATATCAGAAACATTTATTTATGGCTGGATTTTTAGGTGTCACCCTGTATTTTATCTTTGAAAACTGGGGATTAAAGTTTACCTCTGCATCAGAAGGAGCATTGCTTGTAGGTTCTTTCCCAGCGTTGAGTCTTATGTTAGAGATATTTAAAGATAAGAAAAGTCCATCATTAAATAGGGTATTGGGGATAGCGCTATCTCTTCTTGGTGTAACTTTTATCGTAGGAAACGCAGGTATAAAATTAAACATAGACAATTTATTTGGAGATTTTCTGATACTTCTTTCTGGACTGTCCTGGATACTGTATAATCGGCAGATAAAGAGGGTTAATCATATATATCCGTATGAGGTACTTACCACCTTCCAGATGATATATGGAACAATACTCTTTATTCCCCTTTTATCCTTTACAGGACTGAGTTTTCCCAAAGGGACAGAAGGTATCCTGGGCGTACTTTATTTAGCATTCTTCTGTTCAGCACTGGGATATTTGCTCTATAATTATGGACTTAGAAGATTGGAATTAACTCAAGTAGTCAATACGCTCAACCTGATTCCACTTTTCGGCGCTATATGGGGTGTGATATTCTTAAGAGAAACGCTGGGAGTCTGGGAAATTTTGGGAGGATTATTTATTATCCTGGGGGTCAGTTTAACTACCTGGAGGTAGAAGAATTTGGGATTTATTCAGATTAACCTGAATACAGAATTAAAATTAAAAAGAGGAGGTATCGTAAAATGCCTAAAGGTATAAAATTTCTCTCTGTTTTTATCACCCTGTGCATTATATTAAGCACAGGTGCGTCTGGATTTGCACAGAAAAAGACTATCAGGATGGATGCCAGGGATTATTATCCCAGAGAAAGACTCAGCACTGACAGGTGGAATCCTCCAACTTATCTCTGGAAATTAGAGAAAGAGTACGAGAGACTGCATCCAGATATAGACATACAGTTTATAAGACCACCTGAAGGTATGGATGCAGATGTATGGTTAACCACCCAATTGACAGGAGGTACAGCCCCAGAGATATCGGAACAATTATTCTCTGAGGTCAACCGAAACGCTTACAAGGGATGGTATGTCGATTTAGCTCCATTTCTTGAAAAACCCAACCCATATGTGAAAGATAATAAAAAGTGGAAGGATATCTTTCTGGAGATAGCTATAGCAACAGGTAAGGCTGCTGACGGAAAGAGTCAGTATGTTCTTCCCACAGGTATCACCGGGACAGCTATCTTTTACAACAAGGACATCTTTAAGAAGGTTGGGATAAGACCACCATCTACATGGAAGGAATTTATGGACATACAGGAGAAGATAAAGCGTGCTGGCTATATACCATTTGCATTTCCTATGGCGGGAGAGAAGATGAGAGCTAACTGGAGCCTCAGGACAATACAGGATATGATTCTGGACTCCAAAATGGCTGAGATAAAAGGAGTTAAAGGGAAGATAAAAAGAACCGCCATAGAAGCCTCCGCTATAAGTCAGAAGGAGCTGGTTCAAGCTATAAAGAGAGGAGTATATAGTGCCAGGGATCCGCAATGGCAGGAACAGTTAAGACTATTTAAGGAATGGTCCAAATACTGGGAGGATGGATACCTTGGAGTGGACTCCCAGGGTGCCTATATGCTCTTTATAAATGGGCAGGCGGCGATGATGTATGAGAGTGCTGCACAGATAAAACCTGTAGAGGTGGACCCTCTGAGAAAGTTCGAATATGGACTTTTTTACTTTCCAAGAATCACTAAGGAAAGCTCTCCCTATGCAACTGGAATCTCTGCCGCTGCGGTTGGAGGAGTAACCGGGGCTGGTAGCTGGATTATCCCATATACAACCAGTAATAAAAGACTGGTTGATGAAACGATAGACTGGCTGATGTTTATAACCGCCCCTCAAAATTATATCCCTATGGCAAATGACCTTGGGGCTGCTGCTCCGGCATTAAAGGCGAGAAAGGGATTAGATAAAAGATTGGAGCCATTTGTCAAATCTCTGGAGAGAGGAGTTTTCAGGATAGAATCATTCTATAGGGGTCTCACCAGAGAGTATGCCGAGGCTTTCTATCAGATACTACAGCAGTATTTAGCCGATAAACTAACACTACAGCAGGCATGTGAGCAGATTCAGGTAGAGATGGAAAAGGCAGCCAACGCTCTCATAGATACCCACCCGGAATGGGGAATAAAGAAATAATCAGCCCTGGGGGAACAATGAAAAAACTTTTTAGAGAGATAATTAAGAATAGAAATTGTTATTTATTACTGCTCCCTACATTTATTCTACTTTTCGTCTTTGAATACTATCCTGCACTCTCAGCAGTGTATTATTCTTTCTTTGAATGGGATGGCTTTACTCCTCCCAGATACGTGGGGCTAGAAAATTTTATCCAGCTAATCTTTAAAGATACAGTTATGGCTATCTCTGCCAAAAACATAACTATCCTTACCCTGTTTCGGGTAATAATAGCTATTACTGTACCCCTATTCGCAGCAGAATTGATCTTCGGCATCTTTAATACAAAGATGGCATATATCTACAGGACACTGCTTGTTATACCGATGGTTGTTCCATCTATGGTAAACTTGCTGGTATGGAAGTTTGTCTATAATCCTCAGTACGGACTTTTGAATCAATTTTTAAAGGCTATAGGACTCTCCAATCTCTGCAGAGCTTGGTTAGGAGATTTTTCCACCGCACTATACGCTATTCTATTTTTGGGTTTCCCCTGGATATCCAGTCTGTGGTTTTTGATATTCCTGGCCGGGTTACAGAACATTTCAACAGATATATTTGATGCTGCCAAGATTGATGGGGTTACAGGGTTGAAAAGGATAAGATTTATAGATATACCTCTGATACTGGGACAGATCAAGTTAATCCTTATACTCAGTACCATAAATGCTCTCCAGGGATACGTAGGTATAATGGTGCTGACAAATGGGGGACCAGGTAACAGTACCATGGTCCCAGGTTTGTACCTTTATAACAATGCATTCTACTTTAATAAGATGGGGTATGCCTGCAGCATAGGGATGATACTTTTTTCTATCCTCCTGGTACTGACCTATATAAACCTGAAATATATAAGGTCTTCGGAGGAAGGCTGATGAGACTTGCTGAGTTTAAACATGACCTGCCCTTTCATATAGTCATAGTCATTCTGGTTTTTATAAGTATATATCCATTTATCTTTATGTTAATCTCCTCTTTTAAAACAACAGAGGAGGTCTTCCATAATTTTTTTGGACTTCCCTCTTCTCTGGAGTATAGAAATTATCTTGATGCCTGGAAAGAGGTCTCTCCTTTTTTGTTGAACACCATAATTGTCAGTGTGATTACCATGTTTGGGGTCCTGGTCTTATCTTCAATTGATGCCTATATATTCACCCGATTTGACTTCCCTGGTAAAGATATCCTCTTTTTCCTCATACTCTCTCTACTTATGATTCCAGGCATATTGACGCTTGTCCCTAGATTCCTGGTGGTCAGAGACCTCAAACTATTGAATACCTACTGGGCACTTATCCTGCCATACATAGCTGGAGGACAGGTTATGCCGATATTTATACTTAGAAGCTTCTTCTCTTCCATACCTAAAGAGCTGTTTGAATCTGCCAAGATTGATGGGGCATCAGAGACACAATGTTTTCTAAAGATAACCATCCCTCTATCGAAATCTATCCTCTTTACCGTTGGACTAATGAACTTCCTCAATATATGGAACGAATATATATGGCCTCTTGTAACTGTAACAGAGCCAAAACTTTTCCCTATAACCGTTGGATTGGTAGTTTTTCAAAGCAGATATGCTGGAAGTGCAGCCTGGGGTCCTCTCTTTGCCGGTTACACTATAGCCAGTATCCCCATAGTAATACTGTTTCTCTTCACTATGAAGTACTACATTGCAGGTATTACAAGCGGTGCCCTAAAGGCATAAGAATGGGAGGAGACAGATGAAGATTCTATTAATTGATATAGATACACTGAGGGCTGATCACCTTGGTTGCTATGGGTATGGGGTCAATACAAGCCCAAACATAGATAGACTATCACAGGATGGTGTGGTCTTTCTCAACGCTTTTGCAGCTGGTATTCCCACTACCCCATCTCATACCAGCATATTTACCGGTTTGCACAGTATAACTCACAGGATAGTTGCTCACGGTTCAGACTCAATCATTGATCCAGATATCCCTCTACTACCGGAGATTCTAAGGGATAATGGGTACAGAACTGCAGCGGTCGACAACCTGTACAATGTGAAACCATGGTTTGCAAGGGGGTATGAGTACTATATAAATCCCAAATCGAAAAGTCTCCATCATATAAGAGCTGAAGAGATAACTTACGAAGCTATAAATTGGCTTAAAGCTCATTGTAATGAGGATTTTTTCCTCTTCCTGCACTACTGGGACCCTCACTCACCATATCTACCTCCAGATAGATACAAAGATATATTTTACAGGGGTAAAGACCCGTTTGATCCGGATAATAAGAGTATGGAGCCTGCAAGAAAGCAGATA
>ERZ795051.5749-NODE-5749-length-10702-cov-4.157321_pt1 | contig 10702 bp, 8 predicted proteins | sample MGYA00375135_ERZ795051 | MGnify/ENA primary metagenome ERZ795051 (study PRJEB30180, sample SAMN05720222) | activated sludge metagenome | isolation source: Anaerobic digester | place: Japan | collected 2015-05-26 ... | reverse complement strand
AGTCCGCGTGGCCGGGGCAGTCGACGTGCGCGTAGTGGCGGGTCGCCGTCTGGTATTCCACGTGGCTGGTCGCGATCGTCAGGATCTTCGTCTTGTCGCGGCGGCCCTGCGACTCGGAAGCCTTCGCCACCTGGTCGTAGCTGATGTAGTTCGCCAGGCCCTTCAGGCTCTGCGTGTAGGTGATCGCCGCCGTCAGCGTTGTTTTGCCGTGGTCGACGTGTCCGATCGTGCCGACGTTGACGTGGGGCTTGGTCCGTTCGAATTTATCTTTGGCCATGGAGGGGTCTCCTGTGTTTCTTTTTTAAATTTTCCGCGCCGTCGCCGGCGCCGTCCGTTTCCAAAATCCTGAACCTGGAGCCTACGAGCGGGATTGAACCGCTGACCTCGTCCTTACCAAGGACGTGCTCTGCCAACTGAGCTACGTAGGCCCGCTCGCGCCGCCCAAAAGACAGACGGGCACAAGACAAAACGCAACCGCTCCTTAGGTTTCCCGGAGAGGCTCGGAAAGCGCTAAATCTTGTGTCTGACGCTATGTTCAACTTCCGGAACCGCTTACCGGCAGTTCCGAATGTCGCGGCGCATCATACGCCCCCGCCGCCCCCTGTCAACGTTTTTCGGAAAATTTTCTTTTTTTTGCGTCCGGGGCCGTTTTTGCGGCCTAGCGCACGCCGATCTTGTAGCGTCCGGGGCCCTTGTCGCTGATCCGGAAACCCGTCGCGTTGCGCACCTGGCCCAGATCGAGGTCGAACTTCTCGCCCGGCGCCAGTTGCCGCGCCACGCGGTATTCGGTTTTCTCCGCGCCTTCGCGCACCCACATCGTCATGACGATCACGCTGCCGGATTTGCACTCGAAGCGCACGGTCTGGATCGAGCGGTTCACCGCGATCTCCCGCGCCTCCGACTGGTCCGTCGCCGTCACGTCCGCCACCACGTGCCAATCCGCCAGGGCCGTCGTCGCCCCCAGCGCCAGCATTGCCGCCATCGCCATCCATTTCTTCATGTGCTCTTCTCTCCCGAGGGCCCCAAGGCCCGGTTTTTCGCGGAACCATAGCACGCGCGCCGCGCGCGATCAATCCCCCGCCCGCGTTTTCCGCTGGCCACCCGCCCCGCCTTTGGGCCATAAAGAAGCCCGCCATGAAGAAACCCAAACCCGCCCCCTTCCCCTTGCGCCCCTTCTACGCCCTGCTGCTCGTCGCCGTCGCCGGGCTCCTGTGGCTGCTGGCCCAGCCGCGCCCCGGACTGCGCGTCGAACGCCTCCGCCCCGTCCTCGCCCCCGCGGACGACGCCCCCCGCCCCGCCGTCCCCGACCGCATCCGCGTCGCCACCTACAACCTCGAGCACTTCACCGACGGCCGCCGCGACGGCCCCGACCGCACGCCCGAGGTCTTCATGACCCACGCCCGCGACGCGGCGGCCATCATCGCCGAGGCCGATCCCGACGTCCTCGTGCTGCAGGAAATCGAAAACGGCCGCGCCCTCGAATACCTCAACGCCCAGTTCGAGCGGCCCTACGACTACGTCTACATTTCCCGCCTGCGCCAGACCTCCGGCGAAACCGAACGGCTCAACCTCGCCCTGCTTTCGCGCCTGGCCCCGCGCAACGTCCGCCAGCTCGGCTTCCACAACCTGGGCGGGAAGGCCCGCCCCGCGCGCGGCGCCCTCGCCGCCGAATTCCGCCTCGGCGGCGACGCCGCGCTCCTCGTCTACGGCATCCATCTCAAATCCAACTACGGCGAAATGCCCCGCAACCAGGCCCAGCGGGCCGTCGCCCTGCACCAGATCGCCGCCGACGCCGTCGCCGAAACGTTCCAGAACAGCTTGCGCACGAACGCCACCTACGTCCTCGTCCTCGGCGACACCAACGTCGATCCCGACAACGAGGCGTTTGCCGCCGACCCCTCCCTCGACCCCCTCGCCGGCGGCTACCTCGACCTCTGGCGCGGGCGGCCCATCGAAGAGCGCACCACCATCCCCACGCGGCAGGCCGGCCCCAACGGCGACACGAACCTCGTCTTTCCCCCCGCCGCCTTCGACCGCATCTTCGCCTCGAAAAACCTCGGCGGCGGCGCCCCGTGGCGCGTCGGCCGGCCCGAAACCATCCAGAAGGGCACCGATACTTCCGACAACCTGACCCCGCCCGGCGTCAACGGCCACGTCTCCGACCACCACCTCGCCTACGTCGATCTCGAACGCGCCCGCCCGTGACCCCCGCGGCGGCGGCGCGAACGCGCCGACGGAGCGATTGACGCACCGGCCCGCGCCGCGGTAGAATCCGCGCCAGAAAGGCGGATGCTCCCGGCATCATGGACGCGGAAAACACAGGCGGACAGCGCGACGGCCTCCCCCCCTCCGTTCCGCTCGCCACGACGTCGCCGGAATGGCAGACGCGCCTGCAGGCCACGCTCGAGGCCCTGCCCGATCTGCTGTTCGTCATGGACCGCGACAGCCGCATCCTGGATTTCCACGCCCCGAACCGCATCGGCTTGTTCCTGCCCCCCGAGCGGTTCCTGGGCGCGAAAGCCGTCGACGTCCTGCCGGAGCCGGCCGCGACGGTCGTGCGCCAAGCCATCGCCGAAGCGCTCGCCACCGGCCACCACCAGGGCGGCACCTACGCGCTGGCCATGCCCGGCGGCGAACGCTGGTTCGAATTGTCCATCGCCGCCCACGGCGATCTGGATTCGGACAACGCCCGCCTCGTCGCCATCGCGCGCGACGTCACCGACCGCAAGCTGGCCGAAGACGCCCTGCGGGAGAGCGAACGGACCTACCGCATGCTGACCGAAGGCATGCAGGACGTGATCTGGGTCCTGGACGTCGAATCGCGGCGCTTCACCTACGTCAGTCCGTCGGTCGAGAAACTGCGCGGCTACACCCCCGCGGAAATCCTCGCCCGGCCGCTCGAGGACGCCTGGGTTCCGGAACAGCGCGCGGAACTGGAAGAATTCATGCGCCGGTCCGTCGCCGCTTTTCTCGCCGGGCAGATGACGTCCGACGACTACGCCACCTACGAAATGCTCCAGCCCTGCAAGGACGGCTCCCGCGTCGCGTCCGAAGTCGTCGCCCGCCTCGTGCGCAATCCCCGGACCGGGCGGCTCGAGGCCCACGGCGTCACGCGCGACGTGTCGAAGCGCAAGCTGACGGAACAGGCCTTGCGCCGCAGCGAGGAGCGCTTCGCCCAGGTCACCCGGCAAAGCCGCGCCTTCGTCTGGGAAGTCGACGCGGACGGGCTCTACATGTTCGTCACCCCCGTCGTGGAAGACGTGCTCGGCTACCGGCCCGACGAAATCGCCGGCCGCCTGCATTTCTACGACCTGCATCCCGCGGAAGGCCGCGCGGAATTCCGCGCCGCCGCCTTCGCCGCCATGGCCCGGCGCGAGAAATTCCGCGACTACGAGAATCCGATGGTGGCCAAGGACGGCCGCGTCATGTGGGTCTCCACCAACGCCGTGCCCCTGCTGGACAAGAGCGGCGCCCTGCTCGGCTACCGCGGCGTCGATTTCGACGTCACCGCCCGCAAGCTGGCCGAAGACGCCCTGCGCGAGAGCGAAGAAAGCCGGCGGGCCATCAACGACCGCGTGCCCGGCGGCATGGTGTTCCAGATGGATACCGGTCCCGACGGCCAATCGCGCCGCTACAGCTACGTGAGCGCCGGCGCGCGGCCCTTGCACGGCTTCGCGCCGGAAGAACTGATGGCCGACGCGACCCTGATGTACCGGCAATTGCTGCCGGAAGACGCCGCCCGCGTGGCCGCGCTGGAACAACAGGCCTTCGACACGATGACGCCCTTCCGCGCGGAAGCCCGTTTCCGCCTGCCCTCGGGCGAAATTCGCTGGCGCTCGATCATGTCCGCCCCCCGCCGCCTCGCCAACGGCCACCTCGCCTGGGACGGCATCGAAATCGACGTCACCGAACGCAAGCAGGCCGAGGAAGCGCTGCGCGAAAGCGAAGCCCGCGCCCGCGCGGTGCAGGACAACCTGCCGGACGGCCTCGTCTACCAGATCGATTCCGGCCCGGACGGCCAGGAGCGCCGGTTCACATTTATCAGCCAAGGCGTCGAGCGCCTCCACGGCGTCTCCGCGGACGAAGCGCTCCGGGACCCCATGGCCATCTACGGCCAGGTACTGCCCGAAGACCTCCGCGACGTCGCCGCCCGCGAGGCCCAAGCGGCGAAAACGCTGACGCCTTTGCGGGTCGAAGTCCGCGTCCGGTTGCCGTCCGGCGAAATCCGCTGGCGCCGCTTCACCTCCGCGCCGCGCCGCCTGTCCGACGGCCACCTCGCCTGGGACGGCATCGAAATCGACGTCACCGAACGTAAGCAGGCCGAAGAGGCGCTGCGCGAAAGCGAGTCCCGCTTCGCCGCGGCCACCCGCGCCAGCCGCTCCTTCGTCTGGGAAGTGGATCCCGACGGACTCTATACCCACGTCGGCGACATGGTCGCCGAGGTGCTCGGCTATCGCCCCGCGGATCTGGTCGGCAAAGTGCACTTCTACGACCTGCTGCCGCCGGAAAACCGCGAAGAGCTGAAGCGGGCGTGCTTCGACGTCATGGCCCGGCGCGAATCCCCCAGCGGATTCGAAAACGCCAACGTGGCCAAGGACGGCCGCCTGGTCTGGCTGTCCAGCAGCGCCCACCCCCTGTTCAACGCCGACGGCTCCTACCGCGGCTATCAAGGCATCGACACCGACGTCACCGAACGCAAACAGGCCGAAGAGTCCTTGAAGGCCAGCGAAACCCGGTATCGCGGACTGATCGATTTCGCGGTGGACGGCATCCTGCTGGGCAACTCGGACGGAGTCATCACGGAAGCCAACGCGTGCATGTGCGCGCTCGCCGGCCGGTCGCGCCGGCAACTGGTTGGCAAGCATATCGCCGAACTGTTCGCGCCCGAGACCCTGGATGCGGCCCCGATGCGCTTCGACCTGGTGAACGAGGGCGCAACCGTCACGCGCGTGCGCAAGATCGTCCGCCCGGATGCGTCGGAAGTCTTCGTCGAAATGCACAGCAAGCGGATGTCCGACGGCACCTACCAGTCCATCCTCCACGACATCACCCAGCGCAAGCAGGCGGAAGAAGCCCTGCGGCTGTCGGAAGCCAAGTACCGCCAGCTGCACGAAGCGATGCGCGACGCCTTCGCCGCCGCCGACATGCGGGGACGCATCCAGGATTTCAACGCGGCGTTCCGGAAACTGACCGGCTATTCCGCCGCGGAACTCCGGAACATGCCCTACCGGCGGCTCACGCCGCGCAAATGGCACGCCGCCGAAGCGAAAATCCTGAAGGAGCAAGTGCTGGCACGCGGCTACTCCGACATCTACGAAAAGGAATACCGCCGCAAGAACGGCACCATTGTTCCCGTCGAACTGCGCACCATCCTGATCCGCGACGCCGCCGGCCGGCCTACCGGCATGTGGGCGTCCATCCGCGACGTCACCGAACGCAAGCGCGCCGAGAATGCGCTGAGGAAATCGGAATCCAAGTACCGGCTGCTTTTCGAGAACATGAGGGATTCCTTCGCCGCCATGGATCTGCAGGGGCGGCTCATCGACTGCAATCCCGCTTTCGAAAAGCTCGTCGGCTATTCCCGGAAGGAAGTGCTTCGCCTGCACGTCTCCGACCTCACCCCGCCGGAGTGGATGGCGGTCGAGAAAAAAGCCGTCGCGCAAATGCGCCGCCGCGGCTATTCCAAGCGGTTTGAAAAGGAGTACGTGCGCAAGGACGGCACCCGCGTGCCGGTCGAATTGCAGGGCAGCCTCATCCGCGACGCCCGCGGCCGGCCGGCCGGTCTCTGGGCCATCATCCGCGACGTGTCCGAACGCAAGCGCGCCGAATCCGCTTTGCGGCTGGCCCACGACGAACTCGAACGGCGCGTCCGGGAACGCACGGCGGAACTGGAAACGTCCCGCGAAGCCCTGGCCCAAAGCGAAGAACAGTTCCGCCAGATGGCGGAAAGCATCCATGAAGTTTTTTGGCTGCTCGACGTCCGTACCGGCCAAGCCCTGTACGTCAGCCCAGCCTTCGAAGCGATCTGGGGCCGGCCACGCCAGACGCTGCACGACGGTTTGGTCCAGTGGCTCGCCACCCTTCATCCCGACGACCGGGACACCGTCCAGCGCGATTTCGAGCGCGGCGTGCGCACCGGCACGTTCACGCCCTTGGAATACCGCATCCTCTGGCCCGACGGCACCGTGCGCTGGATCCGGGACAGCGCCTGGGGCATCCGCGATCCGCGCGGACGCGTCGTGCGCGTGGCCGGCGTTTTCCGCGACATCACCGACCAGCGCCGCCTCGAAGCGGAAATCCTGCAGGCCGCCGAAGCCGAACGCCAGCGCATCGGCCGCGAACTGCACGACAGCCTCGGCCAGGCCTTGACCGCCATCGGCTATCTGGCCGACGCCGTGCGCGAAGATCTGGCCCGCGCGAAACGCCCCGAAGCCGACGACGTCCGCAAATTGGGCCGCTTGATCGGCCAGACCGCCGCGGAAGCCCATGCGCTGGCGCGCGGCCTGCTCCTGGCGGACGTGAAGCGCGGCGGCCTCGCCGCCGCCTTGCAGGAACTCGCCTTCCGCACCCAGGAACTCTTCGGCGTCGCCTGCCGCTATGCCGGTCCCGGCCCCCTGCCGCCGCTCGACGTCCAGACCGCGGGCCAACTCTATCGCATCGCCCAGGAAGCGGTCACCAACGCCACCAAGCACGGTCAGACCCGGCGCATCGAAATCCGCTTGGCGAAAGAACGCCGGGGCCTGCTCCTTTCGGTGCGGGACACCGGCAAGGGGATCGCCGCGAAAAAGAAAACCGGCGTCGGCCTGGGCCTCGACATCATGCGCTACCGCGCCGGCCTGATCGGCGCCACGTTGTGGATCGACAGCCAACCCCGCCGCGGCACGACCGTCAACTGCCTGTTACCCGGCGCCGCGCCGGCCCGGAAGAAAACACGATGAAAAGAAAACCCGCCCCCAACGGCCGCAAGCGCAAGGTCCTGATCGTGGACGACCATCCCCTGCTGCGCGACGGCCTGGCCAAAGTCATCAATCAACAAGCCGATCTCGCCGTCTGCGGCGAAGCCGCCGACGCGCGCGCGGGCCTCGCCGCCGCCGCCCAGCTCCGGCCCGACGTCGTGATCGCCGACCTGACCATGGACGAAGGCAACGGACTGGACCTGATCAAGGACCTCCACCTCCGGCAGCCCGGATTGCCCGTGCTGGTGCTGTCGATGCACCACGAAAACCTCTACGCCGAGCGCGCCGTGCGCGCCGGCGCCCGCGGCTACGTCATGAAACGCGAACCCGTCGCCGCCGTCCTCGCCGCCCTCCGCAAGGTGCTCGCCGGCCAAATGGCCTTCAGCGAAGAAACCGTCCGCCGCCTGCTCGACGTCCCGACCCGCGCCCGGAAAGCCGCGGCCGAATCCCCCGCCGACGTGCTCAGCGACCGCGAACTCGAAGTCTTCCGCCTGCTCGGCCAGGGATTCGGCACCCGCCAGATCGCCCAAAAACTCCGGCTGGCCACCAGCACCGTCGAAACCTACCGCGCCGGCATCAAGCAGAAACTGGGCTTGACCCGCGCCCCCGAACTCGTCGCCCGCGCCGCCCAGTTCGTCCTCGACGAACCCCGCCGCTAGGACAAGGCCGCCCCCCCCCATCGCGTGGCGGGCGAATCATACTGTCCCTTGTCCCGCATTGATGATTGGATATTGGACATTGAATATCGGATATTGAATCCCCCCGGAGGGATGATCGCATCCCGACACCCCCTGCCTCCTGTCCCCTGTCCCTCGTCCCCCCCTGTTTTCCACTACCCCGGATTCATGGTTTCCATGATGTCCACATCTTGCGCCGTAATCTTATTGTCGAGGCGTAAATGAAAGAGGCGGCCACAATCGTTTCCGAATGAAGTACGGCATCTCCATCTCCGGCCCCATCCATTGGGCGATCACCATGGGCAAGATCTCGGGCGACGTCGCCCGCCAGATCCAGGATGCGCTCGCGGTGTTCCGGGTCGAAAGCGACCTGTACGACTCGGAAAACCTGCATGGCCCCGTCAAGCAGGCGGAACTGATCGTCAAGCTGGGCTACTGGCTGGCCATGGGCCAGCTGTCGGAAAAGGAATTCCGCATCTGGGCCGATTGCATCCCGCCGGACGACAACGCCGGCTGGGACGTGGACCTGCTGCATTGCCCGAACGGATCGCAAACGCGCCGCGTCCTGAAAATGGGTCCCCTCGCCAGCCGGCCCGAAGCCTGCCTGGTGCAGGAAACGCCGTGGGACACCGTTTTGCCGTAACCTCCCCGCGAAAGCCAACCCGATGCTGCAAAAACTCCTGCTGCGAACGATCGGCATGATGCTGGGGGCCGGCTTGCTCGGCCTGCTGGCGGCGCACGTTCTGTTCGGACACCTCGACGGCACCCGCATCGGGTTCGACGTGCTCTTTTCCACCCTCCCGCCCCCGCCCGAAATCGGCACGCCGGCGCCGGGCGCGATCGAAGCCATCCGGAACCGGGTGCTGGCCGGCGGCTGCATCGGGCTGGTGGGCGGGCTCGCCGCCGCCGCCGCCACCGTCGGCTCGCGCCGGATTTGATCGGCACGTCCGCGCGGACTTGCCGCGCGCGGTTTTCCGGATAGGATGGCGCCATGGACACCGCTTGCGCCGCATGAACCTGCTGGCCCATCTGCACCTCTCCGACGGCCTTCCCGTCGGCGTCGCCGCCGGCAACCTCCTCGCCGATTTCATGCGGCGCCTCCGCGCCGAAGCTCCCGACGCCGACTTCGCCGCCGGCATCCGCCTGCATCGCGCCATCGATGCCTTTGCCGACGCCGATCCGATGCTGCGCGCCGTCCGCGCCGGCTTTCCCCCGCCCTGGCGGCGCTGGGGCGGCATCCTGCTCGACGTCGCCGGCGATCATTTCCTCGCCCGCGACTGGCCGCGCTACTCCGCCGTCCCCCTGCGCGCCTACGTCGACACCCACCTCGCCGAAATCCGGCGCCACCTCCAAGCCCGCGCCGCGCCTCTTGGAACCCTCGTGGAACGCCTGCGCGCCGAAGAATGGCTGACGTCCTACGGAACCCGCGCCGGCCTCGCCAACGCGTTCGAGCGCGTCGCGCGCCGCTCGCCGCGCGCCGCCGCCTTGCGCGGCGCCGAACGGGAAATCCTGCGCCGGCACGACGAACTTCAGGCCGCCTTCGACGAGTTCTACCCCCGGCTTCGAGCCCGCTTCACGCCGCGGCCGCCGCAGGCGGCTTGCGCAGCAGGAACAGCGCGCCCCCCAGCAGCGAATAGACGATCGTGATCAGCACGTAGACCAGCGCGAGCGCCAGCGCCTGCTCGCGGCTGGCGCCCCCCTGCGCGAAGAAGAAAACGTAGAGGCTGTCGCGCACGCCGATGCCGAAGATCGAGATCGGCAGCGCCTCGCCCAGCGTGATCAGCGGCACGAAGATGCAGAAATAGATGAACGGCACCGTCCAGGCCAGCGCCCGCGAAATGCAGAAGATGATCGCGATGGCCAGCATCTGGAAGAGCAGCGAAATGCCGAACACCTTCGCCAGCAGCGCGCGATCGGCGCCGTAGCCCGCCAGCGAATCGAGAAAGCGGTGCAGGAACGCATCGAGCTTCTGCAGCCGGTCCAGGCGCAGGAACCGCCAGACGGCCACCAGCCAGGTCCGCTGGACGAGCGCAAAAACCATCGCCGCCATCAGCCCGAAGACCAGCACCGGCAGGAACAGGATGCGCTTGTCCGGCAGCCGCGACCAGCCGACGGCCGAAAACAGCAGGCCCCAGATCGCCAGCGCCAGGAACCCCGTCAGCCGGTCGGCGAACACCGAGGCGAAGCTCTTGGCGGCCCCGCCGTGGCGGCTGGCGTCCACCACGCGATACGAATCCCCGCCGATGCTCGACGGCAGGAACAGATTGAAGAACGTGCCGATCAGGTAGCTGCTCAGCAAGCGCGGCAGCGGCACCTGCACGCCATCGGCCGCCAGCAGCATTTTCCATTTCCATGCGCTGAGGGTCGTGTTCAGGAAAAACAGGGCGTAGATCAGCGGCAGCCAGCCCCATTTCAATCCCGCCAGCGCCGCGCGGAAGGCGGCAAAATCCACGTGGCGGTACAGCGCGGCCAGCAGGACCGCCATCACCCCCAGCTTGGCCAGCAGGACCAGGTGCTTCTTCATTCCGCCGTTTTCCGCGTCTTGATCCCGCGCGCCGGCACGCCCACGGCGATGGAATTCGCCGGAATCGGCTTGTTCGCCACCGCGCCTGCGCCCAGCGCGACGTGGTCGCCCAGGCTCGCGCCGTCGAGAACCTTCGCGCCCGCGCCGATCCAGCAGTCCTCGCCGATCTCCAGCGGACCCTTCGTGCAGGTGCCCTTCTGCAGGGCCAGCGGCGTCGGATCGTCCAGATCGTATTCCCCGCCGCTCAGCAGGTAGGCGAACGCCGCCACCACGCTGTTCTTCTTCATGACGAGCTTGTTCGAAGAAAACACGATGCAGTTGGCCGAGAAGCTCACGTTCTCGCCGATCTCGATATCGCCGTTCTTGCAATAGACGATCGTGTTGCGGCCGACGTACACGCGGTCGCCCAGCGCGATGCCGCGGTTGTCCGCGCCCTTGGCGTCCACCACGGCGCCGTCGTCGAGCACCACGCCGTCGCCCAGCGCGATCTTGTGCGGATGGCGGATCGTCACGTTCTTGCCGAACACCACCTTGCGGCCGCAGGA
>ERZ795051.5746-NODE-5746-length-10704-cov-3.628791_pt1 | contig 10704 bp, 8 predicted proteins | sample MGYA00375135_ERZ795051 | MGnify/ENA primary metagenome ERZ795051 (study PRJEB30180, sample SAMN05720222) | activated sludge metagenome | isolation source: Anaerobic digester | place: Japan | collected 2015-05-26 ... | reverse complement strand
AAAGTTTAAATTAATAAAAATAATCATCTTCAAGTCTTTTTTTATATTTTTATTATATTTTTCTTGATTTTTTTTAGGTTTTTTTATTAAGATTCGTTTTGAAATTTACGGAAATTTTTTATTATTATAAGTAATCGAATATTAAATCATAATTTTTTATGATTTTAGTTGACAAAATATCAAATTGTATTATTAATTTTACTGAAAGTGAGTGAATACTCACTTTTATATTTGAAAATATTGACTTGATTTTTGCTCTTTTTGTTGATTATATTGTATATATGAGTTATTTATATATTAAGGAAAATTTTTTATTAAAATGAAAAATAAATCCATTAGATATATAATTTTATTTGCCATTTTGATTGCTATATCTCTTTTTTGGTTTTTGAATAGATCAAAAGAAGTTCCTACTTCAGAAGAACTTATTATCCCTGTTGAAACTATTAAACCGATGTTTGGAAGTCTTGAAAAGAATCTTGTTGTTTCGGGATATGTTAAATCAGAATCTGTTGTAACAATATTACCAAAAATCTCGGGTACTCTTGTTAGTCTTTTAGTTTCTGTTGGAGATAATGTTAAAGCAGGTCAAATAATCGGTTCAATCGATCAAAGTCCATATATATTGCAATATGATCAAGCCAAATCAGCTTATGAGGCAGCTAAATCTACTTTTGAAAGAGTTGAATCTCTTTTTAAAAGTGGTTCGACTTCTAAACAAAATTATGAACAGGCAAAAGCCCAGTATGATGCTTATAAATCACAATATGAACTGGCAAAACTTCAATTAGATTATACAAAAATAGTTTCTCCAGTTAATGGTGTCGTTCTTTTTGTTCATTCTGTAGCAGGATCTTTAGTGGCTCCGCAGGTACCTATAGTTACCGTCGGTGATCTATCTAAACTTGTAATAGAAGCAAAAATTCCAGAATCCTATTATTTTCTTTTTTCAAAAAATCAAGATAATATAGAAATTTACTTTACCTTTCCAGATATTGTTGACAAAAGACTTTATGGTAAAATTAAATCGATAACTCCTTATATTTCTCCTGAAACTAAGACTTTTACTGTTACCTGCTTTATATCTAACCCAAAAGAAATATTACCAGGTATGTTTTTAAATGTTAATTTTGTATTGGATAAAAAGGAAAACATCTACTATCTACCTGTTGAAGTTTTACTGGATAATAATTATGCTTTTTATATTGATGAAAAAACAATGAAATCAATGAAGATAAAATTACCAAACCTGTTTTCTAATGATCAGTATTTTGAAGTTCCAGCAGAATATAAAGACTTTTTGTTTGTAATAGATGGACAACATTTTTTAAAAGAAGATCAAAAGGTTAATATAATCGAAAAACACACTGTATATTAATGAGATAAAAATGAGCAAACTTATAAAATTCCCGATAGAACATTTTGTCATTATCTCTATTCTTGTAATTGCTCTTGCATTTTTTGGTATAATTTCCTTTAACTCTCTTAGACAGGAGATGTTTCCAGATATCTTTTTGCCCACCCTTTTAATAATAACAACTTATCCAGGGGCAAGCCCTGCAGATGTCGAAAAAGATGTTACCACTCCTATTGAAGATGCATTATCTACTTTAGCAGGAGTAGATTCGATTCAATCCAGTTCTTTTGATTCTTTATCTTTTATAGAAGTTAGTTTCAGCTGGGGAACAGATATAGATAAAAAATTTCCAGAGGTTAGAGAAAAATTAAACGGAATAGCAGATAGTTTACCTGAAAATATTTCAGGCATACCAGAAATACTGAAGATGGATCCAAGTAAATTACCTGTAATAACAGTAATACTGCAAAGCCCACTTAATAAAGAGGAACTTACAGATTTTTTTGAAAAACAGATTAGAAGTAGACTTGCAAGAATAGAAGGTGTTTCTGAGCTTAACTTACATGGGGGAGAAAAAAAACAGGTTATAATTACTGTAAAAAAAGATCTTATAAATGCCCGACATGTTTCTATATTGGATATTTTTCAAATCTTAAAATATTACAATATCTCTTTTCCTGGAGGTATAGTTAAATTTCAAGGAAAAGATATAAATATAAGAAGTTATGGTGAGTTTAAATCTATTTCAGATATTGAAAATCTTGTAGTAGGTTTTTCCGATAATACATTCATTAGACTTAAAGATGTGGCTAAAGTTGAGCTTGCCATCCCAAAACCTACAGAATATACATCTTCTTTGGGTCAACCGGTAATTGTACTTGACATAATGAAACAACAAGGGAAAGACACTCTTAAAACTTCTAGAGAAATTATAAAACAATTTAACCAGATCGAGAAGATTTACCCTGGACTTATTAAGTTTAAAATAATTTCAGACCAGGGAAATGACATAAAAAAATCAATTAATACTGTTCGTGATTCAGCAATAATGGGTGGAATTCTTGCAATACTTATTCTTTTTATTTTTTTAAGAAATATAAGAGCAACTTTGGTTATCTCTTTTTCTATCCCTCTTTCCATTCTTTTTACTTTCATAGGGATGAAGGTTTTTAATAGATCTTTGAATCTTATGACTTTAAGTGGTCTTACTGTAGGGATAGGAATGGTTGTGGACGCATCAATAGTTGTTCTTGAAAATATTGATACCCATTTGCAAAAAGGACTTAAAAATAAGGAAGCATCTTATATAGGGACAAAAGAGGTTGCGGGTGCAGTATTGGCTTCTACTACAACGACACTTGCCGTATTTGTCCCAATGATTTTTGTTCAAGGATTTGCAGGACTTGCTTTAAAAGATATTGCACTTACTATATCACTTGCTTTAGTTGGTTCTTTAATTGTAGCCATTATATTTATACCTTATGCGGTTTCACACTTTTTCCCTTCAATTGATAATATGGGTAATCTAGAAAGTCAAAGCATACATGTGAAAAATATATTTAATAAAATTAAAAATATTTTTCAGTTTTTATCAAAAATAATAGGAAAAGGCTTAGATTTATTAATCGATTTTTACAAAAAGATTCTTAATTTCGCTCTTGAAGAAAGAAGATTTGTTATAACTTTAGCTATTGTTTTACTTATAATTTCAATAATTACTTTAGACATGTTGGGTTTTGAGTTTTTAAGTGATTCTGATATGAGTGAAATCGAGATAAAGATGTCAACACCCAATGGTTATTCTTTAGAAAAGACAAGAGAAAAAGTTTTGATGTTTGAGTCTATTGTACAAAAATATGTTCCTGAAGTTCAAACAACATATTTTTTAGTTGGTAGAGGTGATTTTTTTGGTATAACTTCAAAACCAAATATAGCGTTTGGGAAAATAAGGCTTGTCCCTGTTGACAAAAGAAATAGATCAGTTTTTGAAATAATTTCATTTTTACAACATAAAGCTGAAAGCACAATACCTGACTTAAATATAACAGTATCAAATGGTGGTTTGGGTGCTCTTGCTTCTTTAGCCCTGGGTGGTAAAGGTTTTATGATTGAGATTTATGGAACAAATTTCGATTCAATTTATAAATCTGCAAAACTTATAGAGCAAATACTTTCAGCTGATAAAGCAGTGCTAAAGACCGAACTTTCAGTAAATTTTGATTCGAGCGAACTTTTATCTCAGATGAAACTTGATACAATGGGAAATCTTGGGCTTGTTCCTTATGAAGCTGCTGTCGCATCAAGAATCTACTTTTATGGAATTGAGGCTGGAAATTTTAGAACTGATAATAAAACCTATCCAATATTTTTGAAAACAGATATACCAGATAGTAAAATTAGCTCTAACATACTGAATGAAATATTTTTAAAATCACGAAGTGGTAATTTTGTTTCATACTCAAATTTCGCAAAACTTGATTTAAAACCTTCTGTTTCACTTATAAATCATAGAAATAGATTAAAATCTATAATTGTAACAGCTATTCTTTCAGATCCCGATATGAGAGGTATTGAAAAAAGAATAACTCCCATTTTAAAAAATCTCGCCCTTCCTCTTGGTGTTAATTGGGAGATAATAGGAAGTGCAAAAGAGATAAAAAATTCATTTCAATCTCTTTTGGTAGTATTATTAATCGGTGTTTTTCTTGTCTATATGGTCATGGTAATACAATTTGAAAGATTTTCCCATCCTTTAATAATTCTTTCATCTATCCCATTCATGCTCATTGGTGCAACTTTAGGAATAATAATAGGAAAAACAACACTTTCCATAGTATCATTTTTAGGTCTTATTACATTGGCTGGAACTGTCGTAAATAACGCTATAGTCTTAATAGATTTTATTGAGCTTAATAGAAAACAATATGGAAAATCATTAAGGGATGCTATAGTAAATGCTGGAAGTAGCAGGTTAAGACCAATACTTATGACTACCCTGACAACAGTTTTAGGAGTTCTTCCTATGGCTTTGGGCATTGGGGAAGGCTCAAATCTTTATAGACCTTTGGGGCTTGTTATAGCAGCAGGACTTACCACATCGACATTGATAACTTTGGTTTTAGTTCCTGTTATCTATTACTCATTTGAAAAAAGGAAAGAGGGAAAATATGGAAAATAATAAAAATTATCACAAAAAAGCAGTTATTAAAATAAACTATTTTCTAATTTTATTTTTACTTTTATCCATCTATATTATCTTATTTTCATGTTCCTCTGTATTTAGAGCATCTTTAACTGGAAGATATATAGATAGTGAAACAGAAGATGGCATTGATGATGGATATGTATTTCTTTACACAAGTGAAGATAAATTCAAAGAAGATTGGAATGATTATCAAACTACAAAAGATTACAATACTTTTTTTACTAATAGCTTCTGTTCAACCACAACAACTACAACAAATAATCAAAGTGGAGTATTTACTTTCAACGCAATAGTATGGTCAACTTTAACTCCACTTTTTGGTAAAGATGCTGATGTTCAACAGATCTATCTTGTATTTTACCATGAAGATTATGATGCATCTTATTCGACTCAAAAACTAGTCTCTGATTCTACAACAAGGTTAACACCAATAAAAGTAGATAGAATTAAAAATAGTGCTACTATTCATGGAATAGTATCTGATGTTTCAAGTGGTAATGGTATTGCAAATGTAACTGTAAGAATATATGTCCCTAAAAGTTGGACTTTTGATTCAAATGACGAACCTAACGTTATTGATGATGATTTTGAAACTTCCCCTTCTTATACTACGACAACAAATGCAAATGGTGAATATACTGTAAAGATTTCTTTTGCTAAAATGCCTTCTTTAACTGATGATAAAGGAAAAACAAAAGTTAGAATAATAATTTCTTTAACAGATTTTGAAACATCTTCAGATATCGATCCTAATTTTATAGATAATACAACCTGGGATCCAGATGGAAATGGTAAATATGAAGACTATTATGAAAGTTCCTCAATATCTAAAGATACAACTACTCAAATACCAGTTCTTAAGATGAGAAGAACTTTGTTTAACGAATCTATTAATGGTATCGTGAAGCTTTCTGGTAATGGTGTAAATGGATATAAAGTTGTGGTAAAATATAAGACAAGAAATGGTGTTTTAACTCAAAAAAGCACAAGAACATATACCTATTATCCAAATGACCAGGTTTCTGTTACTGGTTACTTTGAAATTACAAATCTTGAACTTGCTCCTGATGGTACAGAAGGAACTCAAAATTATCAACAAGTTGTAATAGAAATATATGACCCATTAGATTCTCTTCAAAAAAGTCTAAATTTTAAGGTCTATGAAAATTCAGATAATTACATAGAGATAGATCTTCCTTAAAACTAAGTTTTTAGTAAATTTAGAAAAATTTTGGGAAAATTTTTTTATTAAATTATGATTAAAAAAAGATTAAAAAAAATTAGATTAACTTCAATTTTAATTATTTTATTTTTCTTATTTTTTATTTTTACATCATTTGAAAATGAAAAGAAGTTTGATTTGCAGAATTTAATAGATTATGCGCTTAATAACAATAGTGAAATTACTCAATATGATTTAGATATAAAAAAAGCAGAATTTGATCTTTCTATTGCAAAGGCTAAAAAATTTCCATCAATTTCACTTTCTGTAAGTTTAAGCTATCTTACTAACCCTATAGGTCCAATCTCAATAACAGCAGGGCAATTTGGTTCAATTTCAACTGCGAATGGAGATATATTAATTCCACCCGAAGATATGATAATATATCAAGGGATGGAGAATACTTTATACCAGTTTAAAATAACTATCGACCAACCTATTTTTACATGGGGGAAAATAGATAATGCCATAGAAGTTTATAAACTTTTAGTCGATGCGGCAAAGTTTAAAAAGATAGAGAAGATTGAAGAGATAAAAACAAAAATCAAAATATATTATCATAGCCTATATTATCTTGATAAAATAATAGAAACTTTAAATATACAACGAGAAATAGTAGAAAGGATGGTCAATATTTCAAAGCAAAGTTATGAAAATGGATTTATAACTTATTCTGATTACTTACAAAGCATTGTAGCCCAAAAAGAATTTGAATTTAACTTTGCTAGAGTTGTAAGCGAAAGAGAAAAAGCTATAAATGATATTAAATATCTTTTAAACTATCCAATGGAAAAAGAGTTAAAAATTGACTATTCTGATTTTGAAGAAAAGTTGAAAAATCAACAGATCATATTTTATAATATACCTGAAAACACATATGAAATTGCATTAGAAAATAATATACAACTAAAACAGCTTCAGATATTTAAAAAAGTAGTTGAAAAACAGTTTGAAATAATAAATGCTTCGGGCTATTTTAAACCTGATATTGGTTTAAGGGTAGAAATTTCATATTATGGTCCTAGATTTCCTATATTTGAAACAGGTTGGTTTACACAGGATGATTATAATATCACAATTTCACTTGGACTTTCCGCCCCTATTTTTGACGCGGGAAGCATAGATGCAAAAATAAAACTAGCTAAAAATGAAATTGCTAAAATACTCATTCAGATTGACAATGCATATCAGAATATTTCAAATCTTCTAACATCAATAAAACTCAAATGTGATGTAAATAAAGCAAAAATACAATACTATCTCTCCAAAATAGAAGCAGATAAAGAATTGATTAAAACAAAGCAAAATGCATTTGAAAGTGGGGAGATTGACGAAATAGAATACTTAAAAATAAAATCCAATCTTTATACAGATTTAATATCACTTTATCTTGAATCTATCGATTACTATACAAATTATTTCAGTATAGAGTCAATTTGTGGTATAGAGTTTTAATTCAATCCTGAGTAAAAAAACTACTTGATCATCTATTACTTTAACTGTGATATAGCTTCTTTTAACTGAATTTTTAATTTTTCAATATCTTCACTTTTTGGAATATAGTTGCAGGAAAAGGATGGTAGCATCTTAAATCCGATAGAACTTAATATCTTATCTACATCACCAATGCTTTGTCCTCCCCAACCATAAGAACCAAAGGCAAAGCCAACTCTATTTTTTGGGGCAAGACCTTTCATATAAGTTAAAAATCCAGAAACTGTTGGTAGAATATTTGAGTTTAAAGTTGGACTTCCAACAGCTATATATTTTGCTTCAATTAGTTTTGTTATAATATTTGAATTGTTATTAACCTTTAAGTTTAATAAATCAAAAGGAATATTAAGTTCTTCAAATACTTCAGCTATGGCATAGGCAAGTTTTTTAGTCGATTCCCACATTGTATCATAAATAATCACTGCCCTTTCATCAACTTCATTTTTCGACCATTTGTTGTATTTTGAAACAATTTCATCTATATAACTATTCCATATCAATCCATGACTTGGGCAGATCATATCTATTTCTATTTTAGAAGCCATTTCCATAACTTTCTGAACCTGACCACCATAAGGTAGAACAATATTTGCATAATACTTTTTAGCTTCTTCAAATAATATTTCCTTTGGAAAATCCTTTGTAAATCTTTCATAGGATGCAAGATGCTGACCAAAAGCATCTTGAGAAAAAAGTATCTTTTCATCTTTAAGGTATGTGCCCATATTATCAGGCCAGTGAACCATTGTTTCCATTATAAAAGATAAACTATATTTACCAATATTTAAAGTATCACCTGTTTTAACAACATTATAAGAAGAAATACCTGGAAAATGTTTTTGTAAGCCTTTTTCTCCGAAACTTGAAGTTATTATTTTTGCGTTGGGAGTAAGTTTTAATAGCTTTTCAAGACTTCCAGAATGATCCATCTCTACATGCTGGGCAATGATATAATCTATCTTTTCTGGATTTATTACACTTGAGATTCTACCAATCATCTCATCGAAAAGATAATGTTTGACTGTATCAATTAAAACAACTTTTTCGTCAATGATAAGATAAGAGTTATAAGTAGAACCTCTTTCCGTCGTATAACCATGAAAATCTCTTAAATCCCAATCTATACCACCAACCCAATAAATATTATCTTTAATCTTAAAAGCCTTCATACTTACTCCCATTTTCAATTAATATTAAAAAAGATTAGAATCCCGCAAAAAGATAAAAAATTAAATTAAAATGATTAACCTTCTTCTTTTTCAAATTGATCTTTTGAAGCGCCACAAACAGGGCAAACCCAATCTTCTGGAAGATCTTCAAAAGCAACATTATCATTTTCTGCAGGATCATATACATAGCCACAAACCTGGCAAACATATTTGTCATTTTTAGCCATATTTCCTCCAATTACTTACGGCTTACATAAAAAATATAATTTGAATTTGTTATTTTGACAAGAGCGAATTTTAAAAATTATTCTTTCTTCTTGATAAAATAAATGCTGCAAAAGGGATTCCTATTATAGAAGATACAAGACCAGCTGGAAGTTCATATTTAAAAAACATTCTTGCTACACTATCTACAAAGCAAGTATAGGAAGCCCCCCATAATATTGCTACGGGCAATAGTTTTCTAAAATCATTAGATGTCTTAAATCTTGCAAGTTGAGGGATAACTACACCTATCCATCCAATTATTCCGCAAATACTGATTGCAGCAGAAGTTGCGATTGTAGTAGTTATAAGCACTATAAGTTTAAGCAAAATAGGGTTTTCACCTAAAGATCGAGCATGAATGTCGCCAAAAGCTAAAATATTTAATTTCCATGATAACATTATTAAATTTATTGAAGAAAACAATATTAAGAAAAATGGTATTATCAATGATTTTTCTGTAACATTAACAAATGAACCCATAAGCCAATAAACTATTGAAGGAAGCTTTGCTAATGGATCTGCAATTAATTTTATATACATTGTTAATGCAGCAAAGAAGTTACCAATTAAAATACCACCTATTATTATTGATATTGAACCTTTCGACTTAAAAAAATAGGAAAATAAAATAGCAAGCAAAAAGGCTATTATTCCACCGAAAAAAGCAAATATTTGAAGATATAGACCGCTTAAACCAAGAATAATTGCAATTGATGCAGTAAAACCTGCTCCATTGGAAATACCCAAAAGATATGGGGATGCCAGTGGGTTATCAAAAATCCCCTGAAGCACAGCACCACTTATCGATAAGGCTGCTCCGACTAATAAAGAGGCGACTATTCTAGGAATCCTTATCTTTTTTATTATTAAATAATTTATCTCATCATAATCTTTTGAGAAAAATACCTTAAAAACATCTATTAAAGATATTTTTTGTTGGCCGGCAAATATAGATAAAAAGATAATCAGTAAAAACCCAATTATAGAAATTATTATAAGAAATTTATAGTCTTTAGACATAATAACAAGCCTTATTCCAAATATAAGATAAAACCTTAAGTAAAAATATATGATAAAAACTCAAAGTTACATCCTGAAAAAATACTCGTCACAACTTTCCCCTTTGATTCTTTTGATAGGATATTCGTAAAGATCACTTAAATTTTTCTCTATTAAAACATCTTCTGCTTTTCCTATTGAAAATATTTTCCCCTCTTTAAGTAAAAGTACCCTATCAGATATTCTTAAAACATGATTGGGATCATGCAATGATACAATTATGGTTCTTTTCTGTTTTGAAATTTTTTTTATTACTTCCAAAATTTTTGATTGATTTTTAAAATCTAAAAAAGCTGTGGGTTCATCGAAGATTAGTATTTTGGCATCATCTATAAGACTTCTTAAAAAGAAAACCATCTGAATCTCACCACCACTTAGTTGCTTTAAGTTTTTATCTTTTAAGTATTCATATCCAAATTCCTCTAAAAGTGATAAAGCTTTTTGATAATAAATCTTAGAAGGAAATTCGAAAAAACCAAGTGATGAATTTATCCCCATAACAATTGTATCAAGCACATTAAAATCAAAAGTGGTCAATGGATTTTGAGGAATGTAATGTACCTTTTTTGAATATTGTCTTATGCTAAATTCATTTATATTTTTACCATCGAGATAGACAGAACCAGCATCTGCTTTATTTATTTTTGCAATTATTTTTAGAAGAGTAGTTTTACCACTTCCATTTGGACCTAAAATACATAATACTTCACTTTCGAAGATTTTAAATGAGATATTTTGTAGTTCAAAATATTTATCTTTATCTATTATTTCTGTCTCAGATTTTATTTTATTATGAATATAGTCTTTTTTTTCTTTTTTTTTATATGAAAAATATAGATTTCTAACTTCTATTAATGGCATAACTATTTAATTCAATATTATAAAATTAAAAATTATTTTTTTAAAATATTTTTTTCCTATTTTTATCAAC
>ERZ795051.5738-NODE-5738-length-10715-cov-3.959006_pt1 | contig 10715 bp, 9 predicted proteins | sample MGYA00375135_ERZ795051 | MGnify/ENA primary metagenome ERZ795051 (study PRJEB30180, sample SAMN05720222) | activated sludge metagenome | isolation source: Anaerobic digester | place: Japan | collected 2015-05-26 ... | reverse complement strand
ATCCATCCTTCCCACCGCCTTCAATATTTGCCGCCTCGCCCCATTGCATGATAGAGGCTTTAATTCCTTATTTGCGCCTCCTGTTATACAGCCTGGAAATAATTCTCTACATCTTCCTCTTTCAAAGCAACATTGAAAATCTTCGTGAATCCAAGCAGGTCTAAAATCTTGAACACCTTCTCATTGGGTTGAAGCAAAACCATATTTCCCGATTCTTTGCGCAACCGCTGAGTCAGCGCCATCAGCGCCCCAATCCCTGCGCTGGATATGTAATTCAGCCCCTTCAAATCTATTACAATCTGGCGTTGCCCGCTGCTGACAATTTCCTCAATGCGATTTTCAAAGGCATTAACCGTGTGGGCGTCAAGGAAACCCGTCAGTTCGATGATGGTGTATCTCTGATTGGTGATTTCAACTCTCACATGAAGATCGAACGATTTCATGAGCGTCCTCCCGTCCTTTTAATAATTGAGATTCTCCGTCCCGCTTCCAACCGGCGCCCTTGAGGTTACACTATCCATCAGGGCTTTGACCTTAATCACAATCATCGTAATATCGTCATGCTGTGGCAGATCCCCGGAAAACTCGCGTATATCAGCCATCACAGCATCTAAAACCTCCTTTGCTTTTCCATGCAGACTGCGATTGGCGGTCTTTAACAGCCGTTGCTGCCCGTATTCTTCAGAAGCCTTGTTCATTGCCTCAACAACGCCATCAGTATAAAGCACAATCGTGTCGCCCTCCGCAAGGGTAATTTCACGGTTTTCCGTAATATTAAAAATATCTTCGCCCACCATACCCAGTGCGATGCCGTTGGGCGCCACAAAATCACGCTTTTTGCCCCCGTCGGTGAATATTACCAACGGCTCATGTCCCGCTCGGGCAAAGAGTATCTTATGCGTCCGTATATCAATGATGGCATAGATTGCCGTAATAAAAACATTCACTTGCGTATCTGTTCGTATGTATTCATTAATCACCTTTAAAACGGCAGCCGGCGAAAGAATGTTTCGGCTTTCCGCCCTTAACGCGCTCCGCAGCATGGACATGACCAGCGCGCCGGGTATGCCCTTGCCGGACACATCGGCTATCACAACCCCAAGGTGATCCTCATCCACCCAAAAAAAATCGTAATAGTCCCCGCCCACCTCCAGCGCCGGCTCGCTTATTGCCGCCATGTCCAGACCTTCCACCGAAGGGCATTCCTTCGGCAGAAGCAGCTTCTGGAAATCATGCGCCACACGCAGCTCCTGTTCGATTCGCTGCTGCTTTGCCAGCTGGTCATAAAGCTTCACAATATCAACCGTCACCGCCGCCTGATCCGAAAGCGATTCTAAAAGACTCTTGTCCCGCTCATCAAATGAAATCCCGTCGCGCTTGTTGGCAAGCGCCATAACGCCCAAAACCTTGTCCTTGATTTTCAACGGCGCAACCATCAGGCTGGCAATGGATACATCGGAAGTCTGCGGGACGCGCGGGTCGTTTTGAGGATCTGTTATCAGCTGTGTGATGCCGGACTGGGCGACATAGCCAATGATTCCCTCTCCCAAATTGACTTTGTCCCGCATAATCCGTTCCGTGAGAAATTTGCGCTTGGTAAATGCATGCTCAGTCGTCTGGTGCAAAGGAGGGAAAAGACCGATGACCACCTTCGCCCGCAGCGCGTTCTCCTCCTCGTTCAAAAGAAAGATAGCGCCGGACTCCGCATGAGTGTATTCCACTATGAAATTAGTGATGATTTCCAGCGAACCCTGCAAATCAATGCTGTGTGTGATGCGCTCCCCAATCTTGTGCAAAAACGATATGACCGCCTCGCGTTCCTTCATCCGCGTTTCGCTGTAAACCCGCAGGAAACGAATGCGTTTTTTTAATATGATTACGGCTGCAAAAAGGATTATGATTATTAATGTTAATATATTTTTTGACATCGCTTATTCGCCGGCGATAACATCATACATTGAACTTGAAAGATTTGCGCCCTGTGTCAACTGCAAAATTTTTGAAACGTATCTTCCCGAATATACGCATCTTTTAATAATATATAACATTTGGCGATGTCAACCACTGCATAATAAATTTTTATTTGGACCCCGGCGCGACATTTAATGAGTTTGTTTGCCATCGGACAAATCCCAAGTTTTGAAATTTACTTGACGTTCCGCTCCTGCTGCATAATGTTCGCTCCCAACTTTTTCAGCAAAGAGGCTTAAAATCCAATGAAATTTTATGGCGACTGGCTTCCGGATGACTTGCGGCGTTTCCGCTTTATTGAAGCGATTTTCCGAGAAACCTGCCTCAGGCATGGATACGGCGAAACCCGCACGCCCGTTATTGAAAAACTATATTGGTTCACAGGCGCAGGAATACTCTCTCCTGACCTGATGCACAAAATTTACACCTTTTTGGATTGGGACGGCTGGAGCGGAGAGAGAGTCGTCCTTCGTCCGGATAATACCGTTCCTGTCTGCCGGCTCTTCTCTGAATACTTTATGAAACAAAAACAGGCGCGCCTGTTTTATGTGGAGGATGTCTTCCGCTATAATGAAGAACAAAAAGCAGGCGGACGCCACTGTCAATTGGGACTGGAACTCCTCGGCAACTTCGATTTTCCGCCTGTGCGCGACGCCGAAGTCATTCTTCTCCTTGTAGAATTTTTTAAAGAATTAAAAATCGGCAAAATCAAAATCACCCTCAGCCATGCCGGCATCCTCCGCGCTTATATTAAAACTCTTGGGCTTTCCCCCGCCGAGGAGGAGGACGCCTTTGCCCTGCTTCTTGAAGGACGGACGCACGAACTACGCCGCATCTGCGTCCAGCGGCATGGAATGGATGGCTTAAGCCGCCTGATGGACTTGCGCGGCTCATCCGCCGCCTTCCTTACCAACCTTAAAGCGCTGGGAAAAAACTCCGCCGATTTCCTTGCCGCCGCGGCAGAATTGGAGCAAATCGCCTCCATCCTTGAAAAATTGGGCGTCCACTTCGAGATTAACCCAGCCATCCGCAAAGACCTGACCTATTACACCGGCGTGATGTTCGATGTTGATGTGGAGGGAACTATCGTTGGCAGCGGCGGACGCTATGACAATCTTCTGCAGCGGTTCACAGGCGAACCAATTGGCGGGTGCGGGTTCTGCCTTTATGCCGAGGCGTTGATGGAACTATGCAAAACACTCTACGGCGCGTTTGAAGAGCGTCCCTCCATTACGCTTGTCGCGGATTTCAACAAAGAGGCGGACGTTGTGCAGGCTATCAAAACAGCGGAAAAACTCAGAGCCGCAGGATTGAGCGTCCAGCTTTCCGCCCATAAATCCGCCCGAATGAACGGACAAATCAAAAAAGGCAAAGATGGCTATATCCTTGAGGCTCTTTCAAAAAGCAAAAAAGAGGCTTTCCTTTTGCCCCTGAAATCTATCAAAAAACTCATCGAATTTTGGGGGGTATGCTGTGATTAAAATTGCCCTGCCAAAAGGCGCTGTTCAAAATCAGGTAAAAAACCACCTTGCCGCTTGCGGCATAGATTTTTCCGGTTATCAAAAGGACGCCCGCGCCTATGCCTCCGGAGCCAGCGGCGAACAGAACCTTTTCTCAAAACAATTCCGCGAAAAAGATATCCCCATTCAGGTCAGCATCGGAAATTATGACCTCGGTCTTTGCAGCTCCTACTGGGTCATGGAACATCTGGCGCAATATCCCAAAGCGGCAATCATAAATCTGCGCACGCTGGATATTCCATCGGGATATCTTTATGTCTGCTGCGCCGCATCAGAGCCGGAGGGCAGCGCGGGAGAAGTGTTAGCAAGGATGGCAGCGCGAGGTCCCATTCGTATTGCCACGCAATTTCCCGGATTGGCGGAGGAATTCGCCTTGCGCCTTCGCCTGCCCGATTTTCGCATCTTCGCCCTTTGGGGGGCGGCGGAGGCTTACCCTCCCGAAGGCGCGGAACTTGCCCTTTTATGCGCCAATAACGAAGGCTTTATAAGCGCCAACGGCTTGCGCATTGTGGAACAAATTCTTGAATCCCGCGTTTCTCTCATTGCAAACCGCGCGCTCTTTGAAACAAAAGACTTGACGCCGATTTTAAACAAACTTTGCCAATAATCACGGATACAAACAATGGATAATGGACAAAATAAAAACCTTGTTCGCCTCGCTCTGGCTGATGGACATCAGCAAAAATCCGCTTGCGCCTTTCTCAAATCCTGCGGCATCGAGGTGGAGGGCTACGATTCCTCCTCAGTTTCCCGCCGCCCGAAGAGCAATCTTAAAGGATTCGAGATCAAAGTTATCCGACCGCAGGACATGCCCGCACAAGTTGCCAACGGTCATTTTGACCTCGCCATCACCGGCGAAGACTGGTTCCTTGACCATCGCTACCAGTTCCCCTCGACACCTGTGGAAAAACTCCTCAATTTAGGCTTTGCCGGCGTGCGCGTTTGCGCCGCGGCGCATAATGACCTTGGCGTAAAAACCGTTGAGGAATTCACAGCCCTTTTTGAACGCGGCGGGCTGCCTTTTCCCTTTATTCGCATCGCAGGCGAATACGTGAACATTGCAGACCACTTCGCCTATACCCATCGCTTTCGCCGCTACAAAGTGATTCCCACAACAGGCTCCACGGAGGCTTACCTGCCGGAGGATGCGGACATGATTATCGAAAATTCCGAGACGGGGCGCACGCTTATTGAAAACAATCTCGGCATCATGGAAGTCCTCTTCAAAAGCTCCGCATGCCTTATTGCCAATACAAAAAGCCTTCGCAATCTCGCAAAAAAGAATCAAATCCGCGAGTTGACGGAAAAATTCAAAGCCGCTGTCAAAAAGGCGGAAGAAAATCAGGAGCCCGCTTCATGACCGATTCTATCATCGAACCCCGCGCCGTGAGCGGTTTTCCCGAATGGCTCCCAGAAGAAGAGGCGGAATTCCAGCGTCTGCTTGGCATTGTTAAAAAAGGATTCGAAACCTTCGGCTTTGCCCCCATCGAAACACCCGCCGCCGAACTGCTCGAAGTCCTAGCATCTAAAGGCGAAATCAACAAACAAATTTACACCCTTGCCCGCCCCAACGCCGCAGAGGAAGAACGCGAAACGGACATGGCGCTTCATTTTGACCTCACAGTTCCCCTCGCGCGTTATGTCGCTATGAATTTTGATAAACTCTCTTTCCCTTTTAGGCGTTATCAGATTCAAAAAGTCTGGCGCGGCGAACGTCCGCAGAAAGGACGTTTCAGAGAATTCTATCAATGCGATATTGATGTCATCGGACATGAATCGCTTGACCCATTGAACGATGCCGAAATCCCCGCCGTCATTTACGGTATATTCACAAAGATGCAAATCGGCGCATTTGTCATCCGAGTCTCCAACAGAAAAATACTGCAGGGCATACTGCTCGAATTCGCCACCCCCGCCGAAATAGCTATGGAAGCCTTGCGCATTGTGGATCGCCTCCCCAAAATTGGCGCAGATGCCGTCCAGCACGACTTGGAAACGGGATGCGGGCTTCCCTCGGAACTCGCCGCACATATCATTGAAATTGCAGGCATCTCCGGCAGAGGCGCTGATGTGATGGAGCGTCTGGAAAAAAACAATCATTCCCATCCGCTTTACCTTGAAGGCGCGGAAGAATTGAAACTCCTTGTCACAAACCTTGCCGCGCTCGGCGTCCCAGATGACGCCTTTGAGGTTGACCTCTCCATCACGCGCGGACTCGATTATTACACCGGCACAGTGTATGAAACATTTCTGCGGGATTATTCGCAGCTGGGCAGCATCTGCTCCGGCGGACGCTATGATAATCTGGCGTCGCACTTCACAACCCAGCATCTCCCCGGCGTGGGAATTTCCATCGGCTTAACGCGCCTTTTTTCCAATCTCCTTGATGCGGGCATCGTCAAGCCCTCCGCCAAATCCCCATCGAAGGTTCTTGTATCGGTCATGGATAGGGCGCGCCTAAAAGATTATTTCTCGGCGGCAACTGAACTCCGCCATGCCGGCATCCCCACTGAGGTCTTCCTCGAAAATAAGCGCTTCAAGGCGCAGATAAAATATGCGGATAAAAAAGGAATCCCGCTTGTCTTAATTGCCGGCGAAACCGAATTCGCCACCGGAACATGGCTGCTCAAAGACATGCGCAATGGAATTCAGACTTCCATCAGCCGCAAAGAACTTGTCACTTGCGTTTCCAGCCTTCTTTAAACCGTCATCTTGAACGCGGCAATCTTGCAATGTTCTAAAGTGAAATACCCCGCCGACTTTTTCATTTTAGCCGGATTGATTTCATCCGATTGAACCGCAAGGGTTTCGCCTTTTTGCCCTTTGAGATTTAATTTGACTTGAATTTTTTCCCGCGTGGGATTCCATAAGCGGATGATGACGCTCTTGCCATCTTCCGATTTCTTGATGCACGAAACGCCGAGATTGCCTGCGGCGCTTGCCGGTTTCACATCAAGCAAAAGATAATCGGAGGCGTTTGTCAGGCTGCCTTTTCGTTGCGAGGCGGAGAGGATGGCGCGAATCGGCGTCATAAAATCGGCGGCGGCGCGCACAAGCCCGTGTTTTTTCCAATCGCCCGCAATCGGTTGAATTGCATAATGGAATTCGAGGCGTCCCAGACACTGCGAACCCTCCAGCGAATAATCCTCGCCGATGGAACGGCGCGTGCCTCTCAGAAGCGTCAACGCCAAAGTGTGCGGTTTATCGTCAAGGCATGCCGCCTCCGGAATGCCCTTTGTCAAAATCGCAAGCCCGCCTTTTTCATCGGAAACGGCAAACCACGAAGATGCCGCTTGCGTTTCAGGCAGAGGCTCCGTCCAATCCGGCGTCTCCGGCAGATGAATATCCCGCTCAACGACATCGAACGGCGCATCAGCGAGCCATGATTTTGCCTTTGTTGCCCCGCTGGGAAAAATAACGCGAAGGCGATGATCCCTTGCATTATTTTCCACAACCGTTTTAATATCAGCCCGCCTTGCGCTGCATTCCAGCGTAACAATCGAGACGATTGTTTCCTCAACCATATCAGTTGAACGCCGCGCCTTAAAAGGTTGGGCGGTTTCCACAAGTTCCACATTCTTCTCCCGCGGTTCGCATCGGGCGGGGAGCGTCATTCGGCGGGTTATACGCAAGGATGCCGAAAGCGGTCCTTGCTCAATAATTTCAACAACGCCCGCTGCGCTTGTTGAATAAATAATCGAATCATTCATCGGCGGCGTGTATGTGGTTGAATCGCCCACATCGCCCGATGAAACGAAAACATTCAACCCTGAATAAACCCGTCCGGTCTTTTTATCTGTCAGCGTCAAGCTGCCGTCCGCTTCAGCCTTAACGCGCAAAAATTCATTTTCTATCTCGGCAGGAGCGGTCATCCGCGCCGATTCAAATGAGCAACACTTATCCGGTATTGTCAGATTCAGCCACGCGCCCGGCTTGACGATATACGTTTTATATCCGAAAGCCGGCAAATCCTCCGCGAGAAAATCCGCCTCAACCCTCAGGCATAAAAAACCCAGCTGCGCCTCGTGGTCGGCAAGAATCTCCCTCTCCTGCTTTTGTTTCGATTTGAGAACAAACGGCACAGGACGCCCCTTCACGTCGCGTATCTGCAATCCCGCCGGCTTCCATGAATAGGGGAGGTCTATGACCGCGCGCACAACTCGGCTGCGCCGAAATCCTGCCGTGTTGAAAACCGTGAGGGCAATCTCCCGCTCTTCCAGACGGGACGTGTCAATTTTCAAAACAATATCCTTCATCGCCTCATAAGCGATAAAGTCCGAAAGATTCCGCGCCTGCGCATAACGCTCCGCCATGGCGTCATGCACGGCATCCACGCTTGTGCCGCAGATGCCGTCATGCGCATGATTAACCATCAGCATCTTCCAGGCTTTGTCCACAAAAGGTTTGGGGTATTCCGAGCCGTGCATCGAAGCAAGGGCGCAGATAGGTTCGGCAAGGCGAATGAGCGCCGTCTCCGCGGCGTGATTCAAAAGCTTCATATTAATCCGCGATGAGATGGTTCCCGGCAGGAGTTGATTGAATCCCGGAACCTTGATGGGACGCCGCATCTCCCCTTTGAACGTCTGTAATTTTATCCCGCGCTTTTTGACATAAGCCCGCACATCCGCAATATAAGCGGGGAGAGTTGAATGAACGACAACCTCCCGTCCGAAATGCTCATTGGCTGTGCGGATAATCTCCGGCACATCCCTATGCGGAAACAGGTGATCCACGCCGTCCATCCCCAAAAGGATTGGCACAACGGAAACGGAAAGCGCCTTCTCGATGAGCTCCTCCACGCATTTGACCCAGAGCCCTTTATCGCGAAGAAAAACCTCGCGCGTCCGCCACCAATAATGATCCGCGCTGGCGGCATCGCAGGCGTGCATGGGACAATCGGCTGCCCAGCGGTATGACCAATCCATCGCATCGCGCCCCACACACCCCGGGCGATGCACAAGATAAAACCAGTTCGATTTTGTGTAGCGATCTGGAAGATGAAACCCCAGCGCCTGCGAACCGTCCGGCGATTCCCATATCATCTCGCTTTTTGTCTGCCATTGGCTGATGCCGCGAGAAAAGATAATACTTGTTATGCCGAACCCCGAAAAAATCTGAGGCATCTGCCCGCAATGACCAAAGGAGGAAATCAGATAACCCTCCCGCATTGTCGCCCCGCGGCTTTCGGCGATTCGCATCCCATAAAGCAAATTGCGGATGATGCTTTCGCCCGCAATCAAGTTATTGTCAACCAGCGAATACCACGGTCCCGTAAAGAGCCGACCCTCCTTCAGCCAGCGCCGGACATCCTCCGCCCGTTCAGGTCTGACCTCCAGATAATCCTCCAACATCGCAGTCTGACCGTCTAAAAGAAACGCCTTGTAATTAGGGTCGTTCTCAAAAATTTCAAACAACTGGTCGAGGCATTTGACAAGATAAGGCTGAAAAAATTCAAACGGCTGCCGCCATTCCCTATCCCAGTGGGAATGAGACACCACATGCAACTTTAAATCATTAGGCAGATTTTTCATATTACAATTTCCCCAAAAAAGGTTTTAAAATGATTATACATTTTCGGCGAGTCTATACTACCCGCCTATTTGGCTTTTCAATCGAAAAAATAATACTCTTGAAACCAGCCGCCTGCGCGCCCTATTTTCATTTCATTATTTCTTTATTCTAAAAGGGGGCTCTTCATGGACGATACTTTCAAAGTAACGTGTCCGGAATGCAACTGCATCCTTGTTGTTGACCGTAAAACCGGCGAGGTGATTGAAACCCGAAAGCCTATTCTGGAAGAATCCACAGGCGACCGTTTTGAGGACGCTTTTCAAAAGGTGAAAAAATCAAAGGAGATTGCCGAGGAAAAGTTCCGCGCCGCTCAAGAAAAAGAACGCGACAAATTCAAAAAACTGGACGCCCTTTTCTCGGAAAAATTAAAAGAAGCGCAGCAAAAAGGCGACATCGCCCCGCCGCAGCGCCCTTTTGATCTGGAATAAAATGCTATGAAATTGATGCCGGCTTTCTTCTTTCTCTTTCTTCTTTTTGCCTTCTCAGCAATGGCGGGAGAGATTTTGCACAATCCATCCCTTGAACAGGACGCCGAGTCCGACGGCATTCCCGACCATTGGGCATTCTTGCGGCATCCTGTCTTGGATACAGATTTGCTTGCCGCCTTTGATGGAAACGCAAGCGTTCGCGCATCCGTATATCACAACCTGATGCAGTCCCGCCACGCCTTGCCCGGCGTGCGATACACATTCTCCGGATTTGTTCGCGGCGAGGAGGGCGATGAATCCGCACAACTTGCATGCGAATTTTTTTCACCCTCCCAGTGGCTGCATTACCAGCGGGGATTTGCGCCGGTTTCCGCCGATTATGCCCCGATGGCGGCGACGTTCCTTGCGCCGCCCAAAACAGCCTCTCTCCGCGTTAATTTTAGAAGCCTGCTCTCCTCTCAATGGGTTTGCGGAGACGCCTTCTCGCTCCTTGATGAATTTATCGCAAATCCCGATTTTGAAGATATACAAAACGCCATGCCGTCGGGATGGTATGCCAGCGGCGCGCCTGCGGTCAACGCCTCATATCAGGGCGCATGGAGCGGCAAAACGCAAGTTCGATGCAATCGCGAAAATTATTTTTATCAGGATATGGCTGTTTATCCCGATAAAAAATACGCCCTTGTTTTTCATGTCCGCACGGATGACGATTCTTCAATCTCGGACTTTCTGCCCGTCCTGTTTTTCGATAATGCGCTGAGCATCATTTCGGAAATTCGAATCCCTTTCGATGCGGAGCCGTTCTATAAGCGATTCGTGAGCGAAATGACGCCTCCTCAAGAAGCGGTATCTATGCGGATTGCACTGCGCCCAGCCGGCGAGTCGCGCGATTTTTTATGGTTTGACGCCGTCACTATGGCGGCGGTTGCCGCATCGCCTGCCGAGTTTTCTCCTAATGGGGATGGCGTTTATGATGAATGCGCCGCCGTTGTGCTCCTCAACGAGAGCGCCCTTGTGACTCTTCATGTATCTAATGCCGCAAACGACGCCCTGCGCACGATTGCCGTTCTTGCAACTCGCCCAAAAGGGGCGCACTCCTTTTCATGGAACGGGCGCGCGGACGATGACACGCCCACAACAGCCGGAAAATATCGCTTTAATTTTTTGATACAGTCCGCGTTGCTGGGCGAGCTTGAAATATCCGCGCCGATGGAAGTCGCCGCTC
>ERZ795051.5735-NODE-5735-length-10724-cov-20.774299_pt1 | contig 10724 bp, 16 predicted proteins | sample MGYA00375135_ERZ795051 | MGnify/ENA primary metagenome ERZ795051 (study PRJEB30180, sample SAMN05720222) | activated sludge metagenome | isolation source: Anaerobic digester | place: Japan | collected 2015-05-26 ... | reverse complement strand
GATAAACGCCAACAATCAATACAGGCACTAGGCGGAGATTTAAATTTTTTATTCATTTATATAACCTCGGTAATCTCTGTTCACGTATTATATAGTTATAAATATGTATAAATCCGGCTGCACACCTATTTCTAAATGTCGCTTTGTCTGATTTATTTTCTTTAGCATAAGCCATATTTTGATACACAAATTGTTGTATATTTTTTAGTTTAGTATCACTTTCGTTTGTTCCGTTTAAGAATTTTTCAAACAAATCCATTAAATTACACTCCCTTAGCTCAATAATAAAGATATTATAAACTATTTATTAACTTTTGTAAACCCATGTATTTTGTATACTATATAGTTGTTATAGCAACTATCGCATTTACTTTAATAAATAGACGATGCGCCAGAAACACGGGTGATAAAGCGCCAAAACGTAGATATAGTGCCAAAAGGTACATATCAATAAGAAAGAAAAAAGAACCAAAAAAGAAAGAAGTGTTTTTTATTTTTTTTTAAAATTTGTTTTTTATATTAATATTTTTAAATAAATTTATATTTATAAAAATTTAATATTTATAATGTATGTTATCGCTCACACCGCACATTTTAACATATATATTATTATACATTATATTATATTAAAAGTCAAGTGTTTTTTTTTAAAAAAAATAAAATAAAAATAAAAAACACAATTAGTTGTTATAGCAACTATTTATTTTAATCTTGTCTGTTTGGTATTAATATGTTATACTGATTAGTGTTATGGAGTTTTTAAAATGAAAACAAGCCAAAAAGGTATAGATTTAATTAAAAAATTTGAAGGATGCCAATTAAGTGCATATAAATGTCCTGCCGGTGTCTGGACTATTGGTTATGGTCATACATCTGGGGTAAGGAAAGGCATGGTTATAACACAAAACGAAGCTGATAAATTTTTAGAGCTTGATTTAGCAAAATTTGAAAAACAAGTAACAAGTTTAGTAAAAGTTCCTTTAAAACAAGGTCAATTTGATGCTTTAGTATCTTTTGTATATAACCTTGGTTCTGGTGTATTATCAACATCAACAATGTTAAGATTATTAAACTGTAGAAAATACAAAGAAGCTGCTAACGAATTTGAAAAATTTGTTCATGCTGATAAAAAGATTTTACAAGGTTTAGTAAATAGGCGCAAAGCTGAGAAAGAATTATTTTTAAGTTGAGGTTTATAATGATTAAAAAAGGAATAGCAGATACTTTAATAGTAACACTTATAATGTTCATAGGAACGGGTGTTTACAATATGTATAAAATACATAAAGACGTAAAAAGGTTTGAAAAAAGAGATATACAGATACAAGAAATTGAGGACAAGTATTGTAAAATACAAAATCCAACACCAGAACAACAAGCTGTATGCGTAGATATTTAAAAAATAAAAGGGGTATAGTATGGGTAAGTTTTTGCAGGATATTGACGAAATAAGCTATTGTCAAGTGGCGCCAGGAATGTTTAGACTTTTATCGCCTCTTGAGTATCAAATTTCTGAAACAGAAAAGATTATAGTACCCTCTGGATATGAAACAGATGGATACTCAAAGCCTCAAGTAACAAAGGCGCTTGTAGATGGTTCATTTGGTGATGATATTCGCCCTGCTATAGTTCATGATTTTTTGTGTCAATATCACGAATTTAAGAATGAATACGATGGTAATATTGTAAAAGTTAGTTTTAAGCGTGCTAATGATATTTTTTATCAAGCTATGACTGATATTAAAATGCCATTATGGAAACGTATTATTTATAGAATAGCAGTGTCTTTTAATCCTAAAAAATGGTGATTAAATGGAAAACGTGCATCAACATTGGCTACCATATCAAAAGAAATGGTTAAGCGATGATTCCCGTCTTAAAATATGGGAAAAATCAAGGCGTATTGGTGCTACATACGTTCAATCATTTGAGGATGTTATTGATTGTATATCTGGAAAAATTCAAAATGTTTGGTTTAGTTCAGCTGATGAATCAGCAGCAAGGGAATATATTATTTATTGTGATAATTTTACAAGGGCTTTGAATGTTATATTTGGCACTACCGGTCAGATGATAATAGACAGTGCTGGTGATACAAAATCTTTTTCTATACATTATTCAAACGGTGCAAGGATTAACGCTTTAACATCAAATCCTACACAATTTAGGTCAAAAGGTGGAAAGATAGTAATAGATGAGTTTGCACACCATAAAAGCGATGAAGAGCTTTGGCGTGCTGCATACCCTGCTGTTGTTCAGGGCTACCCGTTGAGAATATTATCTACCCATAATCAGACAGACACAATGTTTTATAAATTTGTTAATGAAGCAAAAGAGGGTAAAGGCGGATGGTCTCTACACAGAACAACTATTAATGATGCTGTTGAACAGGGATATGTAGAACAAACGGTATGGGGAGTTAGGAAAAGAGTTGGTGCTGGCGATTGGAATATTTCAAGAGAACAGTTTTTAAAAGAAACACGTGATGGCTGTATGGATGAATGGACATGGCAGCAAGAATTTTTATTAAATACAGATAGACAAGAATCAGGACTTGTTACTATTGGATTTATTGACAACTGTAATTTTGTTGACGGTAAATGGATTTTTTCGCCTGATAGTAATGTACGACCATTGTCGTATGTTAATAATAAGATTGGTAAGGATGGTAAAAAATATTCATTACCACTACACATGTCATGCGATTTTAACAGAGACCCTAACTCATGGATATTGGGGCATAAAGATGACGAAAACATGTACTATTTTGACGAATTAGTGCTTGAAAATTCTGCAACATCGCAGAGTGTTCAGGAGTTTTTAAGACGGTATCCAGACCACAATGAAAAAATAATTATCAATGGCGATGCTTCTGGCACACAGGATAAAGCCGATAATGAACTTAATAACTACGAGCAGATTATTGATGCTCTTACAAGGCATGGTTATGAGGTAGAATTAGAAATAAGAGCCAAGAATCCACCAATAGAAAATAGAATAGCTGCTTGGAATAGGCGCATTAGAGACCATAACGGAATACCACATGTTTTCATAGACCCCGTAAGGTGTCCATGGCTAATATATTGTTGCAAAAGATTGTCCTATATTCCGGGTAGTAGAAAAATAAAAGATACGTTTACACAAAGCCAAATCGAGAAAAACCCAAAACTAAAATTTTTAAGAGACCCACTACATGCTGCAAGTTATGCAATAGACTACTATTGGAATCTTTTTGGATAATTATTTTTGTTTTTTATAAAATACCACTTGCATTTTAAATTAAAATTTGATATACTATTAGTATAATGAGAAATATTTTAGTTTAGAATAATTATAATTCCCGGTAGCCCAATATGCTATAAACCAACCTTTTAGTAATAAAAGTGGTAGATGGTACGAATCCATCCCGGGAATATTTTTTTATACGGAGAATATTAATGCCAGATATTAATAACTATCAAGAGGTTTTAGATAATTATTCAGAGGATGTTATTAATTTTGTTACTAAAAGATGGGCTAAGTGGGATAAAGCTAGACAGCCTACGCTTGAATTAAACGCAGAAGTAGAAAAACATCTTTACTATGCAGATAAAAAAGATTTATATGGAAAGCTGCCAGATTTATATGAATTGTACGATACTTTAGTATCGCAATTTGACAATTCACTTTTTAAATCACCTGATGCATTATTTAATGTATATCTATCACAACAATTACCAGAGGGACTAGAAGTTGGAAATGTCAGGGCTATTAAAAAGGCAGAAATACTAAGAGAATTAAAGAACGGAAGAATAATAGAAGAGTATTCAGAATGTTTAAGAGAAAGCCTTATAAAACAAGGCGAATGGATTTTATTTCATAAATGGTCAGAAGATTATGACAGCGAAAGAGTAGAAACAGAAGATGAGCAGGAAGGATTTTCATATTCATTTCAGCCTGTTTTAAAACATAAAGGGGTCATGGTTGATTGGATAGAACCAAAACATTTTGTTATTGATGTTAGTAGGATAAAAAATTATAAAAGTTCTGAATGTGTAAAAATAGTAAGAGATTATCTAAGTGTAGATAAACTATTAGAAATAGAATTTTATAAAGAACTTGCTAGTCAGCAAGAAAAAGAATTAAGAGAGTTGGTAGACGAAGATGATGAACCAAAAGATTACTTCTATGACAATGAAGAGCTTAATGAAGTAGAGGGCGACCAGCTTGAGATACTTGAGCTTTGGGGCGATATTAAAATAAAAGGCAAAATATATAAAGACGTTGTTTTAGCCGTTGCTGGCGGAAAATATATAGTAAGATTTGAAAAAAACCCGTATGGCAGATGTCCTTTCGTGTTCTATAGAGGAATTGTAGACAAGAAAACCAGACGGGGTTTGTCGCCATTAATTAATGCCGTTGGTCTTAATCAAAAAGGAAGCGATATTTTTGATTGCACACTGGAGGCACTAAGGCAGGCAAACAATCCTAACTGGTTAGCAGCAGAGGGTCAGTTTATAAATGATAAGCAGGACATGCGGGGTGGTGGGAAGGTACTAACATGGAAGGCTGGGAAAGGTGGTGTACAGGCACCGCCACAACAAATAAATTCATATAAACAAGTTCCTGTAAACTTTGAAATAAATGCATATATAGAAAAGAAAATGGAAAATGCTGTCGGTGTTACCAAATTTGACATTGGTGAACAACTTAGCAAACAGCAAACACTTGGACAATCCAAGATGATGCAGTCTGGCGCAAGCATACGTTCCAGTAGGGAAATATTAAGATTCTCAAGTAATGCAGTTATTCCAAGCATTGAACTTGTTTCTGTTATGATTAGAGATTTTAGGATTGGTAATGAGCCAGAGGAGTTATTGTTTATTCCAGAGAACGAAACAAAGGAACAGGTTGGAAGGGTTACGCCAGATATTAGGCATATAAAACATGAAATAACCCTTGGAAGTTCACAGTTAATACTTGAACAAAAGGCTAGACTTGCTGAGCTTATGCCTTTTGCGCAGGCTGTAAACGCATTAGCCGGAAAGCCTATGTTTAATGCTGAACAGTTCTGGAAATTTGGCGCACAAGCATTTGAAATACAAGACCCTAAGGCATTTATGGTACAAGATGAAATAGACCAATTTTTATCACAATTCCCACAAGAGCAGAGAGGGCAGGTAAAACAAAGAATGGTAGAACTAATACAACAGGAGATACAACAGAATGTCGCAATCCAGCAATCAGGAGGCGCTCAAGTTCCAAATAGCACAGAAAATATCCAACCTGTACAACAGCAGTGGATATAATGAATATAAAGCATTACTAATAGAAGAAATATATGACGATATAAACTATAATAATCTCGAGACACCGTTAAAAGCATATCAAACACTTTCTATAATGCTTGGAAGAAAAAGACAGTTTGAAATAATTAAAGAACAAAAAGAACTTGCAGATAGATTAAAAAAGGATGACAAAGATGAATGACGATTTAAACCTTGAAAATGAAGACCTACAGGTTGACGAATCTCTGGATGATGAAGACATTGACGACCAAGACGAAGATGGCAATAGTGAAAACGGTGGTACTGATTCACAAGAGCCGCAGTTAATTCTTGGAAAATACAAAACACTAGAAGAGGCAGAAAATGACCTCAAAGCTCGTCAAGAAGCCCTTGAAAAACAAGAGCTTGAAGCTATTTCGGCACTAAAGAAAGAGCTTTTAGACACAAAAGAAGTGTTAAAGCAAAAGACCGGAATGATTGATAAATCCCAGATAGAAATTTATGAAGCAAACCAGCAGGTAAATGATGAATTTTTTAACAGAGAAGTTAAATTATTGGCTAAATATTTTGACATTCCTGCCGATATTAATAGTAATGATTTTGCTAGCGCATACCAATCAATAGTAAATGATTTAGCTGGCAGTATATCAAAACTAACACCACAGGCAGCGGCTTTATTTACTACAGAATTATTAGACCTAAAGGCAGAAAGAGATAAAGCACAGTCTATAGTAAGAGAAAAATATATTAATTGGATTAAGGCTAATAATGAATCCGCAAAGCAATCGCTATCTGTCTTTATTAGTGAACAATACAAAGACCAACCAGAGGAGCTTAAAAAAGATATAGAAAGTCTCTTTGAAAGTACAGTAGCACAGTATCAAGAAAAGGGTATTGAACTTGATATAAATATGTTCCAGAACGATATTAAAAATATTTCTGCTATGACACAAAAAGCCTATAATCTTGGCGTAGAACAAGGCAAAAAGGATATACAACTTGAAAATTCAAACAATAAGCAAATTAAAAAACTTGGCGGCATAACTGGCTCTGATAAGGAAAATAAGCCAAGTGGTACCATTGATAGTCTGGAAGCGTATAATAAAATGTCGGCAAAAGAAAGAGCTAGGTTTATTGCCGGGTAACTATTGTAATAAGGAAAGGAACGGAAAAACATGACAAATCAACTTTTACAGGAAGCAATCCCCCGTTTTTATGCGGATGGCGGCGAAGAAATTTTAAGAAATGAAGCCGTTATTTTGGATAGCGCAACAATGAAATTTTCATCCAAGGTGTCAAACATGGGTGATGAAATTGATGTACTTATTGACCCTATCGTAGCTGGTTCCGCTTATACCGGTGGAGACTATGCAACACACGAAACGCCAACACGGACAACAGAAAAGGTAAAGGTAAACAAGGGTTTTCAGATACCTTTTAGACTAAAAGAAGCTGACCAAGTTCAGGGTAAAGATGTAATTAAATTAGCTAAATCCTTGGCAAAAAGCGGATTAACTAGCTTTGCACTACAAGCAGAGGCAGATGCGGCAGCTCTTTATACCGAAGCTGGAATACCATTAACACCTTCCGCTGGTGATGCTTATGATATTGACGAAGACACAGCATACAGGGTATTAGCATACGCAGCAGCTCAAGCCGATGCTCATAAGTGGCCCCAACAGGGTAGAATAGCATACCTTGACCCATATTTCTGCATGTATCTTGGTATTGAGGCACTCAAGCTCGGTGGCGCAAATTCTTCACAAGACGAATACAAAAACGGAAAAACTGGAAGGAAAATAGCTGGATTTGAAATTAGAATGTCAAATACTCTGTATAACGCCGGTGGTATTTACAGACCTTTATTCACTCTTGATAAGCAATCAATGGCTTATGTGTTACAGAAAAAAATTAATATAACACATAAAACACAAGTTGGAAGTCCTGACGATTTCTATGAAGGTCATGCGTACTACGGCATTAAGGTCTACAGAGCAGACAAATTAATGACACTTCCTACATCATACCCAAGTCTTAACCCACAGTAGTAATATAAAGCAGAAAGGATAAACGACAATGGCTAAAAGAAAATCAGGTTTTTTACAAATAAATGATGCTAACATAAGCGCATATAGTGTAACGGCAAGTTTTAATTCCGATTCAGTAACGGGTATTTCAGGGTCTACCATTTTCAACGCATGGCAGTTTGCGGTAAATAGCAATATTGCCGCAGATGCAACACTGAAACTAACCCCTGAATGTTCCTTCGATGGTGTAACATTCTTCCCTATTACAGATGCGGGTTCATTAACTCTTAATTCTACAACTCCAGACGGCGTAATATCTTTTGAAAACATTTTCCCACATGCAAGACTTGCTGTGGTTAAGAGCGGTACGGAAAATCCTTCAATCACAGCACATTACGCATGTTCTGCATCGCCTGTTGTCCAACCAAAAGCAATTTCAGCCGGTGCATTATCTGCCACAAGTGGTGCATTTTCTGGAAACGTAACAATGGCTGGAACATTGGCGGTAACAGGAGCGCAAACATTAACAGGTAACACAACATTCGGTGGTACTATCACTGGTGGTGCATCTTCCGACATCACTATCAATTCAAACAAATTCACAGTAGCGGCTTCTAGTGGTAATACAACTGTTGCTGGCACACTTGGAGTTACAGGAACATCGACAATGGCAGGTGCGGTTGTAATGTCCAATGCTTCTATAAAGATGACTGCGCTTCCAACAATAGACCCGTCCGTTGCCGGTCAGTTATATTTAGATAATGGAACGATTAAAGTAAGCGCAGGTTAATGACAGCGAAAGGACATAATAATGGCACGCCCTAGAAAAGAAGAAAGCATGGAAAGTCCAGAAAGCTTAATAAAAGAAGCAATTTCCATGCTTGAAGAAAAAGAAAATGGACAGCCTGAATCGTGGCACTTAGTACAACTCAAGATGTTATTAGAACACATGGAGAGCCTTAAAAATGGATAATCTAAAACAGATTGATAACGCAATAAAGTTCATGATTGAATCACAGGCTACGGCGAACGCCTTGATATTGGCAGATAAAGAAAGACAGCTTGTACGCCTTGAGCTTGAAATACAAAACCTTAATTCAGTCTTGACACAAAGTAGAGAAATAATAAAAGCTCTTGAGGCAAAATTAAATCTTGAAAATCAAGACAACAGTGTAAAACAGTAGATAAGTTATATAGAAAGGATTAACAAATGGCAAGAACACAAGTTACAATAGCCAAAACAGTAAGGACAAACACATCTCCGTCCGCTGTTGCAACTATTACAAAACAGGCAATTGATGGAATAACCGGTGCTGGAAATGGTATTGAAATATCTGATTTTTTCCTTTGCACAGAAAACACATTGATAATCGAAAATACCACAGGTTCGGACAAGGTAATTAAACTAATCGCTGGTGAGCATGCTAGTGCTGTAGCATCGGGTGCTGGCGACAAGGAGATTACTATAGTAGCAGCAAGAGACGCTACAAGTCCTGCAATGATTGACCAAATTGAATCAGCCAGATTCAAAAAAGACGATGGTGGCGGTCTTGTTGTAGAGTTTGAAACAGGAATGACCGGCTATGTATACGCAATTGGTAAATCAAGAGGTATTGGCTAACCTTGAAGGTTAAAAACAAAAAAACAGGCTATAATTGGGATGTAAAGGGCAAGCAAATGGTTGAACTTGCCCTTAACCCCGATTATGAAATAATATCGGCTACTAAAGAAGAACTGGAAAAGATAGAAAAGCTTAGAGAAAAAGAACCCCCCACAATACAAGAATTGGTTTTTGACGTATGAATTATTTTGAATTAATAAAATCTGTCAGTAAGATAAAGCTTGGTGAAGCGCCAACCCTTTTTTCTGAAATTACGGACGATGAATATAATAAAATTACTGACGAGATAAACAATGCGTTAGAAGAGTTTTTTTTAGATGATTCGCATAATTTCAGAAGAAAAGATACTACATTTAACACTGTTGTTGGTCAACAAAGTTATAATCATACCTATGGTGTTATTGTTCCAAATGGACTATATTTGACCGATAGCGATGGGAATACACATGATTTGGTCTTTAATCCAGATTATCAATCACTTAAAAAACAAGACACATCAGAAAACGCATGCCCTTCTGAATGGACAATATATAATGATAAAATATTGTTCTATCCTGTGCCTGATAAAGTATATACTGTACATGTTGCATATATAACAGATAATTGGGCTAAAAATGCGGCTGGTGAGGAAAAATTGACTATGGAATTAGAAACGGATGAACCAAACTTTCCAGAAAAATACCATAGTGTATTGAAGTTTATGGCTTTAAGAGAGCTTTATTATAGCGACCCTGTTAGATACCAAAAATACAGTAGACAAGCATCTGCAAAAATGGAACAAATAATAAAAGAATCAAGGGGAACGCTAGAAAAACAGCCCCAAGTAAAAATGAATAATGTTAAGTTTTAGGTGAGCATAATGAATGAAAATGATTTTGAATTACAAATGATGAGACTGGGGCTATATAAATACCCCGGTACAAACAGCTATGTATCAAGAGAAGAATACGAAAGACGGCTTATGGCACAAAATCAAGCAGATATGCCTAGGGGTCAAATATATAACCAACTACAGGCACAAAAACCACAGGTTATAGATATGATAAGGCAGTTCTTGCAAGATTGGCAGATAAGCAACATGGTAAACCAAGATAAAGTTCAACCACATGCAGAAATAAAGCCTTCTTACCCAATGGGGTCATGGAATACTGGTTATCCTGTAACACAGGGGAGCGACGGTAATACTATAACTGGAATGTCTATCAAAGACGCAGAGGCTTTAAAAAGAAAAGCTGAATTTAATAGAATTATGGGTAATATCGGATGGGATGGATATAGATAAATGAAAAACGAAAAATGTAAATCAAAGAAAAAGGGTAGATAGATGAAAAAAACAAAACTTGGCTACATAAGAGACACACAGGGGAATACTATTGACACCTGTGTAGTTTGCGGAAACGAGTTTAATAATCCCGGAAAATCGCCAGATAATCCATATTTCTGCACAAGGGAATGTACTCAAAAATATAAAGAAGATAAAGAAAAATACAAAGCGTTATACAAAGAACAATACTTAGGGAGATATACCATTGACTGATAAGAACATATTTGATATTTACGGCGGACTTGATACAAGAGAGAGCTACGGCAACGAAAGCTCTATTTTGTCATATACAAAAGCTAAGAATATTGATATAGATGGTAAAGTAGTGAGAAGAGCCAGAGGGCAGACACAAGTAAGTATTGCACCCTCTGGCTCAACATGGGCAGGAATTGCACCAGCACCGGGTGGTTTTATTGGTGGTGTGAATAATGATGGTAAATACTATAGAACAGACCCGGTAACTCTTATATCTACACCCGTTTATA